>Ga0208821_1000283_pt1 | contig 43065 bp, 59 predicted proteins | sample June2015DPH_20_5_FD_184720 | JGI IMG/M metagenome (GOLD analysis project Ga0208821, IMG submission 184720) | Peatland microbial communities from SPRUCE experiment site at the Marcell Experimental Forest, Minnesota, USA - June2015DPH_20_40... | ecosystem: Environmental > Terrestrial > Soil >...
CTGCCAATCCAACAAACCGGTCTGCATCATCTGTTTTCCTCCTGCCTCGTTTTTGGTGACCGTAACATACTGGTTGCTAGATTGGTAGAGTGTTGATAGTAAATTTAGCTAATTTTTAGAGGAACCCTTAAGTTTTGACCTCACTTCTTTAGAGATTTCGACGTATTTTGGTAATGGATAATCACGTGTCGTCATAAAGAATATGGCATTGGCTCCATCGGCTTCGGCGCTAAGGGCGGACTGAAGGATCTCTTCGATCGAAAGCTCTTTAGCCTCTTTAAACACTCCGTTCTTTGCAGCAAACGCGCAAAATGAGCAGTTATTCGGGCAGGGAGAAAGGTTCAGTCCAATCTGGGCATGAACTTCTGCCTTTCCTTTTGAAGCCATTCGATTGATCACGTTGGCGGCAGCCATTATAAATCCTTCGTCCAAAGATTTATGCTTGCTGTTCAGAAGATAGACAATCTCATCCCTTGTAAGGAAATCTCCGTCGAATACTTTGCTGACAATATCTTTGACTGCAGGACTGACTTCCATCTTTCTCTCCTGGATTCACTTTTTTAAAGTGAGTAGTTTGACCCCTGTCACTTCTTTGAAAGTGGCGCCTTCGCCAATGGAACGAACAACCTTTTCCGCATCGATCACCTTTGTGCCACAAATGGCCTCGATGCCATAATCGAAGAGCACGGAGGAAAGGGGAGACGTTGGCCCGACCAACACAACATATGCTTTTTTGCAAAGATTGAGAAGCCCTTCAATCGTATGATTGATGAAAGAGGTTCCTGTAATGCCTACCACGTCACACTGGGGTAAAATCCGGATGGCCTCCTTTGCAGGCAGATCTCCCTCGCGAACCCTCTGTTCGAGAACCCAGAGATTTTGCACCTTCTCTTTCAATTTGGGAATCCAGGGAAAGTGACCCACGATCGCTACATTTTTCCCCTGACCTTTTTCCAGAATGATCTCAAAGGCGTTTTTCTCAATGCACTTTGACTCATCAATATCGATCAATGAATTGATGGCAGCCATACCGATAGAAGCCTCCAGCAGGCTGTTCGACCGGGCATATTCGGCCAATTCCAAGGCCGTCTTTTGAGTGAGGTTTCCCACGTCTCTTACACCTCGTTCATGTGAAGGCCCCTCGTCCCTAAAGGTAGAAGAGAGGCCACAGCGCTTGCTCACGACAGCCGTCCAGAAGGCGCAGGTGTGGACACTCTTCACTTGAGAATCATTTCCTTTGAGGCTCTCTATGAGATCATCGAGTATTTTCATCTTTCTTGACCTTCAATGGCTTCGCCCGATGTCTCTGTTCTTTTTCAGCACAAAATCTTCTCAAGTTATTCTCCCTTTTCGGCGTATATCAGTTTGGATTGCCCAGTCGGACTCACCTGTCCCGCAACCTTTTTAAAACATCCTTCCAAGATCGATTCTTCTTCTCCAAGAAACTTTCTCGCATCCTTTGCGCCGAGAAATAAGATACGGATATAAAAGAGCAATCGAGGAATTTGTTTCCGGGGCTTGGCGTGCTCCATCAAGCAGAATCTGCCGTCATCCATTAGAACTCTTGCCACTTCATTGATTGCCTTTTCCCTTTCATGTCCCTTCAGTTCGTAAAAGGCATGCGAGCAGGTAATTCCTTGAAAGGAGCATTCCTTGAAGGGGAGTTGACTGGCATTTGCTTGCACGAAGTGGAGCTGATCGATATTGGAATTCTTGGCTTTTTCCTTCGCTTTCTCAATCATCCCACGTGAAAAATCGAGACCGATCACCAGGCCCCTTTCCCCCACCTGCTTAGCCAATTCGATAGCTACCGAACCGGTGCCGGTGCAAAGATCCAAAGCTTTATCTCCTTTCGACAGATTTGCCTTCTTGACAATAAATCTCCGGAGCGAACCTGCTGTATCCCGGGAATGTAGACGGATTATGAAGTCGTAGAAATTAGAAAAAATATCATAGTAGAACTGCCTTAGGGAAATCATGTGAAGCGCTATTCTCGGTCTGACTTTGGCTCGATGACTGGGTTCAAAATAGCCATGGCAATGTCTTTGGAATCGACTCCCGGCGATTCGATTCCTTTCTCGCCATAAAAAGTCTCTACTTTTTCGATGACACGATCTTTTTCTAAAGGAGCTTTTCCCAATGATTTCTCTAACCCGTTGAGGTCCTCTTTTGGATGGAACGTGAAATCACCTGAAATGGTGATGCCTTGGATCTCTTTCCCTGAAATTTCCTCGACGGTTCGAACGAGACCTCCCCTGGCCTTGTGAAGGCCATAATATATTTCAACTCCTTCTCTGATTTTCACCGCTTTTGGAATTTTTGGAGTCTTTTTATGCAGAAATTCTTCGGAGGTCATCCATGATTCTAACTCCTTCATCTTTCCAATGATCTCTTTATCTAATGATACAGGTTCTAATCTTCCTACCTTCCTTTCAAATTTCTCTTTTAGCACAGCAACTACTTCCTCTCTTGGGGGAATCGTTCCCAACTCCCTCTTCATGGTTGCCAAATTTTCTTCCATTGATTTAAAAATCTTGTCCCTGAATTTTTCATCCGGAACCTTTAATATCTTGCTCATCGCCTGATAATCGAAATCGAGGAGAATACCGCCCACGAAGACCATGCATTCTCCGATATCTCCTCCCCCTTCTCCCGCAATCTTTCTTCCTCCCTTCGTAATAATATCATTGATCGCCCGATATTCTGCCTGAATCCCAAAAGATCTGTACGTTTCTACAGGAGCTTCGGAGAACCAAGGGAAGGCGTCCTGAATAGCCTTCGGAAATCCGGAGTTATCCCTCTTCCAGATCAACTGATAGAAGATCTGATTTTCCTCCAGATAGGTTGCGCCCCCTCCTACCTCCCTCCGCATAAACGGGATTCCCGATCCCCTGCAATATTGAAGATCCACTTCCTGTTCGGCATCCTGGAAATATCCAATACTCACCAGGGGACTTTTGGGAGAGACGATGACAAGGGACTCAACGCCCATTCGGGCAAGGACATGGAAGATGAGCATGGACTGCTGTTCGGGAAGTTTACCGAGATCAAATAGAAGCATATTCCTCTCTTTACTCTCGCAATGTGGCAATCAGCCTCTTGGGTTTCAAAAAGAGATCTAAGGCATCGGAAATGGTCTTCACAACAATATCTGCATTCTTTATCGCAGAGATAGACAAGCCCTCATCCCCTATCACGGCAATGCCTAAAGCCGCTTCCTTCAGAATGAGATGATCATTGTTTCCGTTCCCGATAACAACCGTCCTCGTCGGATCCAGGGATTCCATAACTCTTAATTTCACTTCAGCGCTATCCTCTTCGGAAACCTTAAGCAATTCCACGTCCATATCTGAACTTTCTTCGCCGGCAGTCCCCTGAGTATCAGCGGTGAGTAAGTAAATTTTCGCTTCATTGGATAGGCTATTTATTTTCTCCTTCACTTCCGAAGGAATTCTTCCGTCTGTGGCAATCGTTCCGTTTAGATCCAAGACAATATTCTCAATCTCCATATCTCCCCAACCGGGGATACTTATCCTGATCATAATTTTCGTGATGGTGAATCGTGTTAGTGACTGTTTTGAAAATAAAGCCTAAGTTCGAACGGTTAGGGCAAGGAAGCCAGCTTCGTCAATGGGTTAAGTCAATTGCCCTAAAATCTTTACCTTCACCCTTGGACATTAGACCGTACGGACTTCGTAACCTTAACCGATAGACCATTTTCATCGTTAGGTCTACTTCTTTCTTATTCAAACCTCCAGAACGCTTCCCACGCATCCATAGAAGAATCGGTCCCCAAATTCCTGGTGAAGTCGAAAGGCCGCTTTCATTCCCGTGCAATGGGAGACGCCGATCTTCCCGATCTCCATCCTCTTGAGAGATTTGATCGATTCTTCCAACTGCTCAGGGGTTAAAAAATCTAAGTGGGTTCCGCCAACAATCGCATAAAATTTTTGTTTCCCAGTTTTATGCATGACATGATTGACGATGTTGATCATTCCAGCGTGAGCACAGCCAAGAATCAAAATAAGACCTTTCTCTGTATCCAGAGCAAGAGATTGATCATCTAAAAAGAGATCTTGAGTCATGGACCCATCCATTTCACTGAAAAGTCTCGGATCCCGCTTTTCAAAATTGGTTTGCCTGGGCACTTCCCCTGTTAAAAACAATCCCTTCTCTACCTCGTTAAAATCTGTATTGAAAACAAACTGAGCCCCCAAGGATTCTAAGTAACTCTTCTTGTAATGAATGCCTATGAACCTTTTTATCTCCCTGCCCTCCTCCTTGAAGACAACAATCCGGTCTAAAAAGACATGGGGATGGGCATGAACATCTACTTTGCCTTTCAATTTGAGCACTTCAGAAAGACCTCCGGTGTGGTCATAATGACCATGGCTTAAAAAGATCTTTCTTATACTCTTCAAATCTTTATTCAGAGTGAGACTGTTTGGCACGATAGAACGGCCACTGCCCGTGTCGAAGAGATAATTCCCCTTATCCAATTCAATAAAAGCAGAGAACCCGTGTTCACCAGAACCAACCAAATGACCCACCAAATTATCACATAATATCGTAATCCGAGTTTTCATCGATTTCTCTCCTTAACCTTCGATCAATTTAATAATATTCCCTACCGTTACCACTCCGCTTTCGATCACCTTACAAAAAACACCTTCCGTTGGGAGAAGAGAGTACCCCTGATAGCGATAGGTATGAGGCTGAGATGGATCTTTTCCTATTTGAACTACCGTAAGTTTTGCCTCACCCACCTGCAATTGAGATCCGATGGGAAGGGAAGTCAAATCTATCCCCTCCGTGGTGATATTTTCTGCAAAATATCCAGGTTCCACGGATATACCGGTCTCCTCGCATAGTCTGTGGATACTTTCGATTGCCAGAAGACTGACCTCTTTTTCAGTTCCAGCGTGAGAATCCCCCACCAACCCAAACCCCCATTGGAGAAAACCTTTACCCACATTCTTCTTTGGATCAATCCTTCTTTGACTCATGCACACGCCTACAACTTTACCCACCATTCTATGCTCCTTCGGCGATGGCCTTTTCAGGGCATTCATCAATACATGTCCCGCAGTCGACGCAGGTTTCCTTGTCTACCACCGCTTTTTCATTCTCCACCTTAATGGCTTCTACCGGACAACCCTCCGCACACGTCCCACAGCCTGTACATTTTTCCAAATCAATGATGACTGCCATGTTTCCCCTCCTTTTGAATTTTTATCTTTTTATACTCTCCAATGATCCCATTGGCACAATAAATCCCACCGAAAAAAAGAATCCCCCCTCCAATCAGAAAAAGCCACATGAAAACTCCCACTCCCATAAAGACAATGGCGAGTAAAGAAACGATGTAGCCAATGATGGGATAAAGGATCCCATATCTTTTTGGCTGGTTTTGAATAGGCTCCCAATCAAATTCGATCACCTCATGTTTATAGTGCTTCCTGATCTCTTCAAACACCTTTGGTTCCATTTCATCTCCCTGCCAACCCGAGACCTATTGGGTTCTACTGTATGGACAGATCCTGTTCAGCCCCATTAACTGGCAAATCCCTGCTCCCGTCACCCCATAGATCAAGTAATCCTTTTGATCATTCTGTACACCTCGCATGATAGGATCGAAAGTTCCGTTGACAAAGGTCGTCCCTGTGATCAGGATGACATCAGATTGTTTAACTAAATCTTTTGTCATTTCGTTGCCATCCCATACCTTTACTCCATATTTGAAAGAATTTACGTTCTGTTTATTGAGGTCGGTAATCCTAACATTTTCAATGCCAAAAGTTTCAATCAGGTTCTCGGCGATGGCCGGATTCAAACCGATGAAACCCACTTTGACTTTGCCCCACCTTTTCAGAAGCTGAGAAGCTACTTCTTTTCCGCATTTTTCGGGATCTTCGTCTTTACAGTGGATCGTATTCTCGACGAAATTGAGATACTTGAGTGTCGCATTGAGTGTCGCCACGTAGATGCTTCGCTCTCTGTTTGAAGCGAGGGGAAGATCGAGCACCATCCTTAAATCACCCATAAATTCTCCGGGAGAATCGGTGAAGGCATGAGCCTTAGCTCCCAGAACTTCTGCTTCGACAACCCTTTCCTTTCCCAGAATAATTGGAAAGTCCCTCCTTCCTGGTACCCCAATAGCCTCTTCAGGAGTCAGGATTTTAACCAGGACGGATACATGGGCATCAAGTAATCTGTTTTTGGCGACGATTTCGGCAAATGGAATCTTCGAATTCTCCAAAATAGAGGTATCCATTTCTATTCAATATCTCCTTTGATAAAAACAGCAACCCGGTTTTCAGGTTGAGTCATATCCTTCTTCGAGCAAAGTGGAAAAAACCATCACGATCTTTGTACTTTCCTGGATGCCTGTTCGGCCGCAATTAAGATTGGATCAAACGGTGCTGAAAAAGGAGGGGCATAGGCAAAATCCAGCCTTGAAATTTCATCCACCGTCATTTTTTGGTGGAGCGCCACTGCCAATGCATTGATCCTTCGAGCCACTCCTTCCTTTCCTGCCATCTGGGCTCCTAAAAGCCTTCCGCTCTGTCGATCAAAGATCAGTTTGATCAACATCTGCTTTGATCCTGGCATATAGCCCACCTTGGATTCAGCCTCGATCACCTGTGAATCCGCATCAAAGCCATATTGTCGTGCCATCTGCATCCCTAAACCGGTAAAGGCCACCTCCAATTCAAAGACCTTGAAGGCCGCAGATCCCACCACACCGGAAAAGGTAGCGTTACCTCCTGCGGCGTTTTCACCGGCAGTGCGGCCCTGTTTATTGGCGATGTCTCCAAGAGGTGTATGAACCCAGTCTTGACTTACAAGGTTGAAAACTTCACAGCAGTCTCCCGCGGTATAAATATCTGCAAGATTAGTCCTTTGAGCCATGTCAGTCCGAATCGCTCCCGTCTTTCCAAGTTCAGCGCCTGCCTCGTTGGCTATCTCCACATTTGGGATAACGCCCACGGCCATCAGAATCATGTCTGCCGGAAAGTGAGTTTGGTTCGTCTCAAGAGAAGTAACCTCCCCATTGCTATCCAATCTAAAAGCGGCTGGTTCCTGATAGGTGATGAAGTGAACACCGTTTTCCTGTAATGCCTTTAATATTTTCTCAGAGATTTCCTTCTCTAAATTTCCTGCCGGCAAATCCCTCCGGCAGAATAGAAAGGTTTCCAGATTCCTCAACCGAAAAGCCTCGCACATCTCCAATCCAATAAAACCCCCACCGAGAATGGCTACTTGTCCCGGCCTCTTTTCATCGATATAGTTTTTGATACGGAGGCCATCCTGAAGGTCTTTGAGGGTGAAAATATTCTTGGCATTGCTTCCGGGAATGTTAAGGCGTCTGGAACGGGCACCCGTGGCAATGATAAGTCGGTCGTAAGAAAACCATTGAGTTTGGGAGTTAGCCAAATTCACTACCTCGATCCTTTTCCCCTTCGGATCAATTTTTGTGACGCGGTGTTCTGTCTTCACATCAATATCCTGCATCTCTTTAAATTGCTGAGGGGTTCGAACCACCAATTTTTTCTGATCTTTTACTACATCGCCGATGTAGTAGGGGGTTTCTCATGAGCCATAGGAGATGAATCGACCTTGCTCGAACATGGCCACTTCGAGATCAGGGTTAACTCGCTTCGCTCTCGCTGCTGCGCTGGGTCCTGCCGCCGAACCGCCCAGTATGACAAGTTTTGCTCTTCTTGACATATTCATCTCCCTAATATTAAAAATGGAAGCTTAAGCCTGCGGCGAAAGGTAGTTTCTTTGCAAATAGCGCAATCTAAAGACTGCGACTATCCCGGTTTTCAATATCTGTTTCTCAGGATCTTCTTTCCCGATGGTCTCAACAAGCATGATTGGTATTTTCGATAACATGCTCTTTTACCTCCTATTTCGATCTTCGGAAGCGATATCTTGCGTGCTGCTGTTAATAGATTTTTGAAATGGGCGTTCCTCCTTTTCAAACAATGGCTCTTCCATGTCCAAGACTTTCAAAGGATTCTTCCCTGTGAAAAGTTTGATAATTTTCCCCACAGTATATGCGTTTCCTTTGAGCATCAGTTTGCAGTTTTTGAAGGAGCATCTAGTGACCTCTGTCTCTCCCTTTTCAAGGATGACGATGCAGTTTTCGAATTCACAATGAAGAAAGGACTTTCCATCCAGTTCAACTTTCTCTTTAGAAAATTTGGAATTCTTGTATCGAACCCTATAAATCCCCGTTACTCCTTATACCGTTGCTTAGCAGGATTATTTTTTTTAGAATCAAAGTAATTTTTGATCGCCTTTTTTAAGGTATTGGATGCCAGAAGAGCACATTGGACACTCTTCTCAGGCAAGCCATCCAAACCCTCCAGGATCATTTGTTGGCTTATCTTTGCCGCCTCTTCAAGCTTATCTCCTTGAGCCAATTCGGTTGCCATACTGCCGGCGGCTATACTGGAGGCGCATCCATCCGTCATGAATTTAATTCTTGAAAGTCTCCCGCCCTTGACCTTGAAGGAAATCTGCATCGTGTCCCCGCAAGGACCTTTAATCTTTGCAAAACCATCCGCATTTCGGACCTCACCCTGGTTCCTCGGATTTAACCACCGCTCGATCACTTTTTCAGAATAGACCTTTCTGGCATCTTCCATAATGGATGCTTGAAGTTCGTTTACCGTCTTTTCAAAATCACTGGACATGTTTCGACTCCTTAATAGATTTCCCGCAAACTTTCGAGAAATCTGTTTCCTTGACCCATCCCACTCTGACATTTGTCTTTGAATCAATTTCAGGCAGATAAGGTTTGATATCAATGAGAGGTGTTTCTTCCAATGCGTCTAAACCTTTTACCTTGAGCTTATTTCCGTCTCTTTCGACCAATTCAACGACTGAAAAGCCCAAAGCATTCGGCCTATCGGGGGAGCGGGTAGCAAAAACGCCATGGGGCTCAGAATCCCAGGGTGTTTTTACCAAAAGGGAATAATTCCTGGAGCAATGAAGCCAATAGAATAAGATCAGATGGGAAAACCCATCGATATCCTTTAGCCCCTCCTTATACTCTTCAAACACCTCGACCCAGCAAATTTCCTCTCGCCCTTGAGGGGGGCAATCTTTCCTCTTTTTGTACGGGGAACGAATTATTCCAATGGGTTTTAGCATCATATTTCACTACCGATCTGTGCAAGCCAAACTGGCTGCTTAACTATCCTCAGGAGGGCGCTTTAAAGATGAGTGTATCTCCGTCGTTTAAGGATGTCTGCATACGGTTTTCAGAAAGGTAGGTTGCTCCATTAAGAAGCACCCGAATGTCCAGATCGATATCTCCATTTTTATCCAGAAGAAACTTTTTCACTTCGAATCCAAATTTTCTTACCATGGCATCGATCAACTCCTTTAGAGTCTTCCCAAGAAATTCGAATTCTATCTTCTTGTTCTTCCCAAAGGTCTTATAAAGGGGTAATCCTGCTATCTCGATGTTAACCTTCATCTTCTTTGCCTCCTTTTTGTCATCACCACTCTGTCTCAACCAAAAAAGAGAAGCATGGACTAAATTTGTTGCAAGAATTTAATCCCGTCTGCAACCATTTCCCGTGGAGCAGGGAGGTGTGGAACAGCGCTCCTCTCTGCCGCAACAGGTGTGGCCAGGAGATCTTTTTTCAGTTGTGATGGAATGAGAGACAGAAAGCATTTTTTCCAACCGGGGGCTTCCACACTGTTTGCAATTTAAGTTTTGGCCTTTCGAGCTTACACCTACCAGAAACTCTGAAATGGTGCCGCAATGATTACAGCGATATTCGTAAATAGGCATTGATAAACCTCCTTGCAGAAATGAAAGAGTGAAAAGCGTTATGTTAGACAAGGTTCTCAGAGCAGCGTATCATTCGACGATCAGCTTATAGCTGGCTTTACCTTCTTCGGGATAGATGAGGAATGTAACTTCCTTTCCTTCCGTAAGATATCTTTCATATTGGCTTCGAAGGTGGCCAAAATCTGTTGATTCCAGAAATAGCCTTAAGACTTCAAGTCTTTCCCCAAGCTCCTCGTTCACACTTCCTTCTTTAAGAAGGAGATTGAGAGTTCTCTCGTATTCTCTTTTCGACAGGGTTTCAATACAACTTGACAGATCGGGTTTCAGCTCAATGGGGACTATTTTCATCTCGCAGTTTAACCTTTGTTCTTATTGTTGTCGGCCGCCCTTTGAGTCCTTACTTCAAAATACTGATCCATTGGGAGATGAGCAAACTGGACGGCTCCGATGCAAGGAACGACGCATTTTACCGGCCATTGTTCTCCCAGAATGTTGAAAAATTCGAGGCACGAGGAGCAGACATAAATGCTGTCAGCAATGGAATAAGGAACCTTTGAACCATTCATATTGATGAAAAATTTAGGATCGATGAAATTAGCATGGTTTGCTGAATGGCTCAGGAGGATTTTTTCAAAATCGAAAGGTTCCTTTCTCTGCTGACGCTCAAACCATCTCTGATAAAAATCATTTTCAAGAGGATCAGGCTTATCCCATTCAGAAGGTTTCTTCTTTTGATACTCCTTGGATCGGACCAATTGAGAGATCTCGTCAGGATTTGGGAGCCGGCCAGGCATAAAGTTAGATCCCATAATAGTGATCGGGCTCTCCAGGTCAGGAACGTCCAGAGGAGAGTTGGAAACAATCAGGAATTTCCCTGCCCTGTCGGAGTTCCGGTACCATGAAGTCCTTCTTTTACAGAAACCATTCCAGGCTGGAGGAGCTAAAAAGGCAATTTCCTTTGCCGCCCTTAATACCCGACATGGGATACGAGCTTCATCGGGCAGTTCAATCTCCCTTTCCTCAAGACCCCTCCTTACCGCTTTGAAACTATGAAAATCTACCCAGTAACAAAACTTTTTGTATTCAGACATTTTTTCACCTTAAGACTATCTTCAACCTCTTTCCACATCCGGTGGACAACCCCTTGAACTTCATTGCAAGGGTAGTCCATAACCGTTTTCCCTTGAACCAGTGCTTCCACCACTCTGGGTTCGTAAGGGATTTCTCCGATGAGGCGGGACCCGTTCTTCTTGCAGTGGGATGCTATTTTGGCCGTATTCCCAAGGTTGATGTCGAATTTATTGACGCAGACCATCGAGGGAATTTTAAAGTGATCGGAGAGTTTCAAGATTCTTTCCAGATCATGAATTCCTGAAAGAGTAGGTTCTGTGATGGCTAAGACCAAATTCACTCCGGTCAATGAGGCCGTGACCGGGCAACCGATCCCTGGAGGTCCGTCAATAAGGATCAGTTCCAGACCTCTTTCTTGGGCAACTTCCATCGCCTTCTTTCGAACGACGGTGACCAGTTTCCCTGAATTCTCCTCCCCGATTCCCAACCGTGCATGGATAAAAGGACCGTAAGGCGTCTCAGAGACAAACCAATCTCCTGAAAAAGCCTCTCTCATTGTGATTGCCTCTTCAGGGCAGATATGGGAGCAAAAGCCGCATCCCTCGCATGAGATAGAATTGACAACCCCATTATCGATTGCATTAAAGCGACAAACCTCGGCACAGAGACCACATTGAGTGCATTGCTCCAGATCTACATGTGGACGCTTTCCACCAAAATACTTCTCTTGAGTCAAAATTTTGGGTCGAAGCAAAAGGTGGAGGTCCGCGGCGTCAACATCGCAATCCACCATGACTTTATCTTTCGCTAAAGCTGCAAAGGCAGCGGCAATCGTGGTTTTCCCTGTACCACCTTTTCCACTGACGATGGCCAATTGTTTTATTTCGGAGCCGTCCATAAATTTCTCTTATCCCCCCTCACCCTTCCCCTCACCCTCTTTGGGGAGAGGGAGGCAGAGAGGACTGATAAGTTGTGATCGCCTCGTGTAATCCTCTTATCGCTAACAGGGAGCAGTGGGCCTTCCTTGCCGGGATACCTCCGGCTGCATGGATCACATCATTGTCTGTAAGCATCAGTGCCTCTTCGAGCGTCTTCCCAATGGCCAATTCCGTGGCGATGCTGGAAGTAGAAATGGCTCCAGGACAACCCTGGGTCAAGAATTTAAAATCCGAAATTTTCCCGTTCTTTACGTTGATGTAAACCCTGACATAATCCCCACAGGCTGGATCGCCCACCACTGCCATGGCATCAGGGTTTTCTATTTCCCCTACATTTCTCGGATGGGTAAAATGATCGATCAGCATTTCGTTATAGATGAGATAACCCGCCTCATCACCCAATTCTTGTCCTTCTTCGATTTGACTCATAGAGTTTCTCCAAAAATCCTCTCGTCCCCCTTTTGCATAAGGGGGGGACGAGAGGGAATTAACCATTTGAAACAGCAATCTGGTTTTCAATTTTTTCAAATAGGCCTTCGAATTTCTGGATATAGGAAGGGTTCTCAACGACGATTGGAATTCCTCTTGAATAAGATTCCGCTATTTGCCTATCCATCGGGATTTCCATGAGGATGGGAATATTTCGTGAGTCGCAATAATCCCACACCTTTCGATCTCCTATATCTGCTTTATTAATCACTACACCCATTGGAATTCCCAATCTTTCAAGCATTCCAACTGCCAATTCCAGGTCATTCAGACCAAAGGGTGTTGGTTCAGTAACAAGGAGGCAAAAATCACTTCCCTTTACGGTTTCGATGACCGGGCAGGCTGTTCCGGGAGGGGCATCGAGAATCACGATTTTTTCCTTTTGGATCTTTTCTTTGGTCTTTCGGATGAGCGGAGAGGCCATTGGTTCTCCTACGTTCAACACCCCATTAACGAAAGGAATTCCGTTTCCGCTTCCTTCCTGAATAATGCCGATTTCTCTTTCTATTTCGAAAATAACCTTTTCAGGACATAAATAGGAACACGCACCGCACCCATGGCAGAGTTCATCGAAAACCAGCACATTTTTCAGAATAACTGTCATCGCATGATATTCACAGACCTTTGCACATTTGCCACAGTAAGTGCATTTGGATTCATCAATTCGGGGGACTGGAATTCCCATAGAGGTAACCTGGTGGATGGTGGGGGATAAAAAAAGGTGGGAATTAGGTTCCTCCACATCGCAGTCAATTAATTGGACGGTCCCTTTTTGAAGAGAGAGGACCAGATTCACTGCGATGGTGGTCTTTCCGGTTCCCCCTTTTCCACTTGCAATTGAAATAATCATGCTGTTATCCCTTATCCATGCATCTTAAAAAATCGCTTGGTAATTTTTTGAAGCACAATTTGCATACTATCCATTTAGAGCCTCAAATCCTCTCTCACCCTCTTGCGTGGACCTCCATCCCTGGCAGTGGTCCAATCCTTTATCGGGATGATTTCCTCATATCGATCCAACTGTCCGAGCTCCTTTAACCGATCGATTATGAGCTGCCAGCCACAGTCAGTTTCTCTGTCCACTTCACACTTTCCATTAGTCGATCCACCACAGGGACCATTGAGTAAACTCTTGGCACACCTCGCAATCGGACAGATTCCTCCGGTCTGATCAAGGATACAGGTCCCGCAACCCTGACACCGCTCAGCCCAAACTCCTTGCTCAAGAGTAACTCCCAAGAAAGTGGTATTGACCGCCGGTAGCACTGGCTTCGTCCTGTACTTCTCGGCCACGTACTGGACTCCTGCCCCACAGGCCATTGACAGGATTGCCTCATAGTCTCCAACAAAGGGACGGACCTGATCGATGTACTCAGGATCGCATTGACGCTCAAGGGTATGCTCCCGAACTTCCACCTCCTCCCCCTCCTTTGCACGGAAGAGCCTCAACTCTGAGGCCAGTGCTCCAACCTCCCTCTCTCCCCCAACGGCACAAACGGTTACACATTCGTTACAGCCAAGAAGGAGAACCTTCTTATAAGGCTTGATCATCTGCAGGATCTTATCAAGTGATTTGCGATTTGCTACAATCATCAAGGCCTCTATTTATATTTAGTCAGTTGCAACATTCTCGTAATAGCAGCGATGCTCATACATCCGATATCGGATTGCCCCTGTTTTTGTAAGATGATCCAGGTGCTTCACAACCTCATCGATGCGGAGTCCAAGAGCTTTAGAAATATCTTCCGTCGTACAAGGTCTTCTCTTAATCAAGTGAAGAATCTCTCTATCCTTCACGGAGTTAAATTCTTCTCCCAGGGGAGCAGTAAACTCGGGGATAATCTCTGCCTTATCTTCAAGTGTTCTTCTTATCTCCTCCAACTGACCCAAGGTTAAAGGGAAAACAAAATCTTCGGCAGGAGGCCTGACCAGTGTATTTAATTGAATCCTATCAGGCTCGATTCTCTCGATAACCTCTTTGAGTTTTTCGATTTCTTCTTTACCGTCATTGACACCCCGGCAAAAGAGAATTTCCAGCCAGATTTGACCTCGATATTGTCTTCGAAATTGAATGAGGCCCGAAATGATTTCCTCAATTCTCAAGGAGGGATGGGGTCGGTTTATGTATTCAAAAAGGGCTGGAGTGATTGCGTCAAGGGATGGGAGGATGACATCGGCTTCCAAGAGATCCCTTCTCGCCTCATCTAACGATAGAAGAGAGCTATTCGTTAATACGGCTATGGGAGTAGAGGTAATCTGTTTAATCCTTTGGATTATTTCCCCAATCTTGGTATTTAATGTGGGCTCACCGGAGGCAGACAGGGTTATGTAATCTGGCTTTTTATCCAAAACTGATAGATAAAGTTCCAGTTCCCCCTGGATCTCTTCTGGAGGAACATAAGATTGCCGAGATACGGTCTTATGAGTTGTCCTTCCCAACTCGCAATAGATGCAATCAAAGGTACATGTCTTATATGGCACAAGATCAACCCCTAAAGACCTTCCCAGCCTTCTCGAAGGAACTGGGCCAAAGACATATTTCGGTTTCAATGAAGATTTATCCATCCTTGTCCTCTGATTGAACTTTTTCGAAATCTTGAATCAGGCGATTCTTATCCACGTCAAAGAGAATGCAAGCCATCCCGAGCGTCTGGAGCTTAAATCCCCGCTTTTTCAGGCAATGTCCACCAAAATATCTTTCCATGATCCCGGCCATCTGGATATATTCCCTTAGAATATTCCCGATCGATTTATTTTCTAAAGAAGAACCCTTAAACGAAAACGGCGTCATTTCTTCGCCCCTTGATGAACCCTTCTTTTCATGCTCCCATATTTGGCCTTTGCACTTGCCACCCTCTTCCCATCCACCAGAGCCTTCCCTTGTAAAATGAACATTCCATGGAGTTGGTCAACAATCCTCGCTTCTAATTTCACAACTGTTCCCGTTCGAATGGGGATGGAATACTTGATTGATAGTCTTCCCGTGAGGGCAGGGATATCTTTCATTAAGAGACAGTGGGTCATCGCAGAATCCAACAGAGTAGCTATAATTCCTCCATGAATGATGCCCGAATAGCCTTCGTACTTCGGGTCTGCAAAGAAATTTCCGAAGACAGCTCCATCTTCATTCTTATAAAACTTGAGTCCTAAACCTATTCCGTCATTTGAACCACAGGCAAAACAATTTCTGTGGAGACTGTTTTCTGTCTGTCCTTTCTTACCGGTTAACATTTCACCCATGGGTTCCCCCATCTTTTATCGAACTTCGCTACCTCTTGTGCTTCATTACGATCCATGGATCGTGGATGACGGTTGATACTTGGTTATGCGGCCTCCAGTTCACGGCGTTTGGCCATGTCAAAGAGGATTCGTTCCCTTGCTTTATCAATACCTAATGCCTTTCGCTTTTTATCGATATGCTCAATCATCATCCGGGCTGCCTTTATCGGGTCCGGTTCGAACCCCCATCTTCCTTTGAAGATCTCATCAAATCCTTCAAAGAGCATTTTGGTAACCTCTTCACTCCCGAGCGTCGGCCACGTGACACCAAACACCGTATAGACCCCTGAAGCAACAAAATATTGGCCGATCGAGATGGCCTTTTCGCTCATCCACTCAGGTGCCGCACCAGCAGCCGGCAGATCGCTGATGTCATCCCCCAGCCCTCCGTCCTTGACCACAGCGGTTGCTGCCATCAAGATCCGACTGTTATCCACACAAGAGCCCATATGGAGGACAGGTGGAAGCCCAACGGCCTCACACACAGAGGCTAATCCTTTGCCCGCATATTTGTGAGCGGCTTCGGGAGTGAGAAGACCATATTTCCCTGCGGCCATGGCGCTGCACCCTGATGTCAGGACGATGACGTCATTACCAATCAACTCCAGGATCATCTTCAGATGAGGATCGTCGTGTGTGACACGGGCGTTGTTACACCCCACCACACCGGCAATGCCGCGAATCCGGCCATTAATGATATTATCGTTCAAAGGTCTGTAAGATGCCCTGAAGAGACCACCCAGGAGGTAGTTGATCGTTTCGTGGCTGAAACCCACAACCGTGTCCATACTTTCCGCTGGAATGAGAAGGGGAGATCTCCGATTGGGGAAGTTTTCAATGGCTTCCTTGAGGATCTTCTTTGCCACATTTAGAGCCTCATGTTCATCGAATTGGATATGCATGGCCCCTTCAATCTTTGCTCTACGGTCAGTAGTAATGAGTTTTGTGTGGTAGCACTTGGCTACATCGGAGAGAGACTGCATCTCACACTGGACATCCACAACCATTGCCTCTACTGCCCCGGTGATGATGGCCAGTTCTTGCTGGAGAAAATTACCCGCGCAGGGAATTCCATGACGCATCAGGATCTCATTGGCAGAACAGCACATGCCGGCAAGGTTTATCCCCTTTGCGCCTCTTGATTTAGCGAGGTTCAGGATTTCAGGATCCTGAGATGCCACAACAAGCATTTCCGGAAGAAGCGGCTCATGCCCATGAGTGATCACATTGACATGGTCCTCTTTTAGAACTCCGAGGTTGATCTGACCGGCCATGGGAACGGGGTTCCCGAACATGGCATCCTGGAGTTCTGTCGAGATCATCGACCCGCCCCAGCCATCTGCCAAGGCACAACGTGCAGAGGCTCTGAGAATATTCTGGTAATCCTGATCCACACCGATATGGGTTCGATGCATGATCTCGACGATCTCTCGGTCGATGCCCCGTGGAGCAGTCCCTGTTTCCCGCCAAAGCTGTTGCCGTTTGAGAGGAGCTCGTTTAAGAAAGAGAATCTCTCCCTCTTGGCGGCCAAACTCTGCCAGAGCTTTTTCACCCACATCAATTGCGACGTCCTGGACGGATCGATCTCCGATTTCAACCCCAAAATCCATGGCCAGTTGATAAAGTTTCTGTTCGTCTTTTATCTGGTAATCAGGGACTTCACCTTTAGCTGTAGCCAGAAAGAGTTCGGCTACCCCTCTCGCATGGTCAGAATGAGCAGCAGCCCCCGCGGCAACCATACGGGCAAAATTACGAGCCGCTATGGTCTCTGCTGTTGCCCCACAGAGACCTCTCCGTTTTGTCTTCTCGGGAACTCCCTCTTTCTTTTTAGGGGCAGGGACCCGGCAAGGCCCCATCCCGCAGTTCTTACAGCAACTCCCCTCTGCTCCAATGGGGCAAGGTTTCATCGCCTCTGCTCGGTCAAAAATCGTCTCGCACCCATCTACTGCTGCCTTTTCAATCATTATTTGTGTCGCTCTATCAACGCTTTTCTTATCTATCTCACCCATTGGAGCCTCCCTTCATCCTAAAGCTAATTCATTTTCTTACCATCGGTGAACCGCATTTAGGGCATTTCACAAAGTAGCACGGCGTTCCTGCTTCATGAGCAACAGTCGTTCCGCATTTTGGACACACACATTCTCCAGCCGGACCTGCACCGGCTCTGGAGCCGCCCATTCTTCCCCTACGAGATCCACCCATTCCTGCACCTCTGCCCCTACCAGGACTGCTACCCCCGGGAGGACCTGTTCCGTCTCCTCTTGGCATCCTGATCACCACCTTTCCACACCGTTGGTTACAATGATGGGCGAGGGGACCGGTCATTGGTCAAACCCCAGAAGAGATACAATTGACCTTTTAAAAATGACCGATCCCCCGAGCCTCATCGCTGGCCCCCATGCAATCTATCCTTTGCCACTACCAGCGACGAAACCCTCGCCCGCCACCAAAGACTCTACCACGGCCACCACCCCATGGAAGCCCTCCACGGCCTGCTCCGAAGACGGGCCCATAAAAGGGCCTTCCATAAAATGGATAACCACCGGGAGTTGGATAATAAGGTGCCCGCATGGCATACCCATATGGACCGTAGCCCCTGTATGGCATAGCGCAGAAACCTCTGCCCCCTCCGGTCATCGAACCCTGTCCTAATGGCCCTGTTCCATCAAATCCTGGCATGAAAATCCCTCCTTTCATTTTAAAAATAACGTGTCAGTGTCACGGGTCTCGTGTCCGTAGCCTATTTCTTCAACTCTTCGAGCCTTTTTTCAATCTGGCTAAGCTCTTCTCGAAAGAAATTGGCTTCCTCTTCAAGAAACCTAATCTCCTTTTCCTTGGTTGGCGGTCCCCATGGTGGAACGGGTACTCCGTACCACCCGGGATTCCAACACCTCCCTCTGCCATAACCGTAAGGATAGTATCTCCATCCTGCCGGTCCCATTCCGTATGGCATAATGCTCCCTCTTATCTACCTTGATAGCCATACATCATCTGAACCAATGGATAGCATAGCTAACCCTCAATTCGAATTGCAGCAAAGCTGCGTTCAGAGTGATGTAAGGTATATCAGTTAAGCTAAAGTGCTATCTAAGCTTCATGACGGCTTCTTCTGCCGCATTCACTGTCTGGTAGGCAATTGGTGAAGCGCACAGTGCCGGATGGGTACCCATCTGAAACAGTGAAACCTGGTAGGCAGTCATGTTATGCTGGATACAAGCACTGATGACGTTAATAAGCTCGCCCACTGATATACTTCCTGAAGCTTCGCCGCCGAGCATCACCCCATTGTTTTTAGAGAAAATAAGTTTCACTGAAGTTGGCACCGCGCCTGGCATCCCGCCTGGATGCTTGCTTGGCGCCTTTGCCTGACCAACAACGATATCATAACCTTCTGCGAGTGCCTGTCTCTCGGTCAGACCGGCGGCAGCAATGGCAAGTTCGCCAATCTGCGTGGAGAAAACACCTACGACACCCAGCCCTGCATATTGCGTCACAAACACATTGGATGCTGCAAGACGGGCCTCATTGGTAGCTATGGAAGCAAGCCAGGTTTTTAGGGGTTTGCCGTTATAATATGAGACCTTCATGGCGCAATCGCCACAAGCCAAGATATCGGCGTCGCCTTCAACGCGCTGATAGCGGTCAACAACTATTCCACCCGTCATATCATCAACACGGAGGCCGGCACGCGCCGCCAGCTCTGTATTCGGAGATACTCCTGTGCTCACGATAACTACGTCAGCCTTTATCTCGGAGCCGGTTAAACGGACCGACTTCACTTTGTTATCACCGAGTATAGCCGCTACGGTGTCGTTACCAACTATTTTTATCCCTCTGTCTTTAAGAACCTTCTCAGCCTCAATGCATAATTCATCGTCAAATGCCAATTGTAAGCAATGGGGAAGCTTCTCAATAATCGTGACGTTGGCCTGACGGTTTTTCTTACACTCATCAGCGAATTCCGCTCCAATGAAACCGCCTCCTATGATAACTATGTCACTGGATTTGTTAACCTCTTCGAGCATTTTCTGAAGGTAGCCGACTTCTTTTTTTACTATAAAAACATTCTCTTTCTCAATACCTGGAATAGGCAGGACAACAGGCGAGGACCCTGTAGCCAGAATAAGCCTATCATAGCTTATCTGCTCACCTTTGGCTGTGTGAACGAGCTTCCTTTTCCTGTCAATTTTTTCGGCAGCACTAATAACGATTTGCACTCCATTACTAGTCAGCAATGTGTCAGGAATTAGATTCTTTTGCGGACTACCAAGGGTTCCAAAAATATATGGTATACCACAGGGGATTGACACCTGCTCTTCCTGGCGTATTACGGTGATTGACTTGCCAGGATTTCTGCGTTTGCAGCTGACAGCTGCGGTAGCTCCGGCAGCACTGCCTCCGATAATAACTATGTCAGCACGTTCCATAAGTTCTTCCTCCTCTATTTTTTATTTTCAATTTAATTCTATCAACTTTGTCCTTCGGCGTAATCTTGATGTCTTGATTTTCAATGTACCACTCAGGCCCTAAATGGACAGAGATAGTTTCCCGGCTGGTCCTCAAGACCAGATGCACCCCAGAGGACATTCCCTTCATGGGAGTTATAAGGTTCACGCTCACCACTTCCCCATAAGAGTCTCAACGGTTTTGGGGTCATACATCCTGCTGTAGGGAGTTCCCATCCCCCATCCGCCACTTCCTTTCCACTTCACTCCTCGCTGTGCAAAAGATTCGGTAGCGAGAAAAAAGCTAAAAATGGTGATTACTGCTAACAAGATTCCGATTTTCTTCATTTTGTATCCCTCCTTTATTTTAGCCCACCCAATTGTTCAGCTAACGCCCACACATGAGGTTCAGGGCGTGATTCATGGTTTATGATTTAAACACTTCTGCGGCGACCCATGCCTCGGCCTCCGCCCATTCCGAAATGAGGAGGAACCGTAGGTCCACTTGCCTCTTGGAGTTTTCCTGCTTTAAATGCCGCCGTTACCTCTCCTACCGTTCCTCTGGGAACCAAATGGACTTTAATCCCCGCTGCCGACAGAGCCGAGGCAGCATTAGGCCCAAGATTACCCGTAATGACGACGCTCGCACCTCTTTGGGCAATAAGTTGTGCGGCCTGAACCCCGGCACCGCCCGATGCCATCAATCCCTCGTTCTCGAAAGCTTCGAATGCCATGGTCTCAGGATCGACAAAAACGAAATACTGGCATCTTCCAAACCTCGGATCGATCTGGCAATGAAGGTCTTTTCCTGTCGCACTCACAGCAATTTTCATCGTCCCTCCTCCTCGCATCCATGATCATGCCCGTGATGTTCACAAGCCACGACTCCCTGAATTTCACCTCTGAGATAGGCCTCTACCACATCCCTTACTTTCCCCTGAGCGCCCGTGGCCACATCGATCCCCAATTGATTGAAGAAGTCGATAGCCCTCGGTCCCATTCCACCCGCGATCATCACGTTTGCCTTTTGAGAGTGGATGAACTGAGGGATCACTCCGGGTTGGTGGTTTGGATAGTGGGGATTCGCAACTACCTCAAAGCCCACTATTCGATCTCCTTCCACATTGACAAACGTGTAGAAAGGACACCTGCCAAAATGGGCACTGAGTGCTCCTTCGAGGCCAGAACCATCTTCGCTGGCTAATGCAATTCTCTTCATCTCTTTACCTCCTATTCTTTAAAATGGTATGGAAATTTTTCTCTTTCAAATTGTTTCTCAATCTCTTTAAAACCAACATACTCCTTACAGCGTTGGGCTATCTCCCCAAAGGCCTTGGTTGCCTCAGAATTTGGGTGGGCCATCACAAAGGGCATCCCTCTGTCGCAATCGGTGACCATCTCGGGGTCAATGGGTATCTTTCCAAGAAAGGGGACCTTTAGGTCACGGGCAGCTTTTTCTCCTCCGCCCATCTTGAAAAGAGGAATCTCTTTATGGCAGTGCGGGCATTCCAATCCACTCATATTCTCAACAATCCCAATCACTGGAATACTGAGCATCCTACTGAAGGTAACCGCCTTTCGAGAATCAAGAAGGGCAACATCCTGGGGAGTGGTTACAATAACGGCTCCGTCCACGTTTTTAATCAAATGAGCCACACTTAGCGGTTCATCTCCTGTTCCCGGAGGAAGATCGACGACCAGAAAATCGAGAGGTCCCCATTCCACTTCTCCCAGAAACTGGCTGATGGCACTGTGTTTAAGCGGACCTCGCCAGACCACCGGGTTATCCCGATCTCCAATGAAAAAGGCCATGGAGATGACCTTCAAATTCGGGAAGACCTCCACGGGGATCATCCCCTTCCCAAAGGTTTCTACATGTTGAAATTCGATTCCCAGCATCTTGGGGATATTGGGACCATGGATGTCAGCATCCAGAATTCCAACATTGAGTCCATCTTGGGATAAGGCTACTGCTAAGTTCGTTGCTACAGAACTCTTTCCAACACCGCCTTTCCCACTCATCACCATGATTCGATGTTTGATGTGCGAGAGCTTTGATCTTAATCTCTCCTGGGCATGGGTCTCTTTCTCCTGCTGGCTGCAAGAATTGGTTTGATCACACGTTTCACAGGTTGAATCTTGTTCACACTTTTCTTTTTCCATTTATGTTTTCCTCCCTCCGGAACCATTTCTCCGAGCACAAAAGCGTCTTCTTCCTCTTCTTTCACAACAGAAGCCGGGTCGAAGCCTTCCTTTCATGAAAAGATCAAAGACGATCTCGGCATCTCCTATGACATCTTGAACGACATCAATACCCCTACTTCCAAGTTGACTCTGACAAAAACCATCAATTCCGCCGCAGATGACTTTATCCACCCCGTTTGAGGTGATCTGCTCCAGACGCTGGGGGAGATTGAGATTAGCCGTTGGGAGCTTTTCCTGCCTTACGACCTCTCGCCCCTCAACATCGATGATCCACATCTCAGGTGAGAAGTCAAAGCGGGGGGAAATTCGATTTCCAAAAATGGGAATGGCGATCTTCATAGCTACGGATTCTAAAAAGCAAAATGGGTGCCAAATGCTGGAAAGAGAGGGAAAGTCAGTGATTTAGATAAATTGGAGAATTTTTAGATAGAGGAGGGATGAAAGAGGGAAAAGATAAACGTCTCATAAATGAGACTTATGAAACATAAAAGTTTCAGTAATGTTACATTCTATGTTAACCCGTATCGCTTGATCTTCCTCCACAGTGTCGCCCTGCTGATGCCTAACTCCTCGGCCGCCTTGACCCTGCTACCCCCGTTTTTTTCCAAAGTCCTTATCACTATTTCAGCTTCGGCTTTCTCAAAGGGGTGTTCCTCTTTTAGTGAAACGAATAAATCTGTTTTCTCTTGCTTCATGGTCAGTTCTCTGGGCAGGCAGTCCAGATCAATCCTGTTGCCTCCACAGAGGACGAAGGCATGCTCAATGACGTTTTCAAGTTCCCGGACATTTCCGGGAAAGTCATGATTCAATAGCAATCGCAGAGCCTGATCGGATACGCCAATGATCTGTTTTCCCATTTTGGCATTATATTTCTTAATAAAGGCATCCATCAGCACGGGAATATCCTCTCTTCTTTGGGAGAGGGGAGGCAGATCGATCTTCACCACGTTGAGTCGGTAGTAGAGATCATCACGGAATTTCCCTTCCTTCACGAGTGTTGCCAGATCTTTATTGGTCGCGGCAACGATCCGGACATCTGTCTGTCGTGGACTGGTTGCCCCTAAGGGCTCATACTCCTTTTCCTGAAGCACGCGAAGTAATTTTACCTGGAGGGAAGGTGACATATCGCCCACTTCATCGAGAAAAATCGCCCCCCCATTGGCAAGGGCAAATCTCCCGGGCTTGTCCTTCTTTGCATCCGTAAAAGCTCCCCTAACATATCCAAAGAGCTCCGATTCAAGTAACGTATCTGGCAGAGCGCCACAATTTACCTTGATGAAGGGTTTTGTTTTTCTTCGACTAAGGTTGTGGATAGCCTTTGCAAAAAGTTCTTTGCCTGTGCCGCTGGCACCCTGGATCAGGACAGTGCTATCGCTCTCCGCTATATTCGGCAGAATGTTGAAGATGTCATGAATCAGGTGATTTTTGCTTATAATATCGCCGACCGTATACTTTTGTGAGAGCTCTTTTCTAAGCTCTTCAATCGCAGAGAGATCTCTAAAGGTTTCAACACCTCCGATGATCTGTCCCGCCTCGTTCTTCAAAACAGCCGTGCTGACGCTGATAGAAACCTTCTGCCCGCCCTTTTTTAGAATGGTAGCAGGCAGGTTTATGATCTCTTTTTTTGTCTTGAGGGTCTCCTTGAGGGCACATCGAGACTGGCAGATATCCGCCCTGAAGACGTCGAAACAGTAATGGCCGATGGCTTCCCTGTTGGAAAATCCGGTGATCTCCTCGCCTGCTTTATTCATGAAAGTGATCTTGCCGTCATTGTCTGTAGTGAAGACGCCATCGGCAATGCTATTGAGGATCACATTAAAGAATTTATCAGCCTCTCTTCTTTTCATGGACCTTGACCCTGGCCTGGCCTATTTCCGAATTATACATTCCGCGATTCTCTTAATTTGATTACAGTACATCTTCGTCGCCAGATTCAGGAGATTTCTTTCAATCCTCTCTTTGTGTGAGGATTATCTCTCTGCTCTAGCCAGCAGACGCAGGTCGGATTGAACTCGGGCATTCTACTTCGGTTCATTGACTTGGGGCCTAATTGGCAAACAGCCTGCCAAAGACTACCTCGTATAGCCACGCATCAATTCCGCCGTCCATGAATTTAACGTCATAACCCTTTCTCGCTGGGATCATCTGATGCAACGATGAGATGATCTTCCCATGTGCGGCCCATCCCACCTTTTGGAGAACAGAGATGGCCTACCCGGAACAGCAACTTCCCGGTGTGCCGCATGAATTGGGCGTCCCGCAACAGCCTCCGGAAAGGGGTTCAGTAGGTCCACGCGACGGGGCGATGACTGTATTGTGAGCGGACAACAGCTTCGTTAAATCCTTACTGCCGCACTGCTTGCACAACAACGGATCCCGTCTTCCCAGAATCAGAAATTCATTAACTTGACCACATTGTTCACAGCGATACTCATAAATCGGCATATCTTCTCCTTTACGTTTGCAGACGAACACCCTGCCTGTCTATACGGTAATCTTTTTGTTCCATTTCAAGCTTGTTTCAGTGTCCACATCCTCCCTGATGAGCTCGACACGCATCGTATACAGAAAGCTCCTCAAGCTTATTTTGACTTAATAACTCAAGATTTTCCTTAACCGTTGGCGCCGCTGCGGCATAGACTTTCACACCCATGGCGTTTAACTTCGTGATGGCACCTGAGCCTATTCCGCCAACCACCATTGCCTCCACACTCTTCCCATCAAGAGCCATAATCGGATTGCATGCGCCGTGGACGTGATGGATATCTTGGTTGTTTACTGTCAAAACTTCTTTTCCGTCAGTATCGACGATGATAAACGCCGGTGCTGAACCAAAATGGTCATAAACCTTGCTTTCCACTCCTTCATTGCCCTGTACCGCGAAACCTACCTTCATGACTTTCTCCTTTCTCGTTTGGCTTTCATTGCGTTCTTCTTCGTTATTTTTCTTGTTGGGCTGTACGGCAACACCTGCCCTGTCCTCTACCAACCCCCCGAGCATATCCTCTGTCTTCCTCCGCTCTGCGAATGTTGCCACCTTTGCAAGAAGGACAGTTTTCCGGTCTACCGGTTCCATAAGGTAGCTCCCAGGTATGCTGGCAGTCAGAACATTTAAATTTTCTCATAGAAGCCATTTCAAACTCACCTCCTTCAATCTTCAGTGCTTTGCCTTGAACTAACGCCTCCGCTACCTTTTTATGCGCCGAGTCTATAATCCGTCCAAAGGTTTGACGGGAGACCTTCATCTTTTCCGCTGCCTGTTCCTGGTATAAACTCTCAAGGTCAGCAAGCCTGATCGCTTCACACTCGTCAACCGTTAGAATGACTTCTTCCAACATGGAAAGAGGGATACCTCTTGGCTTGAAGTAGTCACTTTGAGGCATGAAACCAACTCGCCTACAATTTATTGGCCTTGCCATTTAGAATTCCTCCTGTCAGTGTTAATTATAAGCATATGCTCATAATTTGTCAAGGGGCAAAATGCATGCACTTCCAAAAATCTGAAAGACTCTCTTGCTTACGGCGTACCAGTCTTCGCCAGATTTTGGTGGATTCCTTCAATCGTCTTTACCTCTGTTGGGATTACATCTACCTCTGAGCTCGAAAGGACATAGAAAGGTCCTTTCCCTTCAAAGGCCTTTCTGGTCAAAACTGCATCCACCCCATTTTGGAGAAGCCACTCGCTCACTTTGATTCCTTTCCCTTTTTCCTCGTTGAGGTAAGGGTTCGGGAGAATCTTTTCTTCTTGTATAATGTGCCCCTCTGCACTCATTCGAATAAGATAAAAATAAGGTGCGCCGCCCAAATGCTCTGAAAGGTTATGTCTATCCTCATCTACGGGAACGGCGTAGATCAAAAAGTTCTTCTCTACTGGTTCGTAATGGATCATTACTTTATCCACATGTGGAATCTCCTTTAAAAGGGCCTTTTCTATTCCTTCGCTTAGGTGGTGGGCCTGGGTGAATTTCTTTACGTCAAAGACGATCTCTGCCCGTACGAAGACAAATCTGCCCGAATTTCTTGCCTGAATGGATTTGATCTTTTTTACTTGTGAAAAGCGTTGAATTGTATCTCTGATACGATTTAAAGTATCTGGATCAACCGAGGCATCCAATAGAGTCTTCATCGAATCTTTGAGTATATTCCATCCAACTTTAGCGATGAACCCAACCATGGCGAGAGCAGCCAGTCGGTCTATTAAGGGGTACCCGATTTCCGCTCCCAAAAGGGCAACGAGCGCGAGTGCCGTCGAAGCAATGTCCGAGTACCAATGTGAGGCATCTGCGAGGAGACTCGGGGAGTTAAGGTCTTTTGCTTTTTGGGTCTCGTATCGCGAGAAGAAAATAATTACCACGACTATAATCAGGAGACCCAACGTCGATATAAGGAGATGGGATAAAGGGAATGCCCTTTTCGCAACGAAGGCATGTCTAACAATCTCATAGCCCGCCAGGAAGATGAAGCCAGCACTGACTAAGGCAACGAGGTTCTCAACCTTGTATAGGCCCCATGGGAAGGCTTCGGATCTTTTTCCAGACAACCAGATCCCAACCAGGACAAGAATGCTGGCGAAGGCATCTGAAAAACCATGGACCGTATCGGCCAAAAGAGCAGAACTGCCCGAGAGCCACGCCAATATACCCTTTGTTCCTGCTACCCCGATATATAAAAGAGTGGAGCGAAGCGCGATTCGGGAAGGGGCATCGTTCTTCTTCGTTGTGGGTTGGTTATTCGCCATTTTAGCTTTACTGTTTCCCTCTGGTTCCCTTGCAATGCTCTGCCTCCACGTGCTCAACCTCTTCTTGTAGGAGATGAAGGGCATTCTCTACTGCCTTCATACGACCCTTTACCTCCCGAAGGTCTATCTCTTCAATCTGATCCGTCCAGACGGATTTCATGTCTCTCTCCGCCTTCTTTATCGATTCCCCGAGAACCATAATCCTTTCCGAAAGTTCCGAAAAATTTTTAAGGTGCTCCGTCGTCTTTGCCATCTTTTTCACCTCCTTTTCGGAAAAAAATTATGCGGCCCTCAGGCGTATACTCGATTCTTGATGCGAGGGCTTAGATGCGGCATCACCAGCCACTCCGTATGGCCACGCCTCTAAACCCCCATCCATAAATTTGACGTCCGGGTAGCCCTCTCCATCCAGAATCCTTTGTGCCTCATAGCCGCGCAGACTCAACTTACAGAAAGTGATAATTTCCTTGTCCCTGGGTAGTTCATTAAGGCGCTGGCGGAACATGCCAAGAGGAATCAATTTAACTCGGGGATCTTCGATACGTTCCTTCTTATATTCGGCAGGCGTCCTGACATCGAGCCAAATGAAATCCTCATCTCTGTCGATTTTGCCTTTGACCTGCATAGGAGTAAGTGCCTTTGCAATTCCCTCGATTTTGTTACGGAGAATGTTAGCAGCATGGGCAGAGATATCGACTGCCGTTGAATACGGCGGGGCGTAGCCGAGGTCAAGACCAGGCAGATCGTCTACGGTCGCTCCGAAGCTCAGAGCTGTCGCGATCACATCCACCCTCTTAACCGTTTCACCAAAACCCACTGCCTGCAGGCCGAGAATTTTCTTTGTCTTTCGGTCGGCGATCAATTTGAGAAGAACCGGTTTATGAGTTGGGTAGTAGTGCGCATTGTCCGTCGCAGGGCAAAGAGTCGTAACCGCATCAAAACCAGCTTCGCGGGCCTGGCATTCGGTTAACCCTGTTTTCCCAACGTTATAATCGAATACCTTAACAACCCCAGTCCCCAGGACACCCTTGAATTTCTCCTTGTATCCCATGATGTTGTTGGCAATAACGCGCCCATGTCTGTTTGCGGTGGAACCCAAAGGGACAAAAACTTTTTCCGCTGTGATTAGATGGACGTTTTCCACGCAGTCACCGCCCGCGTAAATATCGGGATCACTGGTTTGAAGGTATTCATTAACGACAATGCCGCCTGTCTTACCGATTTCCAGTCCCGCCTCTTGCGCCAGCTTTGTATTGGGGCGCACCCCTATGGCGATCAATACGATATCCGACGGAATTTCCGCACAGGGCGTAATAACTTTTGTCACGTTTCCCTCGTCATCCCCAAGAATTTCGGTCACACGACTCCCAGTCAGAACATCCACCCCCTGGGAACGGATATACCGTGTCAGGTAGGCTGCCACCTCTCCGTCAAACAAACCGGGCAGGATGTGGGGCATCATCTCCGCTATCTTTACGTGGAGTCCCAACCTGGTGAGTGCCTCCGCCATCTCGACGCCAATCATCCCCCCGCCAATGATAACAGCCGTCCTTGGGTTTCCAGCAGCAACCACTTCTCTCATGGCAATGGCATCCTCCGGCTGGTATAACCGAAACACTTTGTTGAGGCCAGCTCCTTCAATAGGAAGAGCGATCGGTTGTCCGCCTGTAGCAAGCACTAACTTGTCGTACGGAAGGACATCTGATTCTCCGGTCTCAACATTAACAATATCCACCGTCCTATTCTTCCGGTCGATTGACCGCGCTAGGGTGCGATCGAGCACGTTGACGTCTTTGACGTTGCGGAAAAAGACCGAATCACGAAGAACACCTGCTGATGTCGAGCTTAGACTCTGGCAATCGAGGACATCACCGCTCACATAATAGGGCATCCCGCAGCCGGCATAGGAAAGGATCTTTCCCCGTTCGATAATTGTAATCTCTGCCTCCGGGTTCAAACGTCTCAGTCGCGCAGCTGCTTTTGGCCCGGTTGCTACGCCGCCAATGATAAGAACTTTCATCTTCTTCTTTTCCATTGCTATCTCTCCTTCCACTTGAGATTCCTCCTCCATAGACAATTATAAGCATATGCTCATAATTTGTCAAGGAATCCTTCTCCGCTTCCTTCCAACGGAATGATGAGCCTACGCTCATGGTTTACCAAGGTTGGGAAATAGGGAGTTGGAAAAGGACTGAGACCGGTAAACGAACGAGCATAATCAAGAGAGAGGATAACCATGCTTCCCGTGTTGCAAAAAGCCAGCCATTGGCAGAAGAATAATTGCAGCACCATTAAAGTTCATCTCGGTATGCCAGTCCCCTTCTTCGAATCAAGGGCTCGATTTCCCTTGGCCCTTATTTTAGGTTTTATGACGTCGAACAAAAACTGCAGGGCTTCCTCTTTATCTTTATCCATAAAAATAGCCTCCAGGCGCATCACTTCTTCTTCAGTAAAACTTAGCGTTGTTATTTCCATCGATCTTCTCCGGTGAGCCGGTATACTCCTCATTGCGGCTCTCTTTTTTCATGTTTTCGTTCTTGCCTCTACAACAGTAAATAGGGTAAGAACCGTGTTTCATGAACAGAAAACTAGGGTTTCTCTGAGCGGCTTCCTTCCCGGAACGGCAGAACGAACCCCAAGCCAAGCCAGCATTGTCTCTGACACGACAATGTTTAGAGGAGTAGAATAGGAGGGAATTCCTAAGGGGTCACCCTTCTTCGCTCAATCCTTCATTCTTTCATTGATTCAAGGAGATCTTTTTTTCTCTCAAGTTCTCGTTCTTTTTCCTCCATCAGCTGAATGATTTCATATCTGACGGAATGTGGCGGAATCCTCTTTTTTATCTCCTCAATCTCATGTTCGAGCTCTCCAATCTCTTTTAAGAGGCTGTTTTTTTCTTCACTCGAATCCATTCAGGAAATCCATCGATCTAGTATTCTGATTATCTATCATCTTGCAGCGGTGGGTTGGCAAACGGCCTCTCCATGTCCTACGCTGACCACGGGATCAGCAAGCCCCCTCCCCGAAAGGGACAACTCGAATCCCCTCGCCCAAGGATGGTCCGCGTAATCGATCAAGAGGTCCCCGTATGATCGAATGGCATCCGCTACCTCTGAACCCATAACAAAGGACAAACCCTCTGCCTCGATTCTTTCGTCATCGGCCTTTGGCTCGTCCAGAGCCAGACCCATTTTGGGCCCGCCTCAGCCGATACCACTTATAAAAACGCGAAACAAATTCTTTTGGCTGTTCTGATTCGTCTCTTTTAATTTTTCAGTAGCCTTTTTTGAAATATGGATCATCTTTCAGCCTCCTTTCAATAAGTTCCTATTTTTTCCTCAAGATCACGCAGGATCCTTCTTCGGTATATACTATACCCCCCTCCGGTATACAACTGATGCTAATCTGTCGCTTCCAGTTTGTCAAGAAAAACTTTCCACCTGTCTTCCTTGTTGACAATTCCCTCACAGTTTCTTTAATATGAAATTATGCGGTTTTTGGCATCTCTCCTCGTCCTCTTCTTCACTGTGCCCTCTTTTGCACAAAGCGTGAAGGAATCATCTCTTCAAGTATGGAAAGTAGGGGAACGTCGATGGACTGTCGCAGAAGAGCACCGATTTGCGAATTGGGTGGAGAAAAATATCACAGAGGATTTCTTTATCCGTTATAAAATCCCCGTCGACTGCGCGGATGTCCCCTATGCGGTGCGATGGATTTATGCACGGATCGCCCACCTTCCTGCTGCGGCTACCACAAAGGACGGCCAGTTGATCGGTCACTGGTCCACGGAATGGGGGAAGCTGCGGACTCATCCGGAGTGGCATAAAGATCTCCGGTTTCGCAAAGCCCTTCTTCATATGCTTTCGGAAACAACGACTCGAACCCTTCCGTCGGATACCTACCCGGTTCGAATTGAGCCGGATGCGATCACTCCGGGAACGGTTTTTCTGGTGACAGAATCTCATTCAGGGATCATCGGCCGCGTCATCTTAGACGGAAGCACCGCTCATCCCCTTCAGACTTGGGAGGCCACGACCCCCGTCAAACTCCAGAAGATGAACCAAAGGAATTTTCTGATCACAAGACCGGAGTCGACGATCTACTCCGGTCTGATTAAGTTCCGCTGGCCGATATTTGAAAATGGACATTGGAAATATCTTCCTGCAGAGGAGCATCCCTTCTATTCTCTTGAACAGTACTCACCAAATTTTTCACAAGGTTATACCGATTTTGTCGAAGCCGTGGCAAAGAGAATTGACCCGACGGATTACGATCCGTGGGATAAAATGGACAAGGTATTGGACAACACGGTTCGGTACGTCAAAGAGAGGATTCCGATTGTGTTGGAAGGATTCCAACGGTGTCACAAAGGAGGCTGCCCGGAAGGTTCGGATCTATGGGAGATTCATAGCACGCCCGGTCGCGACGGGTATATCATTTTACTCATGGACCATCTCCATCATCTCATCGAGTTGAACCATCTCGACAATGACGCTGCAAGAGGGATGATGGAAGGAATTGTGATTCCCATCCAAAAAGGTCAATCGGCCACCTTTTACCATCTCTATCAGAACTACCTCTGGCTCTCCCCCAACCCGGAAGATTCCATTGAAGCCCGATGGGGCTTAAGGAAATGCGACATGATTGTTTCGCAAATGCGAAGTGCCCATCACTCCATGGACTTTATTGAGAAGACCTATCGAAAGCAGGATCCCCAATATGCTGACTTCTGCATCCGGCAGCAACTGGAGATCACTCGAAGACTCGTTGAGGAATGGAACTCGTCTGAATGCAGAGTATCCTCCTTTTCTCCTCCCAAGAAAGAAGAAAAGATAAGGAGAGGAGGGAGTCGGTAAAATTAAAAGTCACAGATTCCAACTCTCACATATTGAATTGTAAAGCTTGGACTCTACTCATATCGCGAAGTCCGTAGATTCTCCCTCTGAAATCTTCGTTGAAAGCTCACTTTAGAGCGATTTGAAATCTAAAAGAAAATGGGAAAGAGTTTTCCCTTTTTTGGGGAAATCATTCGGGAGTTTTATGAAAAACGCTTCCATTTTCACGTTTCATTGATCCATTCAGCTATTAGAGAACTATCATTATTTCAGAGACTTGTGATGATAGTAGAAACTTGGTATAGAAAATGCTCGCTATATACTCCGGAAAGTTGTCTACACTCACCCTAAGCCATTCACCGGGTAGACACTGCGCAGCAGTGGAATAGGTTGACAAGGAGGAAAATGATGCCATTGATCCGTAAGAGACGAATTTGGTGGGAATCCGTTCCTGAGGCTACCAGCTATGTGGTGTACGTCGCCAACGATAGCAGCCTTTTCGATCCCGGAAAATTTTCGTGGGAGGCGACACCCGGAATAATCTTCAAGCATGTCACCGGGAAGACGGAGTTGACCATCCCAGATGAATGGCCTGAGTTCCCTATGAAACCCGGAACCTACCATATCGGGATTACTGCCCAAGACGAGGTGGGAAACCAAAGTGACCCTTTCTTATCCGAAGGACAATTCAAATTCTTTTCCCCCCTTATGCCTTCGAGAGGCGGGATCGAGAGTCCTTAACTGAACCGGCTTTGCTGATTGAATCGATTCTTCGGGTAAGAAGCGCTCTGGGTTCCATTCGAGACGTTACTGAGCTTTCTCGAGGGAAATTTATAGAGAGGGAATTTGGCGAGTCTTTTTGTCGAATTATTGCGAAAGAGATCGAGATCTGTGATCTGGTATTAACGAGCCTTCTCCATTATATCAAGACCGGCACCCCCGTTGAAAAAACAAACACCGTCCATACCCTCATCGAGCAGATGTTGACGAAATATCGGGCCCAACTGGAAGAAAAGAATATCAAAACGACCGAAACATTTGAAGAGAATCTTCCTGAAACGGTCGTCCCTGATGAGCAGTTGAAATATATTTTGAATTCCGTTCTCCTATACGCAGTGGCCTCGACACCGCCCAGCGGGAACATCGAATTCCTAACCAGATCCCTGAGCCTTGAGAGGAATGCAGGTGGGGGAGAGGCTTTTTTCGTGAAGGCCGGGAGGTATATTGAGATCCGGTTGGTCGTTTCAAGCGTGACAAGACCGACGGGAGGGTCCAGGAAGGCAATGGAGGGAATCTTGTCCCCGCAGAAGAACACAGGGTTTGATCTAGTATTACGACTCGCGATGGAGGTGGTTCAGACGAATCGAGGAATGATGAAATTTGAAACAGATGAAGAGAAGGCAAAGATGATCATTTCCTTAGGATTTCCCGTTGAGAGGAGAAAGGTGTTTTCTTGCAAACCAATTAGCATTAGCCCTCCAACGAACCCTTCTATGGGTTCTATTCCCAATATCCCTTTTCCGTAACGGCCCGTCGATTCCTTGGCCTATCTCTCGACTTCACCCCAGTTGGCAACGGTCCCCTGTCAGTCCACTCCTCCCCTCTTTGGGGAATGGATAGCGTCCCTTTGGCATCCAACGTTGTACCAATAACGACTTGTATTCTCTTCTCGAATTCTGTCCGTATTTCTTGCAGAAACAAACTCCCAGGGATGCTCGGGATCATCATAATAACCAATTGGCCTTGCGTCGAGACCTGGCCTCTTCGATCTTTCTTGAAACCATACCAACCCGCAACAAGCACACCTGTATAAGATTTCGTCATCCTTCTTGGAAGCCCAAACTTCCGGCGGGAGCCAGTTGGGTTTTCCTCTTATAGGATACAATTTAATTCTATCTCTCTCGGTGCAGGTAGGCGAAGGGCAATGCGGTTCATACGATTTCATGCGTAGCATTTGCTCTCTGTTCTCAAAAGCCAAATCCCGCGGTAGATGCGTATATGAATTGGGAAGCGTGTCTCTCCCCAGTGCTTGACCTGCGCAGACCCGTGGAGGCTGCCCTTGTTCACAACGCTCCTTGTTCCTCCTGCCTTTTTTGTCCAAGAGTAAGGACCTCTCCTTATGCAAGCGCCGATTGGAGCGTTGCAGGGTCGGATCCGACCCTCAGACGGCGTCCCTAGCCGATAGATTAGAGTTCGATAGCGGAGGGCCCGTCTGGGAAACAGCCTACCAAATTTGTTCGGGGAAATCAACGAGAATGTCTTGCTACTCAAATATTCCTTGCAACTTATTGATCTTTAAGGACTAAAAATTTCTCTTGACATTATCTTTTTAAACTTGTAGAATTATTCATCAAAAATCACCGTTTTTAATCATCACGATTCATTGATCCATATGACGAATGGGAAGTTAAGACAACGGATAACAATAAGCCTTGATAAGGAAGCACTAAAACGTCTTTCGTCCATTGCCTTAGAGAATGACGTTTCAATAGCCCGAGTTATTCGACACGCGGTAGATAACTTGTTGAAAGGATGGAAGGAAGACAGCCAGGAACAACTTTTTCTTCCCTTGGCCAAAAAGAAGGAAGGTAAGTAGAATAGGTCAACCGGGGGAAATATGTAAGAAATCTGTGTCACCACAGAGATAACGTTGACAGAAGGGGAATTCTTCCAAAAAATGGAGGAAAAATCAGGAAATCAGAAACATCTCGAAGAGGCATTTGGAGTGTCGTTCAAATTGGGGCCGACCGGGTTGAGATTATAAGCAATGTTTTCACCATCCGACTAACGGGATTCAGCGGAAAGCTTGGAAACCGCGTGGAGTCTTAGAGGATGACAGCTTATGAATTCTATTATCGTGATGAAAAAGGGCATGAGCATTTTATTGGGATACTACCCGAAAGAAGAAAAGATCCGAAAAGAATAACGAAGGAATCTGTCTTGAATTGGGGATGGAAGGTCATCGGTGATAGCTCAGATGTCAAAGACATTTATTTCGTAAGTGTTGATGTGTAGTATCGTTCAGAACCAGCCATCCCGACTTTGATAGCCCCCAAAACGGTCTTAGCACTGCTCTAAGATTTAAAAAACCTTTACAAAAAATATTTGGCGATGTCGATGTGGTATTTATATGGGTCTAAGGTCTTGACGATGCTCCGTTTGTAATTTCCTCCCCCATCCGTCTCGGTTAAATCAACCAACTCTTTCTTCGGATACCCCTCTTCATCTCGATCGACCAAGAGGATGATGGGGCGGTCCAACCACGTAGATTCTGGTTTGGTCTTATAAACAATTCCTATTTCGTGGGTATTGAGAAGGACCAGGGACCCAATAGGATAAACTCCCACAAGGCCGATGAAGATCTTGAGCAGAAGGGCGTCAAAATGAACTGTCTTCTCTCGCAGCATGATGGCGAGGGCTTGCTCCGGTGTGTACGGAATTTTCTTGTAAATCCGAGGGGTCGTCATCGCATCATAGGCATCCGAAATCTGAATTATCCTTCCGAAGAGGCTCACCTCTTTTTTCCGGAACAGCTTCGGGTATCCTGAAAGATCAGGTGTCAAGTGGTGGTCAAAGATACCGACCACCATCCTGGGATTGATCTCCCCTAATTGCTTCAAATTGAGAACGACCTCCACGCCCATCAAGGGATGCTTCTTCATCATCTCCCATTCCTCATCGTTGAGGGCCGCAGGTTTATTCAAGACTTCTCTTGGAATTTTTGATTTTCCGATATCGTGAAGCAGGGCGGTAATGCCCAACTCGGTCAAGGTCTTTTTCGAAAATCCCAGTCGTTTTCCGATCGCCAAAGAATAGATCGAGACATTGACGGAATGGTTGAAGGTATATTCGTCATAATTTTTAATCATGGTCATTCCCATGAGAATGGATTCGTCTTCGATGACGAGATGGATTGCTTTCTGGGCCAACCGCTTCAGCTTCCTTACATCGGCATGCTGCTTTCCTTTGATATTGGTAATCACCTCTTTGATCGTCCCGATGGTCTCAAAAAATATTTTCTTGGCCACTTCCCGCTCGTCCTCTTTTTGAACGGTAAAGGCTTCCTCTTCACCTTCAACGACCTCCAGAGGATTCGCCTCGATCGAGGTAATATTGTGGGCCGTCAGCTGTCTTACGAGAAGATCCGCATTCTCCTCTCGACCCTCCTCCAAGTTGATAAACGTGTAGATGAAATACCTCAACCACTCTTCTTCCAGCAGGGTTTTGAAAATCACTTCACCGATCAACCGCTTTTTCCATTGGGTCAGAAGGTATTTGAAACTGGTGAAGCCTTCCACCGAATACCGCAGCCGCTGGTCGTTGAGGAAGAAGTCATCTCTGCGTATTTTGAGGGAGAGGACTCCTTCCCCCTTGATCAATGTGTTTATGGTGCCGAGAAATTCTTGGACAAACTGATTGAGAGCCACATTCTTAGAATCATAAATCTGGGAGATCCTCATCAGCACATGGAATTTGGTCACGAGGTTGTTCCCCAATTTCGACAATTCGGAGTCCATGGCATCGGGCGGCTTTGGGCTCACTGTCTTGGGTTGGGTCGCGGATGGTGAACTATCCATTTTATCTCCTTTGTGATCGGGTCCGTCCAACAGGATTCGGTCACTCCTCCCCTAAAAATCCCCCTGCTTTCTAAGCGTCAAACATTTTCAACGTATTGGTAGCGCATTGTCTCATCTCGTTCCATTTCTCCCCTTGGAACCAGGTCCTTTTCTTGGCAATCTTCTGCAAGATCGGTATCACCTCTTCCGACTTTGTCTCTCCCAGCGCCCTGAAGAAAGAGACCTTTTCGCTGTAATCCCGTTTGTAAAAATCCTCAGAGAGGATGATCTCTGTGAGGGGCTTCACCGCCTCCCCCTTCGCATTCCTCGCCAAGAGGAGTGCAGCCTTTGCCCTGATTCCAGATACGGAGTCCATCAAGAATTTCTTAACGAGGTCCTTCCCCTTCTCTCCCAATTTATCGAGAACGTGAAGAGTCTCTTCTCTCACTTTCAAATCCTGGTGGCCAACCAAACCTCCTAAGTATTTCACTGTGGCGGGACTCCCGATCTTCTCAAGGATGTAGAGAATCTGGCAGACCAACAGGGCGTTGGGATCCGACAGGAATTTGCTCAGCGGTTGGATCTCTCCTCGGGAAAGCTCGACCACCTGGTCACAGATGACCTTTCTCCATCTCCCGGACTCCAACTCGCCCAACAAAAGGCAGAGAGGTTCAACAGCCTGGTTTGTGAGGAATCGAAAATATTGGAGGATGGGCTCTACTTTGCCCTCTCCCTTTTCTTTCATGGCCTTTCCCAAAAGCTCAATGTAGCGGGGGCTCGAGGTTTTTTCGAGGATGCGTTGGATGGCAAAAATCTGTTTGTCTTTCATCATAATGGATTCCATGGTTTCGTTCAGGCTTTTCAATAGCGCCACAGCCTTTCCCACTTCTTTCTGTTCGAGAAGATATTGAATAACCCGATCGAAATAGGAAATCATATTTTCATAGGCATCCACGTCCTCCCCGAGATGAAGCAAGATCTCAATCAGATTGTCAATCAAGACATAGATGTAGTCCGCCTGTTCCTCTTGTCGTGCATCCCGATGGATCACCTCGCTCTCCGCGGGGGTGAGCTGACAGGCCTGAACCAAGGACTGCCCCGGAGCGGGATTGATCACCTGCTGCAACCCCTCAGTGACGGGAACCTGAGAACTCTCCGCCTCCCCTTCCTCCACCTTCTCTTGAGGTCCTTCCTCCCAGGATCCCTTGAACTCTGATCCCTTTATCAAATCCTCCTCTGTCGCGGGGACAAAGGTGGCGCCTCCCTCCAAAAATTCATCCACGGTGGTAAAGGTAATGTGAGAAAAATCTTTTTCCCAGAGCAGGGTGACAAGATCATCTTCCATGCGATTAAGGGAGTCACTTTTTCTTACGATATTGAGAAAGTCGATCATCTCCTCGAATTCCAACCCTTTTGAAAATTGGAGTTCCCGAACCCCATCTTTAAAAAAGAGAAAGGCTAAACTTTCCTTTACATCCTGATTCTCATAGACGACGTTCCCCCGGTAGTGGAGCCGGTGTTCGCCGACCTGGAGGGAGAAAGAATCGAAGGCGTCGAAATATTGATCAAAATCCCTCCTCAGTCTCTCCAAGAATTTGGATAGAATAGGATGATCGGCCTCATACAGCCGAAAGGCTTTCAGAGTCTGAAGAAAAGTTTGAATCAACGCCTTGGTTGACTTAACTTTCTCCTCAATCTCCTTCTCTTCGGAAATATCCAGTTGATCTTCTAAACTCTTCACCGGGCTTCACCCCTTATTTCTTCTTGCCTCCGACCGATTCATGCTGCCTGTGGATGTTCGTTCTCTCCTTTAAGAAATCGATCCAACTCTGATTTGAGAACCTTCCAACCCTTTCCCGCCTTCGTTCCCTTAATTCTACCCAAATATAGGTACTTGAGATAAGTAGGCCTCGAGATCCGAAGGTAGTGGCAGGCCTCCCGAGTCGTCAGGACGGTATCTTCGCCATTTCTTATCATAGCTTTCCACCTTTTCTATTAGACTTTACACTTGTTGATAGCATTTTCTATACCAAAAAAGATGATTTTATCTAACCTACTGTAATTGAAGGGGATTTGTTCTGAATCTCCGGGGTCTTAAGAAGGGAGTTGACATTTTTTGTCCTCCTAACGCTGAACTTGTCTCATACTGACGTCAAGGGCAGGAGGAAGGGGAGATGTGGACACTGGCTGGAGATTGTACAAATATGCTAATAAGAGAAGAGTTTCAAGTTTAAGGCCTAAAGTTCAAAGATCATAGTTTCAGGTTCACCATTCATCCAGAGGGGACTATGAAAAAACAAGAGGATTTAAGAAAAAGAGTAAAGAAGATCATTGAAATTTTGTCCACAGCCATACCCGATCCTAAAATCGCTCTGACATTTTCCAATCCCCTCGAGCTTCTCATTGCCACCGTTCTCTCTGCCCAGTGTACGGATGTTAGGGTGAACCAAGTCACGGCGGATCTCTTTAAGAAGCATCGTTCGGCGAAAGATTATGCTGAGTCAGATCTGGCGAAATTGGAAGAGGAGATCCGGCCAACCGGATTCTATCGAAACAAAGCCAAGGCGATCCAGCGATGCTGCCAGGAACTGGTCACGCGATTCGGAGGAGATGTTCCAAAAAATCTGGAGGAATTGGTGACCCTTCCTGGAGTAGGAAGGAAGACAGCGAATGTCGTTCTGGGAAATGCTTTTGGAATGCCAGGCATTGTCGTGGACACCCATGTTCGCAGGGTGAGCCGAAGGATTGGGCTGACGAAGAAAGATGATCCCGTGAAGATTGAGTTCGATTTGATGGAGATCGTTCCCCAGGAAGAGTGGACCCATTTCTCAAACCTTCTCATCTGGCACGGTAGGAGAACCTGCGTAGCAAGAAAGCCACTCTGCGGCATCTGTCCCATTCGAAAATGGTGCGATTATGGTTCAAACGCAAAACTATAGGGTTGGGATCATTGACTTCTCAATTCGAGATTGATAAATTCATAGCCAGAGAGTTTGAGAATGGAATCTGCTAAATATAGCATTCTTGTGGTGGATGACGAAGAATTAATGAGATACCTTGTCGTTTCCTATTTATCCAAGCTAGGACACTCGTGTTTGACGGCAGTGGATGGGGCGGATGCTCTGGATAAAATCAAGAAAAATAAGATTGATGCCGTCATCACAGACATAAGATTACCCAACATGGATGGAATGACTCTCACACAAGAGATTTCAAGACAATACCCCGGACTTCCCATCATGATCATGACGGCGTTTGACGAGGAATATTCCGAAGGAACGGTGATTTCTGCTGGGGCCCGAGAATTCTTAAGAAAGCCGTTCACCCTTGACGAGTTTGCCGTTAGATTAAACAAGATGATCGATGACTCCGAAACGATCAAACGGATGGAGAAAGAAAAGAAAGCAGACGAGGATCTGCAAGATCTTATGAAGGAGTTGGAAAGAATCCTGAAGAATAGCTAGTTCTTTACGGGCGTCGCAATCCCATTTTTATTCAATCAAAAATATGCTATGAAGTATGCAAGGTCACTCGATGAAGCATTTCTCCGATGCCTACCGGCTAAAAACACCCCGCTCAGAAGCCCTCTTCAAAAGGGCCAGGGAGGTGATGCCTGGGGGGATCTCTCATAATATTCACTTTTTCCCGCCTTATCCTTTCTTTGTCGAAAAAACAAAGGGTTCCAAAATCTGGGACGTGGATGGAAATGAATACATCGACTTCTGGATGGGGAACTACACTCACATTCTGGGCCACCGTCCACGGGTTGTGGTCCAGGCCATCGAAGAACAACTCAAGGAGGGAATTCACTGGGGCGCCCTGTATCGAAAGCAAATCGAGTGGGCAGAGTTGATTCGTGAGTTGGTTCCCAGTGCAGAGATGGTCCGATTCTGCTGCTCGGGGACGGAAGCAACGATGTACGCGATCAGGCTGGCCCGGGGTTATACGGGCAAGAAGACCGTCCTGAAAGCCGCCGGCGGATGGCACGGGGCCAATTCTGACCTCTCCTTGGGTATTAAGATGCCCTACGAGAGAGAGGAAAGCCTTGGTTTGTTGCCCGAACTTCAGGAATACACGAAAGTGATCCCTTTCAATGATCTTTCCGGCTCGATCGAGGTCATCCGTCAAAACAAAGAGGATTTAGCAGGAATCATTGTTGAACCAGTCATCGGGGAAGGCGGGTTTACGCCGGCCGCGAAAGAATATCTTCAAATGCTTCGCTCTGAAACCCGAACGCGGGAGGTTCTTCTCATCTTCGATGAAGTGATTTCTTGTTTTCGAGTGGCCTTGGGGGGTGCTCAGGAACGGTTCAACGTTGTGCCAGACCTGACGACCCTGGGGAAGATCACCGGTGGGGGATTACCCGTCGGGGCCTTGGTGGGAAGAAGGGAGATCATTGAGGCGTCCTCTCCAGAAAAAAAAGGAAATAAATGGGAGAGAGTTTTAATCGGCGGGGGGACCTTTTCCGCCCATCCGCTGACAGCCGTTGCGGGATTGGCCATGCTCCGCTATTTAAGAGCTCATCGCAAAAGGATCTATCCTCTTCTGGAATCGAAAGGAGAGAAAGTTCGGAAAAGGCTCCAGGAGGCGTTCGACCGGGAGGGGTTGAACGCCGCGGTCACAGGGATAGGCTCGCTCTTCCAAACGCATTTCCCTTTTGAAAAAGGGGTGACGCTGAATTCTCCGCAATCCATCCATCGCCTCACCGATTTGGAGAAAAGGGAGATTGAGTTTCGAGTCAGAATGCTCGCAAAAGGGGTTCATGTGATGCATGGCGGAGGTTGCCTATCGATCGCTCACTCTGATGAGGACATTGAAAAATTCATCAAAGCGACCCGAAAAGTAGCCCGGGAAATGAAAAGAGAATAGAGGGCAAGCGATGAGCTTACCGTTTAAAATATATTATAATTTCTAAAAGAGGTGGGAATGAAAAATTTAGCGGCGAAAACGTTAGCCTGGACATTATTATTCACACTGGTTTTGGGAGGGATGGCTATGGCAAAGGAGACAAGAAAAATTGGAGTCATTGTTGTGGACATCCAGGGAGACTTCACCAAGCTTAAGAATGGATCCTTAGCCGTGGAAGGGACAGACGAAGCCTACATGAAAACGGTCGAAGAGAATACGAGGAAACTGAAAGAGGCAGGGTTCCTTATCTTCGCCACTCAGGATTGGCACCCTGCTGATCACGTATCCTTCTTTACTAATCATCAAGGGAAAAAGGCCTTTGATGTGATCAAACTTAATGGAAGAGACCAAGTCCTCTGGCCGCCCCATTGTGTGCAAAATACTCCCGGAGCAGAGATCCTGCTCGATAAGAAATTGTTTAAAGCCGTCGTGAGAAAGGGCATGGACCCGCGATATGACAGTTATTCCGGATTTCAGGATGACGGGGGGAAAAAGACAGATCTGGACAAGCTCCTCAAAAAGGATGGGATTAAAAAGGTGATTCTCTACGGTATCGCTACCGATTATTGCGTCAGGGCAACTGCCCTTCATGCCATCGACGCAGGGTACAAAGTAATCGTGATTAGGAATTTGTGCCGGGGGGTTGCGCCGGATACCTCTCAAAAGGCGATTGAAGAGATCAAAGCAAAAGGGGTTGTTGTTCTGGACGATCTGGATTTAGAAAAAATCATAGGTAATTAAGAAATAGGGCGGGTGCTACCTCCTCTTAAGGGGTTACTCGATAGGAAAGAATGTGTTGGCCGAAGTTGCCTGCTTGATCGACGGCGAGGATCTGAAGCTTCACCTGATCAAAGTTTCCTGGAGGGGATGCCTCCCCTTCGAAGAGGCTTGGTTTTCCTGCATAATTTAAATTAAATTTTCCCGAAACCTTATCTCCATCAACCCACTGCCCCCATATCTCAAATTTATTCGCATCCCAGAGACCTCCGGGAGTGACGGGGCATCCTCAAAGCATCCTGACTTCAGCCCTCGCGAAAGCTTTTTCTCCTGCCTTTAGACTTTCTTTCGGGGAAGGGCTTAGGATGTTGACAATCAATCCGTTTAACTCGATGATTACGCCTTCGCCCGTGATATGCTTTCCAGGAATGAGGAGCATTGTTTTTGAGCCTTTTTGAACAGATTGAGGATAGGCAAGAGGACCTTCTGCATCTATCTCGACTTGAGTTGGTCGTTCCAGCGGGATCTTGGCCTCGAAGGAAGCTGCACCAAAGGTTCCATAGATGACCTCTCCACGCTGGTGCGGTCGAATCATGATACGATCTGTACTACCGGCCCCTCCTTCCTGTTTTCCCTCTGCGAGGATTTCTCCAGTCTCCAGATTCTTGATTCGAACGAGTGCACCGCCAACCCCTGACCCAATCAACTGGGCATCTCTTGCAGCCACACGGACGACCACTTTTGTGATAATCTTTTCCGCAGAAAAAGATGGGGGGACAAAACAAATAACGAGACATATCGAGATCAAAAGGGTATGGATAACCTTTAGCCTGATTCTTGACCCTATCATCGACGCCTCACCTATCTCTCTCTCCCGAGGGGAGAGGGGAATATCGTTTGCTTTCTACTTTGAGCTTTTGGCCTACTAATACAAACGACATAGATTAAGTGACAAATAGGGATTCAATATGTTAATATGGCTCCATGAGAAATCCCACTTTGACGTTAACACATCGCGAAGCCCAAAAAGATCAACTTCTAGCTTTCGTCCGGACCATTCCTGGGGCCTG
>Ga0208821_1000285_pt1 | contig 43045 bp, 33 predicted proteins | sample June2015DPH_20_5_FD_184720 | JGI IMG/M metagenome (GOLD analysis project Ga0208821, IMG submission 184720) | Peatland microbial communities from SPRUCE experiment site at the Marcell Experimental Forest, Minnesota, USA - June2015DPH_20_40... | ecosystem: Environmental > Terrestrial > Soil >...
CAGTCTTCGAGCGCGGGTGGAAAAAGAAATTGTTGGCCGTAGTCGGGAGCGATGGGTTGTGCCATGCCTCTCAGACGCCAACCGCCGCAATTCATTCAAAAATTTGCCGGAGTTTTGAGACAGTCTCGGCAGCACGGCCCTACCATTAAACGGGGAAAACCGCATGGGGTTTTCACCCCATATACAAGTTGAAGGAATCGGCTGATAGTTGCATTGGATTTGCGGCGCGCCGTCGAGGGAATATTGCATCCCGGAGAATCGCGCCTGAATCCGGCATACAACATGAAACGAACATGAAACGAAAGTTAACCGGGTTGTCACAACGATATGTGGCGGCATTGCGAACGCACCTGCAGCAAGACCCGCGGGCGATCCCGCCATCCGGGACGGCGCTGGCGCTGGGACGCCAGGCTGCGGCCCTCAATCTGGAAACGTTGGACGTGGCCCGGATTCACGAGGACGCACTCGCCACACTGGAAGCCTCCCGCAGCAGAAACGGCCTCATCAAGCGGGCGGAGATTTTTTTTGCCGAGGCCATCACCCCGATCGAGGAAACGCATCGCGCCGCGCTCAAGGCCAACGTCCGCTTGAGCAGACTGAACCAGACGCTGGGCCGGCGCACGGTGGACCTGGCGGCTTCCCACCGGTTCCTGAAACAGGACATCGTCCAGCGCAAGACCGTGGAGCAGGCCCTCAAGAAAAGCGGGGAACACTCACGGAAACTTTTGAAAGAATCACGTCGCCTGCAGAAACAGTTGCAGCGCCTGACCCACCAGATTCTGTTGGCGCAGGAGGACAAGCGAAAGAAGATCAGCCGCGACCTGCATGATGAGATTGCCCAGACGTTGCTGGGCATCAATGTTCGCCTGTTGACGTTGAAAAAGGAGGCTGCGGTCGACGCCGGCGGCCTCAAGAAAGAGATTGCCAGCATGCAATGGTTGGTGGATAAATCTGTAAAAAGCATAACACGATTCGCTCGTGAATTCGGTATTCATCATCGGACGTAAAATCGGACTTAAAATGGGACGCAAATTTAACGGGCTGTCGCAACGATATGTCGCGGCGCTGCGGCAACACTTGAAGCAAGGTCCACAGGCGGTCCCGCCGTGCGGGACGGCGCAATATTTGGGACGCCGGGCCATGGCCCTTGGGTTGGAGACGCTGGATCTGGCCCGGTTTCACGAGCAGGCGTTGATCACACTGATGTTGCCGGGCTACTCCCCCAGCACCCGGGAAGCGATGGTCCGGCGGGCGGGAAAATTCTTTGCCGAGGCCATCACCCCGATCGAGAAAACGCATCGCGCGGCCCAGGAGGACAATGACCAATTGGTTCAACTGAATCAGGTGCTCCACAAGCGCAGCGTGGATCTGATCGCCTCGAACCGGCAGTTGCAACAGGAGATTCTCCAGCGCAAATCGGTGGAGGAGTCCCTCAGAAAGAGCGAGCATCACTACAGCCAGTTGCTGGAGCAGTCGCGGCACATGCAGGAACAATTGCGGCTGCTGTCCCGCCAGCTTCTGTCGGCCCAGGAGGAAGAGCGCAAGATGATCAGCCGCGAGTTGCATGATCAAATTGCCCAGACCTTGACGGGCATCAATATCCAACTGGCGACACTGAAAGTGGAGGCCGCGGTCAACGTTAAAGGCCTCCAGAAAAAGATCACCCGCACGCAACGGATGGTCGAGAAGTCGGTGGACATCGTGCATCGATTCGCCCGGGAACTGCGCCCGACGGTGTTGGACGACCTGGGGCTGATTCCCGCCCTGCACTCATTTATGAAAGGATTTACAAGACGGACGGGCATCCACGTTCATTTCACGACCTTTACTTCCGGCATGATTGAACAATTGAACAATGCCACGCGCACCGTGTTCTACCGCGTCGCCCAGGAAGCGCTGACCAATGTGGCGCGGCATGCGCAGGCCAGCCGCGTGGAAGTGAACTTCGAGAAACTCCCCAACGCCATTTGCCTGAAAATCAAAGACAACGGCAAATCCTTTCAGGCGCAACGCGTCATGCACTCCAAACGGAATACACGCTTGGGGCTGATTGGCATGCGCGAACGGCTGGAGATGGTCGGTGGCAGCTTTAGCGTCGAATCGGCGCCGGGCAAGGGCACCACCGTCCGGGCACAGATTCCGCTCGCCAACTGCCGCAGGGGGGAAACCCGCTGATGGGGCCGGCTAAAACCACCAAACCTTGAATCTCTATGAAACGAATCACTGTCCTGCTGGCGGAAGACCATACGGTCGTCCGAGAGGGGCTCTGGACGTTATGGGAGGCCGAAGCCGATCTCGAGCTCGACACGCCGGCCGCGAAAGTTTGGGGGTGCGACTGGAAGTGGCGGTCACTTGCCGTCGGAGCGCGGCTGTGTCGGAGACCAGCCGCAGCAGCTTCGCAACGAGTGGTGCGTTGGGAAACATCGGGTGCGCCCATCCTTCCGACGCGCTGCGGCTGGTCGGGGACGACACAGCCGCGCTCCGGGGCAGTGTCAAGATGCGCTCGAAAGTTGTTTCAGTCCCGATTATTATCTTATTTGCCCGCGTTAGTGAAAGGATGTTCTTGAATGAAAAATAACGGTCACAAATCCACCTCCCCGACCGCTGGTTTGCCCAAGTGTCCTACGGGCATCCAGGGTCTCGATGAAATTACCGGCGGCGGATTGCCGCGCGGGCGGCCCACGCTGGTATGCGGCGGCACGGGGTGCGGCAAGACGCTGTTGGCCGCGGAATTTCTAGTGCGCGGCGCGGTGCAGTTCGGCGAGCCAGGTGTGTTCATGGCCTTCGAGGAAACGGAAGCGGAGTTGAAGGCCAACGTCGCGTCGCTCGGATTTGATCTGGCGGGCCTGATCCGGCGCAAAAAAATTGCGATCGACTACGTCCACATCGAACGCAGTGAAGTCCAGGAGAGCGGCGAGTATGACCTGGAAGGGTTGTTCGTCCGTCTCAATCACGCGATTGATTCCATCGGCGCCAGGCGCGTGGTGCTGGACACGCTGGAAGCGTTGTTCGCCAGCCTGCCCAACGAGGCCATCCTGCGCGCCGAGCTGCGCCGGCTCTTCCGCTGGCTCAAGGACAAGGGCGTGACCGCCGTCATCACGGCCGAGCGCGGGCGCGACCAACTGACGCGCCACGGGCTGGAGGAATACGTGTCCGACTGCGTCATCCTGCTCGACCATCGGGTCAATGAGCAGATTGCCACGCGGCATCTACGCGTGGTGAAATATCGCGGCGCGCTGCACGGCACCAACGAATTTCCATTTCTCATCGGCGACGAGGGCATCAGCGTGCTGCCCATCACGTCGCTGGGGCTGAATCACAAGATATCGGTCGAGCGGATTGCCACCGGCATCCCACGGCTCGACGCGATGCTCGGCGGGCGGGGTTTTTTTCGCGGCAGCAGCATTCTGCTCACGGGCACGCCCGGCACCGGCAAGACCATCGTCGCCGCCAACTTTGCCCAAGCCGCCTGCCGGCGCGGGGAGCGCACCCTCTTCTTCTCGTTCGAGGAATCGCCCAACCAGATCATCCGCAACATGCATTCCATCGGGTTGCGCCTGGAGCCCTTGGTCAAGCGTGGCTTGCTGCGGTTTCACGCGGCGCGGCCCTCGCTCTACGGCCTGGAAATGCACCTGGCCACGATGTTCAAGGAGATCGCCGCGTTTCAGCCCCACGTCGTTATCGTGGACCCGATTACCAGCCTGATGGACGCAGGCACCGCCTCCGAATGCCGGGCGATGGTGACGCGGCTGGTTGATTATTTGAAGGCCGGACAAGTCACCACGCTCTTCACCAGTCTGACGCAGGCCGGCCACGCGCTGCAACAAAGTGAAGCCTCCATGTCCTCGCTCATGGACTCCTGGCTGTTGTTGCAAGACTTCGAAGGCAACGGCGAACGCAATCGCGTGCTCTACGTGCTCAAAGCGCGCGGCATGGCGCACTCGAACCAAATCCGCGAGTTCCTGATTTCGGACCGGGGCATTGACCTCGTGGATGCCTACATCGGTCCCAGCGGCGTCTTGACCGGCGCGGCGCGTGTGGCGCAAACCGCGCGCGAAAAAGCCGAAGCGCTGGCCAGCCAACAGGAGGCGGCCCGCCGCCAACGCGAATTGAAACGCAAACGCGCGGCGCTCGAACAGCAGATCACCGGGTTGCGCTCCGAGCATGAAGCCAGCGCCGAAGAACTTCGACAAATTGACGAACAGGTCGGAAGGCAAACGCGCTTGCTGACCACCGAGCGGACCGAATTGGGCCGCTTGCGCCAGGCAGATATTTCGGTGGCGGCCAGCACGCGGGGCAACTCCAAACCCAAGAGCAAACGATGAAAACCAAAACGGCGGGACGACGTTCATCCGGCTCCCATTGCCGGCCCGCCAAACTCTGGCAACTGCGCCTTTACTTGGTGGGCCAGACGCCCAAATCGCTGATGGCTTTCGCGAATCTAAAGAAGATTTGCGAAAGCCACCTCAAAGGCCACTATCGCATCACGGTGATTGATTTGGTGAAGCAGCCCCAGCTGGCCAAAGGCGACCAAATCCTGGCCATTCCCACGGTGGTGCGCAAGTTGCCGAAGCCTGTGCGAACAATCCTTGGTAACCTTTCCGATACCGATCACTTGCTCGTCGGCTTGGATTTGCGCGCTGTTGATTAACCGAAACGAACGCCCGTGAAAACAAACAAAACCAGCCGCCCGTCCTCCGTAGCAGCACTGCGGAGGGTGGACGCGACCAAGACCTTTGAGAAGTCACTGGCCACCCGGCCCACGGGCAAATACGTCTTGCGACTGTTCGTGGCGGGGGCCACGGCCCGATCGCGCCAAGCCGTCCTGCGCGTCCGTCAACTGTGCGAAGCAGAACTGAAAGACAACTGCAAACTGGAAGTGATTGACATCTATCAGCAGCCCAACCTGGCGCGCGACAACCAGATCGTCGCGACCCCGACGCTCATCAAGGAATTCCCACGGCCGGTGCGCCGGTTCATCGGCAACCTGTTGAACACCACCGGCCTGTTCGTCGAGTTGGACTTGATCGCAAAAGGTAAAATCGCATTTTGAAAACTACTCGCCACCAGAGTTCCGCTCCCGATGCATCGGGACCATCCCGCCTGCGTGGCCGAAGCCACTTCGGCGCGGCGAAGGCCCGCGAACTCGCCGGACTCCGCGCCCGCCTGGCCGAAGCGGACGAAACGCTCCGCGCCATTCGCACCGGTGAGGTGGATACGGTGATGGTCGCGGGCAAAGAAGGCTCACAAGTGTTCACGCTGGAAGGCGCCGGGCACGCCTACCGCGTGCTCATCGAATCCATGAACGAAGGGGCGCTGACGCTGACGGCGAAAGGGGTGATCCTTTACGCGAACCAGTGCTTTGCCAAGATGGTCAAATGCCCGCTGGAGCAGGTGATGGGCAGTTCCTTTCGCCGCTTTCTCTCCGCCGCGGACCAGGCCGCTCTGCGATCGCTCCTGAAACGAACGGCCAAATCCGGCTCCAAAATCCAGGCGCTCCTGCACGCCGGCGATGGTGTGCAACTGCCGGCGCACCTCTCGATTCGTCCGCTGGCCAAGAATGGTTCCAAAAGCGCGACCTTCGGCATCGTGGTGACCGACATGACGGAGGCCCGGCGCAACGAGGAAATGCTGCGGGCCTTGACGCACCGCGTGGTGCAAGTGCAGGAAGCCGAGCGCGGGCGCGTGGCCCTCGAATTGCACGACAACATCACCCAGCTTCTCTGCGCCGTCCTCGCGCGCTGGGCGGCACTGGCGAACAAACTGCCGGCGCGCTCGCCCCGTGAAATAATCCTGGCCGGCGGCTCCCGCGCCACCGCCGCGGCTGTTTCACGGGGCGAGAAAGCATCGCGGGGAGAGGTGATGAAACTCAGCCAGATGCTCGGCCAGACGGTCGAAGAAGTGCAGCGCATCGCGCGCAATCTGCGGCCCAGCGTCCTGGACGAACTGGGCCTGGTCCCCGCCCTGCGCGCCACCTGCACAGAGTTCGCAAATCGGACGGGCGTGTCCCTCAAGCTGGCCTGCAAGCCGTTGACCGCCCGGCTGCCCGCCGAAGGCGAGTTGGCGCTCTACCGCATCCTCCAGAATGCTTTGGAGAATGTGGAGAAGCACGCCCACGCCCGCCACGTTACCGTGCGCCTCAGGCAGCGCGCCTTCATTCAGTTGACGATCAATGACGACGGGATCGGCTTCGACCCGGAGCATCACGCGGCCAGACGAAAAGGAAAGGGCGGCCTTGGTCTGCTCAGCATGCGCGAGCGAGCGACCTATGTGGGCGGCGACTTCAAGATCAAATCCATTCGCGGCGCCGGCACGGAAATCGAGGTGCTCATTCCCCTGCCGCCAAGTGCCACGGCGGCTAACTGAACTGACTTATGAAAAAAATCACTGTTCTGCTGGCGGAAGACCATACGATTGTGCGCGAGGGTTTTCGCAAGATGCTGGAGTTGGAAAACGATCTTCAAGTGGTCGGTGAAGCGGAAAATGGCCGCCAGGCCGTCGCCATGGTCAAAAAACTTCGTCCCGCCGTGGTGTTGATGGACATCGCAATGCCCCTGCTCAATGGTTTGGAGGCCACGCGCCAGGTGCTCAAAGCCGTCCCCAGCACCAAAGTACTCATTCTCTCCGCGCACAGTGATGACGCGTATGTCAAAAACGCGACCGAGTCCGGCGCGGTGGGATTTCTGCTCAAACAAACCTCCTCCCACGTCGTGTGCGAGGCAATTCGGGAAGTCCAAAAGGGAAAAACGTTTTTCAGCCCTACGATTGCCAGGCGTCTTCACCAACTGGATGGCAAGTCGCCGGATCGAGCCGGACGGCCGCAGTCGCGCAACGCCCGCCTGACTTCGCGCGAGATGGAGGTGCTCCAACTGATTGCCGAAGGCAAAGCCAACAAGGAAACGGCCGCGGAACTGGGCGTCAGCATCAAGACCGTCGAAAAACATCGCGAGAAGGTCATGAGCAAGCTCGACATCCACGACACCGCCGGACTCACCCGCTACGCCATCAGCGCGGGCATCATTGAGAGCAGCGTCCAGTTGACGATTGTTTAGCGCGAACGGAGCGCGTTCACGCCGCTTCAGCGCACGAATCGGAGACAGGCCTGGCATTTACTGCGCCGCATCGCGATGAACGTTGAAGCGGGCTGAAGCCCGCGCTCCGTCACTAAATGCAACAAAGTCTCAGTCGGGTTCTTTGCCGCACCCTGACGTTTTTTAATCAGCAGCATTGTTGGTTATGAATAAAGACAACCTCTCTTTCTGGATGACTTTGGCCGGGACCGTTTGCTGGGGTGTTTGTTTTTGGTGGATGCGCCGGCTATCAATCAAACAGAATTTCCTTTTGGATCAGCTTCGCGAGCAGGGCAAACGAATCGAAAAGTTATCCCGGATCGAGCATGATCTCATCAAGGAAGTGCATCCGCAGGTCAGCGAGATCAAGGAAGGGATGGAAGAAATGATCGCGGTGGTGAAGGAAAATTCAGAAAACAATCCTCCGGCATCCCAAAAGAAGGGGCATTAGCCGAACAGGAACCACAAAACACAGGCTCAATATGCAACGGGTACAGTTGAACACTGTATCTGGAGCGCGGCTGAAAGACGGATCAGGCCGGACGCCAGACAAATCAATGCGCCAGAAGGAGACGCATCAAAAGCACCATTCCCATTGACAAACTGACAACCATTGCTCCGCCCAGAAAGTCAAACCTGGCCTCCGGTGTGCGATTCATGAAGAGTACCGAAGTCAAGAAATGGTGAAAGCCGCTTCGCCTCGCCCTGCCAAAAACTGTTTTCACCATTTCATGCTTTGACATAAAAACGGGGATACTGTGGAGCCGTGCTCCTGAAAAATCTATGGGGTGTTTCCCCCATACAAATCCAAATGGTTTGATTGGAATTGGAGCGTCAAAAAATCATGAGGCAGGACCCGTTTCAGCGATGGGAGCGTCTTCGCTGCCACATCGCGGCCGGATGGTTCTGTGGATGGAGAGTTTGCAGAAAGAATCGGGGCAGTGATGAAACGCGGCCTGCAACCGCCCGTTTGAGTGCATTTGCCGCGCGCAGAGAACGTCTTGATGCTTGCAATGTCCGCCGGAGTGAACATGGGGTAAACACCCCATAGTGCCCGCAAGGTTTGCCAGCTTATTATTCATCTCGCCATGAAAGATAAAACAATCTCGCAAGCGGGAGAGTCAACCTGCGCGCCACTTCCGCCCTGTCGCATTCTCGTGGTGGATGACGACACGGGCATCCGCCAACTCAACACCGGAGCGTTGATTCGCTCCGGCTACCACGTGGACGCCGCCGCTGATGGCGCCGCCGCGTGGGAGGCGCTTAGTGCCGACAGCTACGATCTGATGATCACCGACCACAACATGCCGAAGGTGTCAGGCGTTGAGTTGCTCAAGAAGCTGCGTGCCGCCCGCATGGTCGTGCCGGTCATCATGGCCACAGGAACATTGCCAAAGGAGGAATCCACCCGATACCCCTGGCTCCAACCCGCCGCTACGCTGCTCAAGCCCTATACCGTCGAAGAGATGTTGAGAACGGTGAAAAAGGTCCTGGGCGAAGCGGAGAGCACCGCCGACGGCTCCCAACTGTTTATGTTTATGAATCCTGCTATGAAAGACAACAAAACCTCGCAAGCGGGAGAGCCGGCGGGCGCATCACGGCAATGCCCAACGGATCCGCGCCACCGGATTCTCGTGGTGGATGACGATAGCGACCTTCGCCTGCTGTACACCGATGTGCTGGCTCTTCCCCGCTACCACGTTGACGCCGCCGAAGATGGTGCAGCCGGCTGGGAGGCGCTTCAGGCCAACAACTACAATCTTCTGATTACCGAGCACAGCCTGCCCAAGCTGACCGGCGTTGAACTGGTCAGGAAGCTGCGTGCCGCCCGCATGGCCGTGCCGGTCGTCATGGCCGCAGGAAGATTGCCCACGCACGAACTGGCCCGAAACCCGTCGCTTCTACTGGCGGCCATGCTGGTGAAGCCCTTTGCCGTTGATGCGTTGCTGGACACGGTGAAAAACGTCCTGCGCGCGACCGACAGTCCCCGCTCGCCCCGTGAAATATTACTGGCCGCCGGCTCCAGCGGCTCCGCACCGCCTATTTCACGGGGCGAGCAGCTCGCGCCGCCGCCAAACTGGCAAAGCCAGCCATCAGTTGAGGGTTTACGGCTGTGATGATTCCAATCCCCGGTCCAGCGTCCAGTTGACGCTCCTCCAGCCCGGACACTTGTGCCAGGGCCGAATCCACGAAAACGCTTATGGGGTGAACACCCCATAGCACCTGGTGTGTTCCATGCTTAAATTATCATAAGCTAACCGCCAAAGGATTTTGATTATGTAAGCCAAAATTCATGGTGGAGTTGGGATATGAAGAGCAATCATCAAAACGAGAACGTAACAGGCCACGAGGCGTTGCGCGCCTCGGAAGTCAGTTATCGGCGGCTGTTCGAAGCGGCGAAGGACGGCATTTTGATCCTGGACGCCGACACGGGACGCATCAACGATGTGAATCCCTTCCTTTTTAATCTATTGGGTTTTTCCCGCAGTGAAATGGTCGGCAAAACCGTCGGCGAGCTTAGTCCGTTCAAGGACATCGAGTCGAACAAGGTCATGCTTGAGCGATTACAAAAGAGCGGGTATGTCCGCTATGAAGATCTGCCGCTGGAAACAAGGGACGGTCGCAAGATCGCCGTGGAGTTTGTCAGCAACGTGTATCAAGCCGGTGACCGCAACGTGATCCAATGCAACGTCCGCGACATCACCGCACGCAAGCAAGCTGAAGAGCAGTTGAAGGCATCGTTCAAGGAAATTGGCGAGCTGAACACCAATATCCGGAATTTTTACCATACCCTCTCACACGAACTGAAGACACCGCTCACCTCGGCCCGCGAGTTTATTTCCATTGTCATTGATGGTCTCGCCGGTCCGCTGAACGAAACCCAATTGGAGTATTTGGGCGTCGCCAAAGAGAGCTGCGATCAGTTGTGCCTCTATATCAACGACCTGTTGGACGTGACGAGACTGGAGACCGGCAAAATGAGGATCGAGTTCCAGACGCTGCCTTTGGTGGCGCTGGTTGAACGAGTGGTGGAAATACTGGCCCCGGCCGCGGCGGGAAAAGGTGTCAGCCTGATCTGTGACTGTCAACCGGACCTGCCGGCCGTCCCCATCGACAGGCAGCGCATCCTGCAGGTGCTGACGAATCTCACCACCAATGCCATAAAGTTTACCCCGGCAGGAGGGCACATTCGCCTGAGTCTCGGCGAAGCCCCGGCGGATCCCGAGTGCCTCCAGGTTGACGTTCGCGATACAGGGCGGGGCATTCCCGAGGACCAGCTCGACATGATCTTTAATCGCCGCTACCAGGCGAACTACAATGCCCATTCTGTCGATGCACAGATTGGCTTGGGCCTGGGCCTATACATTTGCCAGGAATTGGTGGACTTGCATGGAGGGCGTATCTGGGTGGAAAGCGAGATCGGAAAGGGCAGCACGTTTTCATTCGTGGTCCCGAAGCAGGCGATGAGGAAAGGCACGCACGTGCTCATCGTGGACGACGATGACGGGGTGCGCGAAATGCTCCGCCTCACCCTGGAGGATCAACAGTTTGAGGTCACGACGGCTGAGGGGGGAAGTGAAGCGCTGCGACTGATGGAAATGAAAACTCCGGACATCGTGGTGCTGGATTTGAAGATGGCTGGGCTGGATGGGCCGAGCACGTTGAAAGAGATCAGAATGAACTGGGGGTTTATTCCCGTGATCGTGTACACCGGCTACCCCGACGGCGATCTCGTGGGGCAGGCCATGGAATTTTCTCCCTTTACGTTGCTGACCAAGGCGTGCCCGCCGAAGCGGTTTGTCGAAACCGTCCGGCGAATGTGCCACACCCATGAGACTCGATTCCTGAAGAAGAACGGCAAGGCCGGCCAGGCGCCCGCAGTTCAGCGCGCCCGAAACCATTTCACGAGCGAAGACCCCGCGCGACACCCCCCACTCAATTCATGAAAAAAATACTCATTGTCGAAGACGATCAGAAAACCGCCATGGCTTTGGTTATTCGACTCAAAGCCAATGGCTACAACGCATCCATCGCGCCTGATGCGATCGCCGGGGCAAGCCAGGCCCGCGCAATTAAACCTGACTTGATCCTGCTGGACATTTCCCTGCCAGCGGGCGATGGCTTCCAACTGGCAGAAACCTTTCTCCGCATGCCCGAAACGAATGGAACACCGGTTATTTTCATCACCGCATCCAAGGACCCCGAACTCATGCAAAAAGTCATGCAGTTGGGGGCTATCGGCCTGTTCGAGAAACCGTTCGATACCGAAAAATTGCTCGGCAGCATCGACGATAAATTCAACCGCATGACGGACTTGTTGAATGCCCGACAGTGTTCCGCCGCCAGCAATCAACTTAAACGGTGAAGAGCATCCTCATCATCGAAGATAACCGGAAAATCGCCCTGGCGCTGACCCTTCGGATCAAATCCGCCGGCTATGAGACAACCACGGCTTACGACGGTTTGACTGGATTGGATGCCGCAGTCAAAAATCCCCCGGACCTGGTGCTGTTGGACATCTGCCTGCCCGCCGGCGATGGCTTTGCCCTGTCCGAAAGAATCCAAACTCTCCTCCCCACGCCCACTCCCGTTATTTTTATTACAGCCAGCAAGCAGCCCGGCTTCCGCCAAAAAGCAAACGAACAGGGAGCGGCGGGATATTTCGAGAAGCCATACGAGGCGAAAGAGCTTCTCGCCGCGATTCAGAACGCCCTCGACCCACCCGGCCATGGATCACTCGCTCCAAAACATGAGACTCAAACTTGCGCATGAACAAAACCATGATTTCCAAGGACTCTTTCAGAACGGAGCGCCCGCCATCACCGCTTGAGAGTTCGAACCGGACCGTGGCTCATAATGAAGGCGGAATAAGGAAGAAGAATCACGACGCGGACGCCGCCAAACTGGCAAAGCCAGCCATCAGCCGATGGTTTGCAGTTATGATGATTCCAATCCCCGGTCCAGCGTCCAGTTGACGCTCCTCCAGCCCGGACACTTGTGCCGGGGCTGAATCCACGAAAACGCTTATGGGGTGAACACCCCATAGCACCTGGCATCTTCGATGCTTAAATAATCATAAGCTAACCGCCAAAGGATTTTGATTTTGTAAGCCAAAATTCATGGTGGAGTTGGGATATGAAGAGCAATCATCAAAACGAGAACGTAACCGGCAACGGGGCGCGAATGGAGCAGGCGCTCCGCGCCTCCGAGTTGAGTTATCACCGGCTGTTCGAAGCGGCGCAGGATGGCATCCTGATTCTGGACGTTGACACGGGACGCATCAACGATGTGAATCCTTTCCTGATTAAACTATTGGGTTTTTCCCACGGTGAAATGGTCGGCAAAACCGTCGGCGAGATTAGTCCGTTCAAAGACATCTGGTCGAACAAGGTCATGCTTGAGCGATTAAAAGAGGACGGGTATGTCCGTTATCACGACCTGCCGCTGGAAACGAGAGACGGTCGCAAGATTGCCGTGGAGTTTGTCAGCAACGTGTATCAAGCCGGTGACAAAAAAGTGATTCAATGCAACATCCGCGACATCACGGAGCGCAAAAAGGCGGAAGATGCGGTGCGCGAGAGCGAGCGCCGGTTTCAAACGCTCGCGGATATCTCGCCGGCAGGCATTTTTCAGACGGATGCGCAGGGGCAGACCACTTACGTCAATCCACGGTGGTGCCAGATCTCCGGGCTGTCAGCGACGGATGCGTTGGGCGATGGATGGTTGCGCGCAGTGCATCCGGAGGATCGGGGAAAGCTCGTCCAAGGTTGGCAGGCCGCCACCCAAATGCAAAGCATCTCCAAAGCTGATTACCGCTTTGTGCATCCCGATGGGACCATTTCTTGGGTCTTGGGCCAGGCCGTTCCCGAAAAAGACCATACCGGTCGTATCGTCGGATACGTGGGCGCCGTCACAGACATCACCGAGCGCAAGCAGGCGGAAGTGGCGCTGCGCGCGAGCGAGGGAAAATTTTCCAAAGTGTTCCACTCCAGTCCGGTGCCCATGATACTTTCCACCATCAAAGAAGGCCGCTACCTGGATGTGAACGCAGAATTCTTGAAGATGTTTGGCTGGTCCCGCGAAGAAGTGATTGGGCACACGGCGTTTGAATTAAACATTTGGGTGAACCCGGAGGATCGTGCCGCCGTCATTTCAAAGGTCAAAGAGAATGGCTCGGTGCATAACTTTGAATTGGATGTTCGCGCCAAGTCCGGCCAGATTCGCCGCGTATTGTGGACGGTGGAAGCGGCGGTCATCGGTGATGAACGCTGCTTTTTGGGAACATTGCTGGACATCAACGAGCGCAAGCGGATGGAAGAAGCTCTCCGGCAGAGCGAGGCAACTTTGCGTGGTGTTTTCCAGGCCGCGCCCATTGGCATTTGCATCATGAAGGACCGCTTGTTTCAGAGCGCAAATGATTATTGGTGCAAGAGCTTTGGCTACACCGAGAAAAGCCTCCTCGGCAAGTCCCCCCGGATGTTGCATGAGAGCGATGAGGAGTATGAGCGAGTTGGACGGGAACTCTACACACATTTTCAGGAGGGAGGCATTGCCACATCCGAGACAAGGCTGCGCCGAAGTGATGGCGCTTTGCGCGACGTTATTTTGACGACCGCGCCTCTCCGGGCCGGGGATCCAACGGCTGGCAAGGTGATGACGATTCACGACATCACCGAACAGCGGAAGATGGAGGCGCAGTTTATCGAAGCGCAAAAAATGGAAGTGATCGGCCAGCTCGCCGGCGGCGTGGCGCATGACTTCAACAATATTCTGGGCGTCATCATCGGCTACAGCGATTTGATCACGGCAGACCTTGGCGCGGACAGCCCGCTGCGACAATGTACCGAGGAGATCCGGCACGCGACGGAGCGTGCCGCCGGGTTGACGCGGCAACTGCTCATCTTCAGCCGCAAACAAACGGTGCAACCCGTCGTGCTCGACCTCAATGACGCGGTGAAAAACCTGAATAAAATGCTGCGGCGGCTCATTGACGAGCACATCGAAATGACGATTGTTCCCGGAAAACAAACCGGACACGTCAAGGCCGACCCCGGTTACGTCGGGCAAGTGCTGATGAATCTGGTCGTCAATGCCCGCGATGCCATGCCCAACGGCGGCAAGCTCACCATCGCAACCAACAATGTCACGCTCGATGAAAACTACTCGCCCGGTGGAACAGGTGTTGACAATGCGACGTCGCAGGTTGGCAGTATTATTCCACAGGGCAAGCACAAACACCCGGGCGCAATTCCCGGCGACTACGTGATGCTCAGTGTCAGTGACACGGGAGTCGGCATGACCGAGGAAGTCAAAGCGCGCCTGTTTGAGGCATTTTTCACGACGAAGCCATTGGGCAAGGGCACCGGTTTGGGCCTCGCGACCTGCCAGACCATCGTCCAGCAATCCGGTGGTCACATTGACGTTGACAGCGAGGTGGGCAAGGGCACGACCTTCAAGATTTATTTCCCGCAAGTTGATGAACCGTTGGACACCGATACGAAATTCATCAAAGCCGGGCCGTTGCCGCGCGGGACGGAAACCTTGCTGGTCGTGGAAGATGAGCCGGGCGTGAGGCATCTGGCCCAACGTGTATTGGAAAATCAGGGCTACACTGTGCTCCGGGCGATGAACGGTCAGCATGCATTGCACCTGGCTCAAGAGCATAAAGGATCACCGATTCGTTTGGTGGTCACCGATGTCATCATGCCGCTGATGGGCGGCAAGGTAATGGCGGAGTGGCTGAAAACAACTTATCCCGATCTCAAAATCCTCTTCACGTCGGGTTACACGGATGACGCCATTGCCCAACATGGCGTGCTTGACGCAGGAGTTGAGTTCCTGTCCAAACCTTATACGCCCGCAACGCTTGTCCGCAAGGTGCGCGAGATGCTGGATACGCCGCAGACTTAAGCCGGCACATGAACAAACTTAAACCACTGTCGGTTGGCAAACAGGTGTTGTTCACCTTTGGAACGCTGTGCGCGATTCTCCTGATCATTGGCGGGTTGTTTTTTTTCAGCCTGCAATCCATTGAGCGCGGTAATCAACGGCAACAATCGCGCGCCCTGAACAAATTGGCCTTGATTGACAACACGGCGCAGGAGGTGGGACAGATGCAAGCCGAAGCGCTTCGGCAGGTCCTGGCATCGGACATGGGGGAGATAAAGCGTCTGGATCAAACCGTCCGCGATATTGAGAAAAACAATACCAGGGAACTCGCCGACTATCAAAAATTCATTGATACGGAAAAGGAAAGACAACTTTACGATAGAGTCATGCAGTCGCGAAAAGCATATTGGGAACAGACGCTGCCGGTGTTGGCGCTTGGTTTGAGCAATCGAGATGCCGAGGCGACGGAATTGATCATCTCGAAGCAGGCTCCCGCATACGATGAATACCTGAAAGCAATCAACGAGTTGGCCAACCATGTGGAAATCAACGCGCTGGACGTTGCCGAGGCAATGACTCGTTTCATTTTCAAAATTAGAATTATTGGCGATGTTCTCGTCGGCGTGACGATACTTATTGCCATTGGAACAGGTTTTGCCATCGCGAGAGTTGCCCGCCAACTTAAAAAGGACAACAACATTTTCCAAGCTGAAATCAAGGAGCGGAAACAAACAGAAGAGAAGTTGAACTGGAAAACGGCATTCCTTGAGGCCCAGGTGAATTCCACCATTGATGGAATTTTAGTAGTGGATGAGCAGGGCAAGAAGATTCTTCAAAACCAGCGGACTGCCGACTTGTTAAAAATTCCCCAGCACATCTTGGACGATAAAAACGACGAGGCACAGCGTCGGTGGGTCGCGGGCATGACCAAAAATCCCGAACGGTTTGTCGAAAAAGTCGCCTATCTTTATTCTCACCCGAACGAAATCGGCCGCGATGAGACTGAGTTTAAGGACGGGATGATTCTGGACCGATACTCGGCTCCCGTTGTTGGCAAAGACGGAAAATACTACGGCAGAATCTGGACGTTCCGCGACATCACCGAGCGCAAACGCACCGAGGAACAACTTCGCGTGCAGGCCACAGCGCTCGATGCGGCAGCCAATGCCATCATGATTACCGACCACAACGGCACGATCCAATCGGTTAACCCCGCTTTCACGGCGCTTACCGGCTACACCGCCCAGGAAGCCGTCGGACAAAACCCGCGCATCCTTAAAGGCGGCAACCACGATGAAGCGTTCTATCGAAATCTCTGGCAGACGATTTCCTCCGGTCGGGTCTGGAGCGGGGAACTGACCAACCGCCGCAAGGACGGCAGCCTCTATGCCGAAGAGATGACGATCACCCCGTTGCGGAACGCCGAAGGCGTGATCGCCCGATACATTGCCATCAAGCGGGACATCACCGAGCGCAAAGAGATTGAAGCACAAATGGAGCGGCTACGCACTGAACACGCACTCATTTTGAACTCCATAGGGGAGGGCGTGCATTGGATTGACGTTGATGGGCGAATCAAATTTGAAAATCCTGCCGCTGTAAAAATGCTTGGCTATGAGGTTTCCGAACTGATCGGCAAGCCGGCGCATCCCACAATGCATCATACGCGGGCCGATGGCGCCGCCTACCCGCAAAGCGAATGTTTTATTTACGCGACTTTGAGAGATGGGGTGGTTCGCCGCGTGACCGACGAGGTCTTTTGGCGAAAAGATGGGTCGAGCTTCGCCGTCGAATATGTCTGCACGCCGATTTACGACAAGAACGGACGTTCCGGCGGCTCCGTGGTTATATTTACCGACATCACCGAGCGCAAGCGGGCGGAAGAGGCGCTGCGTGCATCACAGCAAATCATCGAAGGGATTATCAACGCGATGCCCATGAGGGTATTCTGGAAGGACAAGAATCTCGTTTACCTGGGCTGCAACGCGATATTCGCGCGCGATGCCGGATTTGCCGGTCCGAAGGACATCATCGGGAAAGATGATTACCAGATGGGATGGCGTGATCAGGCGGAATTGTATCGCGCCGATGACCGCCAGGTCATCGAGAGTGGCTGCTCCAAGCTTTTGATCGAAGAACCCCAGACGACCCCCGCAGGGGAAAACATCACGCTTCTTTCGAGCAAGCTACCTCTGCGCGGTTCCAAGGGGGAGATCAGTGGCGTGCTCGGAACGTATATGGACATCACCGAGCGCAAACGGCTCGAAACCCAGTTATTTCAATCTCAGAAACTGGAAACCGTCGGCAAACTGGCCGGCGGCATCGCGCACGAGTTCAACAGCATCCTGACGGCCATCATCGGCCAGAGTGAATTACTGCTCGGCGACCTTCCCGCAGGGAGTCCGCTGGCCCAAAACGCGACCGAAATCAGCCAAGCCGCCGGTCGTGCCGCCACGCTGACCCGGCAACTCCTGGCGTATGGCCGCAAGCAATTTCTACAACCGGAAACCCTCGATCTAAACCGGGTCATCACGAGCATGGAAGGCATGTTTCACCTTCTCATGGACGGTGAGGTGGATACGCAGATTGTTGCCGCCCCTGGCCTGCAGGCGGTGAAGGTGGACGCCGGACAGATCGAGCAGGTCATCGTGAACATGGCCATCAACGCGCGCGACGCCATGCCTAATGGTGGCAAACTCACGCTCGAAACCGCCAACGTCACGCTGGATCAGGAGCAGGTCAGCCGTTTTCCTGAATTGAAGGCGGGAGAATATGTGATGCTCGCCATCACGGACACGGGCGCAGGCATGAGCGAGGAAGTAAAGGCGCGCGTCTTCGAGCCGTTTTTTACGACCAAGAGTGTTGGCCAGGGAACCGGTTTGGGATTGTCCACCTGTTACGGCATCATCAAACAAAGCGGCGGTCATATCAACGTTGATAGCGAGCCGGGCCGGGGCACAACTTTCAAAATTTATCTGCCGCAAGTTGAACCGCAGGCGAAGATTCCCCTCCAGCGTCTTGACTCACCTGATTTGCCGCGCGGGACGGAAACCATTCTGCTGGTCGAGGACGATCCCGCCTTGCGGGAGATGGCGGCGACCTTGTTAAGACGGCTGGGTTACACGGTATTGGCGGCGGCCAATGGCAACGAAGCCTTGAGCCTGAAACAACAGTGCGACAACGGACACATTGACTTGTTGTTCACCGATGTCGTCATGCCGCAAATGAGCGGCAAGGAATTGTCCGAGCGCGTGCGGGCGTTATATCCGCACACCCGGATTCTTTTCACCTCCGCTAACACCGGGAATGCCATCGTCCATCAAGGCGCGTTGAACCAAGGCGTGACGCTGCTGCAAAAACCCTTCACGCCGTCCGCGCTGGCGCACAAATTGCGGGAAGTGCTGGATCAACCGGGCGCCCCGAAACCGGACCCCGCGCAGAAAACATCTGGCTTCACGAAAATCTCCGATGACGTAAAGACACCCGGGAGCTGATTATGGCAAAAGGGATGCAGAATCGTAAACTGACGACGCTCACGCGCGTGGTGGTTCTCATTGCGCTTTACTTCGTCGGGGGATTGATCGGCAAAGAGACATCGTTCCTCTCCGGCAGCGTGGCGTTGCTCTGGCCGCCGGCGGGCATCGCGCTCGCCGCCATTCTGCTGTTTGGCTACCGGTTTTGGCCGGGCGTGGCTTTGGGAGCGGTGCTGTTTTCGTTCATGAATGGAATGCCGCTCGGATTTTTCACGCTCGGAACAGCCATTGGCAATACCATGGGTGCCGTCGTCTGCGCTTACTTGCTTGAAAGATTCATCGCCTTCGACAATGCGATGGAGCGCACACGCGATGTGACCGGCTACATCGGATTGGCGTGTTTTCTGGGCACAACGGTCAATGCGGCGTTCAATGTCGTCAGTCTCGCCTACAGCGGCGCGGTGGCGTGGGACAATTTATTTTCCACCACCCTGGTGTGGTGGATGCCGAATGCGCTGGCCGGGCTGGTGGTCGCGCCGTTCATCATCACCTGGGCAACGCCGTCGGCCACCCGCTGGAATGGCAAGCTGATTGCCGAAGCCGTCATCTGCGGCGCAGGTTTGGTGGGCGGCACCCTGATTTCCTTCAATTCCTGGTTTGTCTATGGGATTCAAAATTATCCGCTGGCCTACCTGCCTTTTCCCTTTCTCGTCTGGGGCGCATTGCGATTTGGCCAGCGCGGCGCAACCACTGGAACCTTGCTGGTGTCGGCACTGGCCATCCATTCACTGCTCCAGGGCATCGGGCCGTTCGTGACCAATACCGAGAGGGATAGTCTGATGCTGATCGGCAGTTACATCGGGATTCTGGCGGTCACCAATATGCTGCTGGCCGCCGCCGCTGCCGAACGTCGCGCCGCGGAACGCGCGGTGTCGGAAAGTGAAAAACGTTTTCGCGCGGTGGTGGAAGACCAGACGGATTTGATTTGCCGGTTCAAGCCGGACGGTTTGCTCACTTTTGTCAACGAAGCTTTCTGTCGCTTCCATGGCAAACGCAGTGATGAACTGATCGGCACAAATTTTTTTCAAACTCTTTCCGAAGAGGATGCCGCCGTTCCTCTGAGCTACATCAACTCTTTGCCGCCGGATGAACCGGTGGTTTCGTTCGACCATCGCCTGCATTCGCCGGACGATCAGGTGGTGTGGCATCAATACCGGGTCCGCCGGCTGTTTCAGGGAAAAGGTCCCGCCGGGGCGGGACGGGAGTTTCAGGCGGTGATTCAGGACATCACGCAGCGCAAACAATCCGAGCAGGCCTTGCGCGCGAGCGAGGAAAAATATCGTTCGCTCATTGATCATATCCCGGACGTGGTCTGGACGGCCGATTCAAACCGGAAGCTGATTTATATCAGCGGCAACGCTGTCAAGGTGCTGGGTTACAGTTCGGAAGAACTCCTTGAGAAAGGCAGGGAACTTTGGATGGATCGGATTCATCCTGAAGACGCGGCGCGCGTCCGCCAGGCTTATCGGAAGCTTTTCTCAAATGGCGAAAAGTTCGACGTGGAATACCGGATTTGCCGGAAAGACGGCGAGTGGATCTGGTTGCATGACCGGGCGCTGACCACGCGCCCAGGCTCGCCCCGTGAAATAGGCGGTGCGGAGGCTCGCCCCGTGGAATACGCGTCCGGTGGCGCGGGGCACGCCGCAGAGGTTATTCCACGGGGCAAGGGTCAGGCGGCAGTGGATATTTCACGGGGCGAGGGAATCATGTGCGCCGACGGAATTTTTCTGGACGTCACACAACGCCGGCAAGCCGAAGCCGCCATCCAGCACACCAAGGATGCCGCCGAATCCGCGAATCTCGCCAAGAGCCGGTTTCTCGCCAACATGAGCCACGAGTTACGCACGCCGCTCAATGCCATCATCGGCTTTTCAGAAATCCTCGCCGACAAAACTTTTGGCGACCTGAACGACCGGCAACTCAAATACAGCAACAACATTCTCAACAGCGGACGCCAACTGCTCCAGCTCATCAACGATATTCTCGATCTGGCCAAGGTGGAGGCTGGTCGGGTGGAGTTGATGCGCAACACGTTCGTCGTCGCCAAAGCTTTGTCGGAGGTGCAAACCATTGTTAAAACGCTGGCCAACAAGAAGAGAATCAGCCTTGAGTTTGAAGTTGGGGCGAACCTTCCCCCGCTGTTTGCTGACGAAGCGAAGTTCAAGCAGGTCATGTATAACCTGCTCAGCAACGCCATCAAGTTCACACCGGACGGTGGGAGAGTGACAGTAACGGCCGCTTTCCAAAACGAAGCCAAAGGAGATTCGAGTCCGGCGTCGAAGATCGCGCTGGCAGGTGAGTCCTTGCGAGTAGCCGTTACGGACACGGGCATTGGCATTAAAGCGAATGACCAGGAGCGCGTTTTCAAAGAGTTCGAGCAAGTGGACTCGTCTTACGGCCGGCAGCAGCAAGGCACCGGGCTGGGGCTGGCATTGACCAAAAGGCTGATCGAGATGCACGGCGGACGGATCTGGGTGGAGAGTGACGGTGTCGAAGGCAAGGGCAGCACCTTCACTTTCCTGATTCCGATGCCCAAGACCGAAGCCAGGCCGACACAACTAACCGACAAGCCGGACTTGCACGACGACACCATTCATCCGTTGGTTTTAGTCGTGACGAATGATGACTCCCATCAGCAACTGGTTGGCCATTACCTGACGGGTGCGGGTTACGACATTACAGTGGTTTCCGAAACTGCGGCGATGATTGCGGCGTTGAAAGCCCGGCGGCCTTATGCCGTGGTGATTGACCGGAAAATGGGCAGCGCGGACGACTGGCCGGGCGGCGCAGGCCAGTCGCCGGAACAATCCAAATCCGATTTTTCGGATACGCTCATACAACACAAGTGCCGCTCACACATCCCGGCCGGAATACCGCAGGTGATTTTTTCGGAGGACGGAAATGGCCGGCTGGCGTTCAGTTTATTGGGCAAGGAAGGAGTTGTTCCCGAGCGAGTGGGTTGCCGTTTGGTGGACGCCATCCGCCAATCCGACAAAACCACCGGCAAAGAACTCAAAACAATCCTGATCATTGACGACGAGCCTGTCTTGCTGGAATTGCTAACGAAAACTCTGCTGCAAAAAGGTTTTAGCATTCTTCGGGCTTTGGACGGTCGGACCGGCGTGGAGTTCGCCACGAATTATCTTCCTGAAGTCATCATTCTGGACTTCAGCATGCCCGAGTTCAATGGGATTCAGGTTGTCGAACAGCTTCGCGCGCACCCGCGCACGAAAAACATTCCCATTCTGATCAACACCGGCACCCTCCTCAATGAGGAAGAACGACAACGGCTGGCCGGTCATGTGCAGTCCATCACCTCCAAAACGGAGCATGAAAGCCTGCTCACTGAACTGGAACGCCTGGGTGCGTTGAGTGACGAGGCGGTTGCAACCGGAGCGAACTTATGACTGGCAACAAAATACTCATCATCGAGGACAACCAGTTGAACCTTGAGCTGGCCACCGACTTGTTGGCGGCGAACGGCTTCGTGGTTTCTTCGGCGCGGACGGCTGAAGAAGGGCTGCGGATGGCGCGCGAGCTTTTGCCGGACCTGGTGCTGATGGATTTCAGTCTGCCCGGCATGGATGGCCTGTGTGCCACCAAAGACCTCAAAGCCGATCCGGCGACGCGCCACCTGACCGTGGTCGGTCTCACAGCTCACGCGATGAAGGGCGACGAGCAAATCGCGCTGAACGCGGGTTGCGATGGCTATCTGACCAAGCCGATTGACACCCGGACGTTCGTCGCCACCGTAAAAAACTTCATTGCGCCGGCAAACTTGCGCCAGACAAACAAATAACTCCTTAAAAATTATGCAAAGTGAAATCAAAAACATCAAACCCGCGTCCACCGGGCCAACGAGTTCTCTCGGCTTCGTGCTGGTGGTGGATGACGAAGAGCAAAACCGCAGTCTGTTGCGTGACCCGCTGGAAGCGCGCGGCTATGAAATTGCGGAGGCCGAAAACGGTTTGCTGGCGCTACAGAAAGTTGCCAAGCGTCCGCCCGACGTCATCCTGCTCGACCTGATGATGCCCAGGATGGACGGCTTTGAAGTCTGCCGCCGGTTGAAAAAAGATTTGAAGACGGCGCACATTCCCATCTTGATCGTGACCGCGCTCTCCGAACGCAAGGAACGGCTGATGGGCATTGAAGCTGGCGCGAACGATTTTTTGAATAAACCGATTGATATTCAAGACGTGATCCTGCGGGTGGGCAACGCCGTTTATGCCAAACATCTCCAAGACCAGCTTCAGGCTGAACAGGAGAAGTCCGAGCGGCTCCTGTTGAACATTCTCCCCAAACCCATCGCTGAACGGATGAAAAAAGGGGAGACCAACATCGCCGACAGCTATCCCGATGTCACGGTGCTGCTGGCGGACTTGATTGGTTTCACCACACTGTCGGCCCACATCGGTCCGGAGCAGATCGTCCAGTTGTTGAACGAGATATTTTCGGCCTTTGATCTTTTGGCGGAAAAACACGGCTTGGAAAAAATCAAGACCATCGGCGACGCTTACATGGTGGTTGGCGGCATTTCCTTTCCCCGGCCCGACCATGCCGAAGCCAGCGCCGAACTGGCGATCAACATGCAGGAAGAGATTCAGCGATTCAACCAGCAGTATAACACCTCCGTCCGTCTCTGTGTTGGCATCTGCACCGGCCCGGTCGTCGCGGGTGTCATTGGACGCGGGAGATTTGCCTACGATCTTTGGGGTGAAACCGTCAATCTCGCCTATCGCCTGGAATCAACGGGCGAAGCGGGAAAAATTCAAATCGCCGAATCCACCTACGAACGGTTGAAACATAAATATCAGTTTGAACCGAAGCACAGCATTGACGTCAAGGGACACGGCCATCTGTCTGCCTACTGGCTCGACAAACGGACATGACTTTGCGAAACGGCTTCGCGTGGTTGCGGCGTGGGCGGGCATGTGATGCGAACCGTGTCGTCGGCATGATATGATGCGTGACGGAGTATTGACACAATACGGATGTACCGCCGCACGCACGCACGCCATCGTGTTCGCCGCGAGGGCGCGCCGAACTACAGCCGGGGCGGCGGGGCTCACCATTCTGCCAAAGCTTTCTTCATCGACGAGTTGTTGGAAACGGTGAGAGTAGTCTTACGTGGCACCGACAGTGCCTGCTCGCCCCGTGAAATATTACTGGCCGCCGGCTCCAGCGGCTCCGCACCGCCTATTTCACGGGGCGAGCAGCTCGCGCCGCTGCCAAACTGGCAAAGCCAGCCGTCAGTTGAGGGTTTACGGCTGTGATGATTCCAATCCCCGGTCCAGCGTCCAGTTGACGCTCCTCCAGTCCGGATGCTTGTGCCGGGGCTGAATCCACGAAAACGCTTATGGGGTGAACACCCCATAGCACCCGCACGGTTGCCCAACATATTCTCCTGTCATTCGTAACAGAATGGCTCTTCCCAAGTGGAAACAGTCATCTCAGATAAACGACGACAAATAAAAGAAGCACCGGTGAACAGACTTAAAGATTTATTCCTTAAAAAACGGACGGGCCGATCTGACCCGAAATCCGGCCTTGGCCGGACGATGCCATCATCGGTTGTGGCTGAAGAGTTTATTAACCGTGGAAACTGGCATATGGATTTTTCAATCGAATTGGATCAATTGAAGTCTTCTCTTTCGCCCAAGGCCGATCAGGACTTACGCCGGAAACGGATACTGGATACGCTTCTCATTTTGCTGGTCCTGCCATTTCTGATTCCGCTGGCCCTGTTTGTGACTATGTTAATACGCAGCGGTTCTCGCGGGCCGATTCTATTCAGGCAAGAGCGGGTTGGTTACCTGGGCAGGCGCTTCAGGTGCTTCAAATTTAGGACCATGTTTGTTGATGCAGACACGACCACGCACCAGGGACACCTGCATCAACTGATGAATTCCAACGCACCCATGATGAAGATGGATTCCAAGGGAGACCCCCGCATCATACCGTTTGGCGTGTTGCTCCGTGCGTCCGGTTTGGATGAGCTGCCCCAATTGATCAACGTGCTGCGGGGGGAAATGAGCCTGGTGGGCCCGCGCCCATGTTTGCCTTACGAATACGACAATTATCTGCCCTGGCAGAAGGAACGGTTTGGAACCGTGCCGGGTTTGACCGGGCTCTGGCAGGTGAGCGGAAAAAACAAGACCACCTTTGTGGAAATGATTCAACTCGATGTCAAGTATGCTAAAAACAAAACCCTCTGGTGGGATTTGAAAATCATCCTGATGACCGTCCCAGCCCTGGTCATTCAAATGCTGGAGACGCGTCGGGCCGGGAAAGCATCCTCCCGCCCCATTTGCCGGAAAACCAGTTATTCCAATCGTGCCATAGAGCAGTATTCCTTTACGAAAACAGCTCTTGTAAGTGCGGTTCAGGCTAGAGATGGCGAGGTTGCCTGGATACGGAAAGAATCGAAATTGAATTTATAATATGACAAAACCAATAAAAGTCGGTGTGGTAGGCTGCGGCTATTGGGGCCCCAATTTGATCCGCAATTTCAGGTCGCTTCCCGATTGCAGCATGAAGATGATGTGTGATGTCAGCGAAAATCGCCTGGCTCATCTTAAATCACTATACCCTGAGGTTGAAGGTGAGACGAATTACCATCACATGCTTAACGGCGTCGGCCTCGACGCGGTTGTCATCGCCACGTCGGTAAGATCGCATTTCCCGATGGCCAAAGCGAGCTTGTTGTCCGGCAAGCACACCTTCATCGAGAAGCCGATGGCGGCCTCCTCCCAGGAATGTGAGGAGTTGATTGATATTGCAGAGAAAAAGGGATTGGTACTGATGGTGGGACATACTTTTCTGTATTCGCCGGCGGTCAGGAAAATCAAGGAAATCTTGCAACGCGGCGACATTGGAGAAATCCGTTACATTTGCGCCCGGCGGTTGAATCTGGGACTTATCCAGAAAGACATCAATGTGGCCTGGGATCTGGCACCCCATGATATTGCCATTATTTTGCACATCATGGAAACGGAAGCGGTCACCATCAACTGCGAGGGTAGCGCGCATATCACGCCCGGGGTGGAGGATGTGACGACCATGTGGCTCAATTTTCCAGGAAATCGGTCGGCCATCATTCACAGCAGCTGGCTTGATCCGAGGAAAATCCGGGAAATGACCATTGTGGGCAGCAAGAAAATGATCCTCTATGACGACGTTTCCCAACTTGAGAAAATCCGGGTTTTTGACACGCGGGTTGAAAAGCCGCCGCACTATGACACCTTTGCCGAATTTAATTATGCGTATCATTATGGAGACGTCCACATTCCTTACCTCAAACAGGAGGAACCGTTAAAAATCGAATGCCAGCATTTTCTGGATAGCATCAATCAGGAAACAATCCCGTTGACGGATGGTAAACAAGGTCTTGAACTGGTCCGCATATTGGAGGCGTCTTCCAAGTCGCTGAAACGAGGCGGAGCCTCGGTCAATCTTTCGGGCCAGGAAAACGGGAACCGTTGGCTGCCACCGATCCTGGAACGGTCATGCGCATATCAACCGCCGGAATCGCAGACAAATGGATTTCGCGGACGGCCGGCAGGAAGCTGCGATTGAAGCTTCAGGTGCGTGCCCGACTAACTCATATATGAACCCTCTGGTTGAAGCTCCGGTTCATGAAGCCAAAACGGTTGACCTTCGGCCCGATGACGTCGGGTCGCCAACAAAGAATACCGAAACTCTCTGAATCAAGGCAGCTCGTGCCGCTTTGGCTGGAGGCGAGAACCAGACAATTGGCTTCCGACGCGGTGATCTCGTGCGCACGCATTGGAAGAGGATTGGGCGGTCAATGCCTGACGATGGATGCGGCGGGTCGGGCTGAATTCACGATAATCTCATATGGGGTGAAAACCCCATAGCGGACGCGCTGCTTCCGGGAGTATTATCTTGCCATGAGAAAAAAAATCAACCTGACAGGTTTTGTAATTGCCGGGGCAGCCGCACTTTTTGTGGGTCTTGCCGGAAACATGCACGCGATCCCAATTTCAATGCACGATGATTTGGACGCGGGGATACGCTCGTGGGTTTTGGGGCGAGATCTGCACGGAAACGAGTGGGTTTTGGGGCAAACTCTGCACGGTAACGAAATTGCTCATCTTGTTGATCAGAGCAGCCGTAATCAAAGCCTCGCCAGTCCAACTGCTTTCTTTTTGTTCAGGTCAGTCCCCGCACATAACGCGGGCGAGCCCGTCAACTTCGGCCCATGGAATTTTAATCATCACAGACACGGTGTGACGACGGCGTCGCCACCGTTGACCGGCCCAGATCCTGTGACGACGGCGTCGCCACCGTTGCCCGGCCCAGATCCTGTGACGACGACGTCGCCACCGTTGACCGGTCAAGAGCCGAATGATCCTCCCACAAGCGTTCCGGATGGTGGGACGACCGCTATGATGATGGCGGGAGCTTTTTGTGGGCTTGCCCTCCTAAGAAAAACACTGAAAGTCTGATCCGGCTTCGTAACGGTTCGGGAATCTGATTTGGGCGGGGATATTTATCCTCGCCCTTGTTTCGGGCAACACCGGTTTCAGTTCGTCCATTGCAAAGTGGCCAGCCGTGAGCACGATAGACCAGTGGGTGGTAAAAAAGGGTTCAAACAGGTGCGCTTTTACTTCTTCACTCATCCCGGTGCCGTTGTCCGCAATGGCCAGCATGACGTAGTCACCCGCACCCATATCGGGGAAATTTTTCAGGTGGTTTTTGTCCAGGGTGGTGAACTGGCTGGTTCGGCTGAAAGTTCTCACAAGGCCAAATCGGCGTAGAGTTCCTTCTTGCTGCCAAAGCGTTTGACGCCTTTGCCCTTTTTGCTCGCGTTGAGTGTGCGGACGGTAAGTTCGTTCGGAATCCGAACGTCAAACGGCAGGCCGCGTTGCAGCTTGATTTGCCGATAGAGCAAATGCACCGTCTCGGAAACGGTCAGCCCCAAATCCGAAAGAATGTTTTCAACTTCGATTTTAAGTCGCGGTTCAACCCGGGCGCGGATGTTGGCGGTTTTGCTCATGCGGCGAATGTAGCCCTAATAGGGCTACATGGCAAGTTGTTTCAATTGTCTTTTGCCGTTCGTTCAATTCGTGAAACAGGGATGGGAGTTTGATGCAATGCGGGCGCATAGACGGCAAGGGGTCCGCTGACCGGATGTAAAACCTTTGGCTCTCGTCGCGGATTCAAACGCTTGCGCTCATTGATTGCGGTGAAGGTATGGCGTTCGATGGTTGGGAATTAATGTGGTCGGGTCGGAGGTTGGTTTCATGGAATTCCTGGTAGGGTAACACCCCATAGCGTCCTTTCACCCTCTGGCTTAGGTTCACAGCATGAATAATAAAACACTCATCCAAATTGGAGGTAATCTATGTCACTGATTTCTCTCGCTGTCACTCTGATCGTCATCGGCGTGCTGCTCTGGCTGGTCAACACTTATATTCCGATGGACGGAAAGATTAAAAATATTCTCAACGTCGTCGTGGTGATCTGCGTCGTCGTGTGGCTGTTGTTTGCCTTCGGCATTCTCAATCACTCAGGCGACATCCGCGTCCCACGGATTGGGTAGCCAAGCGAACCACATTTACACATTGAAAGGAACATTATGTTAGGAACTATTCTATTGATTGTACTCATTCTGATGTTGCTCGGCGCACTCCCTACGTGGCCACATAGCAAGAGTTGGGGCTATTACCCGAGCGGCGGACTGGGCTTGCTGGTCGTTATTCTGCTCGCCCTCGTTTTGCTCGGCAGAATTTGAGCCGGATAGGGGGCGTTTGTTCGCCCCGTGAAATACCAGTGGTGGTGGCGCCAGCACTTCTGCCCCGCCTATTTCACGGGGTGAGCCGAGAGGGATTGGCCGTTGAATGAATCGAATGCCAGACAAGAAATTCTGTCGAGCCAGTGTCAGGCCCCCGCCCGGAGAACGCTTTGATTCATGACAACTCCAATGGGGGAAACACCCCATAGCGCCCACCCGGTTCTCCGTGCTTATATCTCGCCATGGTAGAACAACGATTTCTCTGCAGCCCGCAGTCAGCCGCCACACCACCGCTGCCGCCGGCGCCGGCGCCGAGCTTGAACCGGACCGGAATCGAAATCCATTGGGGGGAAGCGGAAGCCAAAACCGTTACGATTCGGCACCATTATAACGAAGCGGCCACGAAGGTGTGCTGCATCAATCCCGCAGGCGCGGGACCAGGTTGTCGGCAAGGACTCGATGCGCAGCTTGCGTTGGACGCCCAAGCCCAAAAGGATTTTCCTCTCACGGCCGGAAAGGCGGGCGACTTGAAAACCCAACCGGACCGGAGAATTCGAAGTTCGGCGGCGGAGTTTGTCCGTCCCGGCCACAGCAACGTGGGTATTCCCGGCGCACTCGAAAAATCTTTGACTCCCGTCCTTCCGATGCTGCTGCGCCCGGGGACGGGCGCACTTCGTCCAGAACCGGCGCCGCTACCAAAGCGAGTTTTCAAACCGACTCTAAGTTTGGCGCTGGCATCGGTCTTGTTGTGCCTCTCGCCGTTCGCCCACGGGCAGGAACCGGCCGTTGGCTTCACGAGGCCGCCGGCAGCGGAGACCGTTGTTCTCCCCAAATCCGTCCCTGACCCCATCGAACCGTTCAATCGGGTGATGTGGAGCTTCAACAAGGGGCTTATGACCGACGTCATCAAGCCGAGCAGCAGGGTCTATCGGTTTGTCGTTGTGAAACCGGTCCGAACCGGAATCGGAAATTTTGGCAGGAACCTCACTTACCCGGGACGGGCGATCAACAATCTGCTCCAGGGAAAGTGGAACGGAGCGCGCGATGAATCCTACCGGTTCGTTTGCAATACCACCGTCGGGGTGGCTGGGATCTTCGATCCGGCGACCAAATGGAAGATTCCGAAATCGGACGCGGATTTTGGCCAGACGTTTGGCAAGTGGGGCTGGAAGCCGCAGTGCTTTTTGATGCTGCCGATTTATGGACCGAGCAACGAACGGGATACCCTCGGTCTGGCCGCTGACACAGCGGCCAATCCGCTGCTCTATATCGCTCCCTACAAATTCGTCGCGAGCAATCCGTTGACCTGGCTCGGCCCTTACAGCTGGTTCTGCTACACGGTCATGTATAACGATCTCACCGACAGCGTGGGCGAATATGTGCGTTTCAGTCAGGCCGAGATGGACCCGTATTCCGAGATTCAGTACGCCTGGACATTCGCGCGAGAGAACCGGGTGGCGGATTTCCAGGTGAAGGGAAAACAGGACGAGGCCTCGCTGGAAACTCTCGAATCCGTCTTCTTCACCTTCAAAAACCCTGAATTCCCGAGCCACGGCAAGACCCGGTCGGTTTTGATTCCGGCAACGGGCCGGAAATTAAAATTTACGTTTTGGCTGCAACCGGGAAAGGCGAACGTGGTTTACATTGTTCCCGGGCTGGGTTCGCATCGTCTGGCCGAAACCTCCCTGGCTCTGGCAGAGTTGGTTTACAGTAATGGCTTCTCCGCCGTGTGCGTCAGCAGCCCATTCAATTACGAGTTCATGGAGCACGCCTCGACGGTGGCGATGCCGGCTTATCTGCCGGTGGATGGGCACGACTTGCACGTCGCCCTCACCGAGATTGATCGCCGCTTGCATGCGTTGTATCCTGATCGGTTGGGCAACCGGGCATTGATGGGCTATTCCATGGGTGCATTCCAGTCTTTGTTCGTCGCGGCCACCGGACCGACGAATCAGTATTCCGTCAGGACCAAGGGGGCAGTGCTGCGTTTTCTTCAAGGGAAACAGGGCGTGAAAGAAGTGAGAATTGACCCCACCACGAATCAGTTGGCATTGATCAACTTTGACCGCTACGTTGCCATCAATACCCCCGTTCGCCTGGCGCAAGGGATTTCCAAGCTGGACGAATTTTACCGGGCGCCCTTGGACTGGCCGGGCGCGGAGCGAGCCGACGACCTCGAAAATACATTTCTCAAGGTGGCCGCCTTGAGCAAACTCAGCCTCACGCCGCGATCCTCCCTGCCGTTCAGCGCCATCGAGTCCAAGTTTCTCATCGGCCTGACGTTTCGAATCATCCTGCGGGACATGATTTACAGCAGTCAGCGGCGAAATAATCAGGGAGTCCTGCAAGACCCGATCCGGAATTTCAGGCGCGAGCCGGTGTATCAGGAAATTCTTCAGTATTCCTACCAGGATTATTTTGAGAAGTTTGCGACTCCGTATTATCAGGCCCATGGAGTTGCCTCACCGACGGGGGAAGCGCTGGAAAAAGCCGGTGATTTACGGACGTATGACAACGGTCTGCGCGCCAACCCCAACATCCGCGTCATCGTCAATCAAAACGATTTTCTCCTGACGGACGAAGACCTGGCCTGGCTCCATGCCACGTTTGCCCCGGAACAATTAACCGTCTTCCCACAAGGTGGTCACCTGGGAAATCTTTCCAATCCAGCAGTACAAAAGTCCATTTTGGCAGCACTGACGCCTATGAGGCCGCCCGATCCCAAACCTGAAGAGCCACCGAAGAATTTAGGCCCGTGAAAACTGTAGCGCAGACATTCCTGTCTGCGGGTTCGCGGGACATTCTTGTCCCGCGTTTCCTGCGGAACGGCACGGATTGGCGACTGGAAAGTCGCCAGAACCCGCAGACAGGAATGTCTGCGCTACATACCGGGTCAAGGGCGCAAGGCGCGTAAGTAGAGACAATCGAAAGGGCGCATCTCAATTTTCGATGACGGACGAACTTCTTCGGTTTACACTTCGGCACGGCAATGGTTAGCTTTGCAACCGATGACAGTCACCGCCACGCGCAAGCAACTCTCGCCCGCCTGGGTTCTGTTCATCCTCACCGGCCTCAACCTGTTCAATTACCTCGACCGCTACGTGCTCTCGGCGGTGTTGACGCCGATACAAAAAGAGCTCGGTCTCAGCGACAGCCAGGCCGGGGGTCTTGGGACAATATTCATGATCGGTTATTTCGTCACGTCGCCGGTTTTCGGCTGGCTGGGCGACCGTTGCTCGCGCAAATGGCTCATCGCTGCCGGCATTTTTGTCTGGAGTGTGGGCACAATCCTGACGGGGTTCGCAACGACGTTTGCGATGATGATTGCGTTTCGGCTACTCGTCGGACTTGGCGAAGCGAGCTATGCGACCATCAGTCCGAGCCTGATTTCCGACAGCTATGGTCCGGCGAAACGGAACAACGCACTGACGATTTTCTACGTTGCGATTCCAGTCGGCGCGGCGCTGGGCATGACCATAGGGGGACTGATCGCCGCGAAATGGGGCTGGCGACACGCGTTCATCTGGGCGGGCGCGCCGGGATTGCTCCTCGCGCTCGTGCTGCTGCCGTTTGCCGAATTGAAACGCGGCCAAGCCGAGGGCAAGACGGCCGAAGCGGCAAAGAAACCTTCCGTCCGCGACATCGTGAACCTCTTCCGCATTCCGGAATACGTGCTCGTGGTGTTGGGCTACTCAGCCTACACGTTCGCGCTGGGCGCCTTCGGGATCTGGGGGCCGACGTTTCTACAGCGCGTTCACGGTGTGACCGTGGACAAGGCGGGTGAGTTTTTCGGCGCGGTGCTCGCGGTCGCCGGACTCGGTGGCACGATGATCGGAGGATTCGCGGCGACGGCGTGGCAGAAGCGCAATCGCGCGGGCTACGCCTGGACGCTGGGGCTTTCGGTGCTGGCGGCCGTGCCGCTCGCATTTGGCGCGTTCCTCGCCGGCTCGACGTTTTGGTCCATGTCGTTTCTGGCGGCGGCGATGTTCTTCCTCTTCCTGTCCACCGGACCGGTCAACACGCTCATCCTGGAAACCGCGCCGGTGAATCTTCGCGCCAGCGCCATGGCGATTTCGATTTTCATGATCCACCTGTTCGGCGACATATGTTCGCCAGTGATCGTCGGCTGGCTCTCCGAATCATTCGGCGGCAATTTGCAGAAGGCCGTTTTGATTTTACCCGTGGCGTTGATCGTGGCCAGCGCGCTTTGGCTGGCGCTCGCGTTGAAAACGAAGCGGGGCACCGCCCACAATTCCACGCCCGCATGAATATATTTGCTGGTGGTGACGCAATTTGATTTTGAGGTAGGGTCATCGCGCTGCGATGACCGCGCCGCGTACAGCGGCGCCAAGGGAAGCAATAAGGGCTGTTCCGCCCGCTGCGAGCTTGGGCCAAGAGCAAAGCGAAGGAGAAAGTGGTCGCTCAGGCAACTCGAACAAACCGGCCACTTGTCGGGTTCACCCCCCCTTTCAACTTCTGCGCCATGCCGGTTGCACTCCCGGCGAATACCCTGATTTGAGGTTTGTGACTGCGCAGCGGCGGCGACGCATGGCGGTGCGGCAGCACCGCCACCACCGAATAACGACACTGCCCTCGCCAGATTTTGGCGGATGATTGACCGGATTTCTCGCGCCACACCAGAAGGCCGCGATTCACAGGCCCAGTCAGTCGGAGACGCAAGGTTTTACCTTTTTGCTTGCAGTGTTCCGACCGGCGTTTTCCTTCAGCCAATCGGAAATCACGGCGTCACCGCCCGATAGAATCGTTGATTGAGATTGGTTGCGGCGGCGTCGCGGAAATAGATTATGGGATTGGTGCCGACGAAATTGGTCAGCGTCAACCAGTTCACCAGATTTGTCGAAGCCTCTATCCGTCCGTTAACCCCCAGGGAAACTTGGAGGTTGAAATTCAGGCCATTGCTGGCCATGGGTTGCGGCACCGCAAAACCGAGTTGCAACTGGAACGTGTTGCTGGAAACGAAGCTCACGCTGTTGGTCGCCGACAGATTTGCCCCCAAATCCACCGCATACGCTTTCACCGTATTCGTCCCCGCCACCAGTGTCAATGCCACCGTCCAGTTCGTCCAGCCGTTGGTGCTGGTCGCCAAGCTCCAGGTCCCGCCGTTCAACTGATACCAGACATTGGTCACCCCCCAATTGTCGCTGGCCGTACCTTTCACATTTGCCAGCGCATTGGTCATCTTCTGGCCGGAAGTCGGCGCGGTAATGCTTAGCGTCGGCTTGGTCACGTCCGCGAAGGTCACTTGCAACGTCAGGTTCGAGGCCATCATAAATTGCACCGTAGCATTGTTGGTAATGCGTCCGCCAAGCCAGTTGGTTGAAATCGTCCAGTTGGTAACGACAAAGCCGCTGGCGGGCGTGGCGGTCATGCTATAGTTCCGGCCAATCTCTAGCCACGCATTGCTGTAATTGGGTGAAATAGTTCCCAATCCCGTCGCTCTCACTGCCAGCAAATTCGTCACCACATATTGGAAGCTCACGCTTTTGGTCGTGGAAACGTTGCCGCTGGTGTCCACCGCATAGGCTTGCACCATATTGGTCCCCGGCACCAACGTCACTCCCACCGCCCAGTTCGTCCAATTGTTGATGTTCGTCGCCGAGTTCCAACCCAGGCCGTCGATTTGACACCACACGTTGCTGACCATCCAGTTGTCGCTGGCCGTCCCTTTGACGGTGAACGTCGCATTGCTCAACCGCTGGCCCGACGTCAGGTTGGTGATGCTCAACGTTGGCTTGATGGTGTCCACAAAGTTTGCCGTGAACGTCAAGTTCGACGCCATCGTGAATATCAGCGTCGCGTTGTTGGTCGTGAGGCTGCCCGTCCAGTTCGTAAACGCAAAGCCCGGTCCAGCGGTCGCGGTCATCGAATAGATGTTGCCGATCTGAAGCAACACGCCGTTGTAATTCGGGCTGACGATCCCCTTGCCATTGGTATGCACCGTTAATACCGTGCTCAAGACGGCAACGAAACTCACGCTGTTGGTCGCCGAGATGTTGCCACTGGTGTCCACGGCGTAGGCTTGGATGGTGTTGGTGCCCGCAATCAGATTTACCACCGCCGTCCAGTTGACCCAGTTGTTCGTCGTCACCGTGTCCGTCCAAGCCGCGTTGTTCAACGAATACAACACGTTCGACACCGCCACATTGTCAGTGGCCGTGCCCGTGACCGTGAAGGCCGCGTTACTCCACAGTTGTCCTGGCGTCGGCGAGGTGATGATGTTGGTCGGCGGAACGGTTTCGATTGAACCGGCCACAATCAGCTCGGGATGGTTAGTCTGGTTATAAGTGCCGTCGCCCAATTCGCCATAGCCATTGTCGCCCATGGCCCACAGACTGCCGTCGCTCTTGAGCAACAGGCTGTGGTATTCTCCGGCGGCAATCGCCGTGACGTTGGTGGCCACAATCTGCTCTGGCTGGTTGGTCTGGTTGTAAGTGCCGTCGCCCAACTGGCCATAATAGTTGTCGCCCATGGCCCACAGACTGCCGTCGCTCTTGAGAAATAGGCTGTGGTCGCCTCCGGCGGCAATCGCCGTGACGTTGCTGGCCGCAATCCGCTCGGGAAGGTTGATGATGTTATAAGTGCCGTCGCCCAACTGGCCATACTCGTTGTCGCCCATGGCCCACAGACTGTCGTCGCTCTTGAGCAACAGGCTGTGGAACCCTCCGCCGGCAATCGCTGTGACGCCGCTGGCCACAATCTGCTCGGGAAGGTTGGTGTAGTAGTTGCCGCTATCAGTGGTGCCGTCGCCCAACTGGCCAAAATAGTTGTTGCCCATGGCCCACAGACTGCCGTCGCTCTTGAGCAACAGGCTGTGGAACCCTCCGGCGGCAATCGCTGTGACGCCGCTGGCCACAATCTGCTCGGGAAGGTTGGTGGTGTTGTAAGTGCCGTCACCCAACTGGCCATCGTAGTTGTAGCCCATGGCCCACAGACTGCCGTCGCTCTTGAGAAACAGGCTGTGGCCCCCCCCTGCGGCAATCTTGGTCACGGGTTGCGCTCCGCTGGTGACCGCTTGCAGCACCGCCGCACACAACAGACAGATTGGAATCAGGTTTCGTTTGGTTTTCATTATTTTTCGTTTGGTTGGCTCTTCAAAATTTCGGGATTATGCACTTCACAAGCGTTAGACTAAATCAGCTGGTTCTCGTGTATTTCCTCGCGTTGTGCTTTGGCAAAGGGATTTGCCTGTGGCGGCGCGTCAACACGCTCTGTTTTATTCATCAAACCTTCGACCGTGAGAATTTGGATTTTGGGATAAGATTGGCCTGAAGTTTTTTTAAAAGCCGCTCGGGTTTGTGGATTATCCCTCGGGTGCTTGGGCCGGGGCAGAACCTGACGCCCCTGGTGACGAGCCAGCAACCGATACATCGTCGAGTCGGGCATAGAGCGGCCAACGCGGCTTTCGCAACGGACTTTGATACCCCGGGCGGTGACCAACCGGCCCCTCTGAGCCTCTTGTCGCCACGGTGCCAATAACGCCTGCTCCTGCGCCACGGTCAGATTTTGATGACGACGACCGCCTTTGGGCCGGCCTTGGGCGCCAGCCAAACCACCGCGCAAATAGTCTGACCAGACTCGCCGCACATGGCTGCTCAAGCCGACAGTTTGGGCAATAGCTTTGGTGGGCAGATCCTGCCGGGTGCGCAGCCACAAACATTGCAACCGTTGAAACCGGAATTTGTTGGGACCCGCCAGCATCGCGCGACGAATTGCGCCAACCTGCACGGCGGGAATTTCAGTTCGAGGGCACATATCTTGTCCACAACTTACATTGTTAACGTATTGATTGCAAATATGTATTAGTATATCTTATTGGATTTTCATTTACCTTACTGGCTTCTGACTGCCTCCTGCCAGTGCGTAATTCTAATTCAGGGCCGCCGGAGTCGTCAGAAGGACCCAGAATGAAAAGCAAACGGCATACGAGCCAAGATAAGATTCGCATCCTGCGGGAAGCGGATCGTGGGAGTAAGAGTATCCAAGCCATCTGTCAGGAACAAAACATCTCGGAGGTGAGTTTCCATCGTTGGATGCGGCAGTTTGGCCACCTGGACATCAACGAGGCTCGCCAGTTAAAGGAGTTGGAAACGGGAGAACAGCGACCGATGGCGCTGACGGTCATGCAAGCGGAGCTGTGCTCTGGGCGGGCCGCGTGCCGGATTCTGCGGTTGTCCCGCTCAACGTATTGGTAGCGGGGGCGAGCGCCACCCGCCGCACTTTTCAACCGCCGTTTACATCCGGACATGGGGATACTGTGCATCGAGTGGATGAGAAGGAATCGGGCAGTGGGCCTGGGCTGCTTTGCCAAGACCTCCAGCCTTCAAAAGGAGATAGGAAAAGGCTGATGGGGAGAGGGGCTATTCTCTGGCGATGCCCAACTTTTCCATTAGTTCATAAAGAGTGGGCCTGCTTATTCCAAGTTCCGCCGCGGCGATGGTGATTTTTCCCGAGTGTTTTCGCAACACACGTTCGACAATTTCCCGTTCTACGGCTTCCCGCGCCTCCTTGAGCGTGCCAAGGTTCCCGCTGGCCACAGGAGTTAATTCAAGGTCTTGAACGGTCAGGCGTTTGCCTTCGGCCATGATGACGGCCCGCCGGACGCAATTTTCCAGTTCGCGCACATTTCCCGGCCAAGCGTGACTGTTCAAAGCACGAATCGCCCCCCGGTCGAAAGTCAGGCCCGCCTTCTTGACCTGGACGGCAAATCGTTGGAGGAAGGACTGAGCCAGCAAGTGAATGTCGTTTTCGCGTTCGCGAAGCGGCGGCATTACGATCTGAACCACAGCCAGGCGGTAATATAAATCCTCACGAAAATTTCCGGCAGACATGGTTTTCTTTAGCTCGGCATTGGTTGCCGCGATTACCCGCGCCTCGATTTGGATGTCCTGCCTCCCGCCCACCCGCTGAATACACTGCTCCTGGAGAAACCGAAGGAGCTTTACCTGCAACGACAGGGGAATTTCCCCGATTTCATCCAGAAAGAGCGTTCCCCCACTCGCCGTTTCGATTCGTCCCTTGCGTTGAATATGAGCGCCAGTGAACGCCCCTTTTTCATGCCCAAACAGTTCGCTTTCCAAAAGCGTTTCTGGAATCGCGCTGCAGTTGATGGCCACGAAAGGGCTGTCTTTTCGACTGCTTCTATGATGAATGGCGCGCGCCGCCATTTCTTTGCCGGTTCCGCTTTCACCCAGAATCAGCACGGGCGCATCGGTGGTAGCGACCTTGCGGATCGCATCGAATACCGCCTGCATTGGACGGCTGGTACCGAGCATGCCTTCAAAAGCGTCGCCCTGCAACAATTGCTGCATCTCCCGGTATTCCCGTTCGAGCTGCGCGACGTGGAAGCAGCGTCTCAGGAGAAATTTCAGTTCTTCCATTTCCACGGGCTTGCACAGGAAATCGTAGGCCCCCGCCCCGATGGCGCGCAACGCCACTTCCTTTTCGCCCTGTCCGGTGATGATGACAACTTTGGCCAACCGATCCATGGCGAGCAGGTCGGACAAAGCCGCAAGGCCTTCCTCCGGGTTGCCGGGCTGGGGTGGCAGTCCCAAGTCCAGCAAAACAACAGCCGGCAGTTCCGCCCGAAATGTTTCGACCGTGCTGGTGCGATTTTCGGCGACCAGTATTTCGTAGTCCTTCGCCAGCGCCCATTTCATCTGCGTGCGAATTTCGTCGTCGTCGTCAACAATGAGCAATTTGGGATTCATCAGCGTGGTTTTGGGAGCGGCAAAATTATCCGAAAGGTTGTGCCTTTGCCCGGCTGGCTTTCGACCTGAACTCTGCCTTTATGCGCTTCGACAATCATTTTGCTCTGAAAGAGTCCGATGCCAAGCCCATTTTTTTTTGTGGTCTGGAATGGGCGAAACAATGAGCGGCTTAAAAACTCCGGGGCCATGCCGCAGCCGTTGTCTGATACCGTGAGAATCACCCAACCGTTGCTTTGGGTCGTTTCGATGCGGATTTCACCGGCCAACGATACTGCGTCCCGGGCATTGAGAACCAAATTGGTCACCACTTTGAGCATTTGCTCCTGATCGAGCAGTACTTTGGGCAGAGGGCGAAGGTCTTTGACCAAACTGACACCGGCGGCTTCTTCCCAACCAGCCAGCGCCTTGACCACCACTTCATTGAGATCGGATTCAACGGGTTTGATTTGTAACTCATGGCGGAGCAGGCTCAACCGTCCGATAAGGTGGTTGATGTGCGCCACCGTCTTCGAAATGCCTCTTAAAGCGTCCGCCCTGAACTCGGGATCGTTAAAATGCACGGGCAGATTCTTCAACATCAGGTTGAGCGTGGAAGTCGTGTTCTTCAGGTCATGGACAAAAAATGCCGACATGGTTTGGAAGGCTTCCATCTCCTTGGCTTGCAGAAGCTTCTGGGAAAGCTGGGCATTGAGCAAACTGGCGGCCACTTGATCCGCGACACACTTTAACAGATCAAAATCCTGCCAGGAAAAGCTTACTCCCCCGACGCGATCGCCCAAAATTATCAAGCCCAGAACCTCTCCGCCGCCAATCATCGGCACACAAACGCGATTCCCACCTTTGCGAAATTCGTCGGGATGACAGCGCCTAAGCACGGCAGTCCAACTCTCCTTCGAGGCGTCCATGTCAATGGGGTCGGAATGATTTTCCAAAGCGCGCATCACTTCCATCGCGTCCACACTTTGGGGCTTGAGATCATTCGCCTTGGTTTCCGACAGAAAAGTCGAAGTGGCAAACACGAAATTCTCCCGCTTGTCGTCCACCAACCAGATGGTCACCGAAAGAACTTGAAATATGTCAGTCACCAGTTTCACGGCGGCCTGACACAATTCCGCCTGTTTTACGCAGGGGGCCGTTCCTTCGGTGAACCTTCGCCACACCGAACGATAATCGTAGAGCGGCCTTTGAAAATGCCGGCTCACAAAGCGCCGTGTATGCAGCCGCACCCGGTCGGACAACAACAGGATGGCGAGCAATACCAAGGCAACCAGCAGAACAAACGCCTTCAACGTAAACGCAGCATCACCGCCCAAAAACGTAACCACCTTGGCGAACACCCCCACAATCAACAGATAAATCCCGGCCAATAAAACGGTCAGTGAATTGTGGAGGGCGGACTGAGACGGATAAACATCCGTGTTAAAATGCCCGGCGCGAAAAAGCGAACGCAGAATCAGCACGCCGCCCAATAATACCGCCGTCACACTGACGGCCTGGAGGGAGAGGTTTACGGCATGAAAGAGGAGCACTTGACTGCTGACGTAAGCCCGGACAGCAAAAATCACTCCCAGCCCCAAAATCATGAACTTGATTCGCCACAGCATTGTCCCGACAGCCGCCCGGTAGGTACGCTCCAGATTCATCAGCACCAGCACCAAGCTGAGCAAGAAAAGAAGATTCAAAACGATGCCGGGAATTCCCAGACCAAACATCCAATGGCCTGTTTCCGTGTGGCCGACGGAAACAATCAAATCATTGCCAAACAGAATTACCAACCCGATGGGCATTAGGAAGGCCGCAGCCAGGACAAAACGCCACCGTTTCAGGAACTCCGAATAATTCCCGCGGGCATAGCTCAGGCTGAAAAAAAGCCATATCCCGGGCAGAAATGACATGGCAACCAACCTCCAATTTTGCCAGTAAACCATTTCTTCCGGTGAAGCGGCGTCCGCCGTAAGGGCGAAGCATACGTCTTCCACAGCCAGTGCCACCATCCCCGCAACAAAAGCCCAATGAGCGACAGAGCGCCGCTCATTCCAAGCGACAATCAGGGCCAAGACGCTACAAAAAAGGGCACTGGCGAAGCCTAGGATGTCGGCGTTGCTCATCGTTTCATTTCTGGTATTTTAATCCAGGGCAAAAAATCTCAAATCTTGATTCAAAATGCAGCAAAAAAACGCTCACCCTGCGTTGTGAGGGACATCAAAATTATAATCCGGCCTTCGGCAGAATTGCAGGCTGACAGCACGGCTCCTTGAAAACTGGGCGAAAGTTTTGCGGTGGGTTCGTATACCCCATGATCAACCCCTCCTCTTTTGGTATATTGACCTCAACTCAAGCCTTTAGCGGCGTGGACCTTCAACCCGACGAATCTTCATTCAACGCCAATGCTTGTTAGCACAAGTGAGACACTGTCCGCCCATCGCAAATCTCGGCAGCGGCTTCGCGCAAATTTTTCGCCCGGCTGTGAAGAGAAATCCTCTTAACTGGATTTGCGGCGCCGAGACTGGACCAGGAACATTCCAACGAGGCCCATTCCAAGCAAGCCTGCCGTCATGCCGCCATCGGGCACCAACACCAACTGATTTTGAGCGGGGCTTGTTCCGTCCCACATCTGCAAAACGTCCACGCCATATTGGCCATTGTTCGCGTTCGTGGCGTTAATGGAGCCAAGAGTACTGATGGCCAAGGCGTAAAAGGGATTATTGCTCGTGCTGGGAATCTGATAACTCCCATCATTATATGTCTGATTGCCTTGCAACCACCAGATTGCGGCTTGAAGCAAACCAGCATCAGTCTTCCGTAGAGCCTTATCACTAGCGGTGTTTGCCGTGTTGTAATCGTAACCTGTCAATGTGCCCGTGGCGAACTCGTAATAAAGAAAGGCTGCCCCTTCGGTAAGTTGGCGCCCTAGGCTGTCGGTATTGCTTAAGTTATAGCTATAAGAGAAACCGGGAGTAAAATTCACTGTCGTTTCGACGCAAAATGTTTCAAAACCCCCGTTCACTATGGTTGATGGGACATAATTGTTGAGAAAACTTTGAGACGTGGTAGCCGTGAACTCGCCACCAACATCATAGGAATAGTTCCCCTGAGTCAGAACAACCGAATTGGCCTTTATCACATTCACCGCCATCGGTATCGAAGCGGCCAGAAACGTCAACACTACTGTACGTAATAATTTCATGGTTTTAGTTACGCAAGGTGGATGCCAACATTGAGGTTCTTCGTTCATTCTTAAAAAACAGAATTGTAATTCGTTGTTAAAAAGCCACTTACGAATTTATTTTCCAGACAATATTTTACTTCCACTCCAAATTCTCATCGCTAAACTGTAAGAATTTCCGACGCTTAAACTCAACTTTAGTGAAATCATTTGTTTAAGTTGTTGATTTGCAATTAAATGCTATAGGCATTGGAATTGAGTAAGTTATTCTGACGCTTTTCCCATATCGAAATTTCAGCGACCTCCGGCTTTGCCAAAGGTCGCTGACTGCAGCCAAGAGTATGATGGCCAAGGCGTAAAAGGGATTATTACTTAACGCTGTGGAATGCTGCGAAGGATTGGTCGCGCTTAAAGGCCAATAGAGTCGCCAGTCCGAAGCCGAGCAGTAACAGCGTGCTGCCAGTGTCCGGCACATTCGAAGAAGCATTACAAACCGCCTCGGTAATGGTATTGTCCTCCAAGGTAACTTGGTCAGTGTATGCCAACAACCGGCCATCCACCGTTGCGCCGGTATCCAGCCAAATGTTGTCCCAAGCCAGAATGTTCCCCACAAATTCAGTGCCCGTTCCGAGCGTCGCATTGCTGTCGACTACCCAGAAGACATGGCAGGCTTGAGCGTCGCCGATCAGTTTCACCAAACTATCGGATGCCGTGACGAGTGTGGACGAGCATTGGATAATAAAGACTGCATTGGGGTTGCCCTGGCCGTCGAGCGTCAGAGTACCAATTAAGTTGGCAGTTGAGGCAGCCGTAATGCTATAGACACCAGCGATCAGGGTTTGGCCGCCGAGTTGGTTGTCGCTACCGGCAATTGCAGTCCCTGATCGTCCGCTAGCGTCGCCAAACGCGGTGTTCAAGTCTGCCTTAGCTGTAGTCAGCAAGCCGGGGTCATCTACGGAACCTGCAGGACCAGCGGCATCTACCGCATATATCGTCCCGCTCTCCACTTGTCCTGCCGTTAGTCCAATGGCAGCCCCGGTGGTTGGAGACAGCCCAACATTCCCGGTTGTGATCGTGGACATAGCACCGGCGTCGCTAATCAAGGAACCGGCCAGAACCGCAAAGCTGGAGTCCGAGCCAAGGTTCACCATAGCTGGATTTGCCATGGCGTTATGTTGCAGAAAGATGGCAGCCGCAACGATGAGTCCCATGGGAATTCGCCGCGCGCCGTTCTGCAGAGCAGTCATTGAATAAAAAGCCTTCATTATATGTTTCCCTTCTTTGTTGGTGTTTCGGGTTTAATGACTTTTTTTACGCAAAATAGATGCCAGTATTGAGATCCTTCGTTCACTCTCATAAAATAGAATTGTAATTCGTTGTTTGAAAGACACTTGCGAATTTATTTTCCAGACAATATTTTGCTTCCACTCCCAATTCTCATCGCTAAACTGTAAGAATTTCCGACGCTGAAACTCAACTTTAGGGGAATTATTTGTTTAAGTTATTGATTTTCAATTAAATGCGATAGGCATTGGATTTGCGTAAGGTATTCTGACGCTTTTCGCATATCGAAATTTAGAGTGTTTCCATAAACATATACCGTAATAGGCGTATAAAAAGAACCCTTGGCCGTCGGCGGTTGATATGGCCTCGAAGGCTGCTTTGGCAGCCCCCACCAGTTCGTCCAAGGTGCGCGGAGCCGCGCTCTGCAGGCTTTGCTTGACTTGCTCCACAGGTTTTCGATGGGATTGAAATCCGGCGAGTAGGGCGGCAGATACGAGACTGTCTCAAAACTCCGGCAAATTTTTGAATGAATTGCGGCGGTTGGCGTCTGAGAGGCATGGCACAACCCATCGCTCCCGACTACGGCCAACAATTTCTTTTTCCACCCGCGCTCGAAG
>Ga0208821_1000286_pt1 | contig 42640 bp, 42 predicted proteins | sample June2015DPH_20_5_FD_184720 | JGI IMG/M metagenome (GOLD analysis project Ga0208821, IMG submission 184720) | Peatland microbial communities from SPRUCE experiment site at the Marcell Experimental Forest, Minnesota, USA - June2015DPH_20_40... | ecosystem: Environmental > Terrestrial > Soil >...
CCAGGCACCAACGGCCAGCACTCCTTCTACGAGCTCATTCACCAGGGAACCAAACTGATCCCGTGCGATTTCATCGGCTTCTACCGCACGTTGAACCCGCTCGGTCATCATCACGACCTGCTGATGGTGAACCTGTTTGCGCAGACGGAAGCGCTGGCCTTCGGTAAGACCGAGGATGAGGTGAGGGCCGAGGGCACGCCGGACTGGCTGGCGCCGCACCGCGTGTGTGAAGGCAATCGTCCGACGAATACGATTCTCGCAGAGAGGCTGACGCCGGAGTCCCTCGGCAAGCTTGTCGCGCTTTACGAGCACAGTGTCTTTACGCAAGGGGTAATCTGGCACATCGATTCATTCGATCAGTGGGGCGTCGAGCTCGGCAAAGTGCTGGCGAAGCGGATCATTCCCGAGATGGAAAGTGTCGAGGAACCCCCACTCCGGCATGACAGCTCGACCAACTCACTCATCCGGCGCTACCGTAGGTCCAAGGGAGAGCAGTCATGAAAGTGAGTCCTCTTGCGGGAAAGCCTGCTGAGCCGTCCATGCTTGTCAACGTGCCCAAGCTTATCACGGCCTACTATACCGAGAGTCCTGATCCTTCCGTGCCCGAACAACGGGTGGCGTTCGGCACCTCAGGACATCGGGGCTCCGCTTTCGAGAAGTCTTTCAACGAATGGCATATCCTCGCCATCACTCAGGCCATTTGTCTATACCGTGAGAAACAGAAGATCGAGGGGCCCCTGTTCCTTGGCATGGACACTCACGCGCTCTCCGTCCCAGCTTTTCGAAGCGCCCTTGAGGTGCTTGCAGCAAATGGCGTGGACGTCATGATCGCGGAGAGAGATGAATATACCCCGACGCCAGCCGTTTCTCATTCGATTCTCACTTACAACCGCGGGCGCAAGACAGGACTCGCCGACGGTATCGTGATTACACCCTCGCATAATCCGCCTGACAATGGCGGCTTCAAATATAATCCTCCAGAGGGTGGGCCTGCGGAGCCTACCGTCTCCGACTGGATCGAAGCGAAAGCCAATGAGTTTCTCAAAAACGGCCTCTTGGGTATCAGAAGGGTTTCCTTCGAAAGGGCACTTCGCGCTTCCACGACGCACCGGCACGACTACCTCGATGCCTACGTGGGCGATCTCGGTAATGTAATAGACATGGATGCGATTCGCGATGCAAAGATCAGCCTGGGCGTAGATCCGCTCGGAGGCGCCGGGGTTCACTACTGGGGACCGATTGCCGAGCGCTATGGATTGAACCTCACGATCGTCAATGACGCCGTTGATTCTACTTTCAGTTTTATGACGGTTGATTGGGACGGTCGTATTCGCATGGACCCGTCGTCGCCTTACGCGATGCAGCGGTTGATCGGCCTGAAGGATCGCTTCGACATTGCTTTCGGGTGCGACACGGACCATGACCGGCATGGGGTTGTTACCAGGAGTGCGGGCCTTCTTCCGCCCAACCACTACCTTGCGGTTGCCATCTCCTATCTCTTCCAACAACGACCAAAGTGGCGGACAGATGCGGCGGTGGGGAAGACCGTGGTGAGCAGTCAGATGATTGACCGCGTCACCGCGAAGCTGGGACGAAAGCTCTACGAGGTGCCGGTAGGCTTCAAGTGGTTTGTGGATGGGCTTCTCGATGGCTCGCTTGGCTTCGGCGGGGAGGAGAGTGCCGGCGCGTCGTTTTTGCGCAGGGATGGCGCTGTCTGGGTGACGGATAAAGACGGAATCGTCCCCGCTCTGCTCTCGGCAGAGATCACCGCGCGGATGGGCCGCGATCCGGGCGAGATCTACGGCGACCTGACGCGCCAGTTCGGTGAGCCTGCCTACGACCGGATTGACGCGGCGGCCACTCCGGAGCAGAAAGAGGCACTGGAAAGACTCTCACCGGAACAGGTTCGATTCACAGATCTGGCCGGCGAAAAGATTCGGACCGTGCTGACCCATGCGCCGGGCAACGGGGCTGCGATCGGTGGAATAAAGGTGATCGCTGAGAACGGATGGTTTGCTGCGCGTCCATCCGGGACAGAGAATATCTATAAAATCTACGCTGAGAGTTTCCGGGGGGAGGAGCATCTGCGACGCATCTTGAAGGAAGCGCAGACCATCGTTAACGAGGCTTTGGAGACTGTGACACACCGCAGCATAAGGGTAAGGCATGATTGACTTAAAAGCGCACCCGTTCGTTACCGCTTTGTCCTGAAGAGGAGAGGATGAGCGAGACAGGATCAGAACGATAACGGCCGGATCAAGCAAAGCGGAGGAAAAGACCATGAGGAAAGCAACAGGAGTCAGCAGTCCAGTCTATGCTTTATTCCCCACGGAGGTCGAGGGATTCGATTCCCTTGCTGAACTGGCGCTGGACATGCATTGGTATTGGAATCATTCTGCCGACGAAGTATGGAGGCAGCTTGATCCCGCACTGTGGGAACTCACCTATAACCCCTGGGTCGTCCTCCAAACGGTCTCGCGAGACCAACTCCGTCGTACCTTAGCCGATCCGGCTTTCCGCAAGAGGGTGGATGACCTTTTGCGAGCCGAGCGTCAAGAGGCAGAATCCTCCTCATGGTTTCAGCAGAATTATGCGCAGTCGCCACTGATTTCCGTCGCTTATTTCAGCATGGAGTTCATGTTGAGCGAAGCTCTCCCAATCTATTCGGGCGGACTTGGAAATGTGGCCGGCGACCAACTCAAAACCGCGAGCGATCTGGGAGTGCCCGTCGTCGGCGTTGGGCTGCTCTACCAGCAGGGTTATTTTCGCCAGGTGATCGACAAAGACGGAGCACAGCAGGCCCTCTTCCCGTACAACGATCCCGGCCAATTACCGATCACGCCTGTGCGTCAACCGAACGGGGAGTGGCTGCGGCTGGAGCTCAAGTTACCCGGTTACTCGGTCTGGCTACGCGTCTGGCAGGTCCAGGTTGGCCGGGCAAAGCTCTACCTGCTCGACAGCAATGCCCCGGCGAACTTTCCGGTCCGTCGAGGGATTACCAGTGAGCTGTATGGAGGGGGGCCGGAGTTGCGTCTCAACCAAGAACTGGTACTCGGGATCGGCGGATGGCGCCTGCTCAAGGCCTTGGGCATTAGTCCAGAAGTCTGCCATCTGAATGAAGGGCATGCCGCCTTCGCCGTGCTGGAACGGGCTCGAACCTTTATGGAGGAGACAGGACAGCCCTTCGAAGTCGCGCTGGCCGTCACGCGAGCGGGCAACCTCTTTACCACACATACGCCGGTGGCCGCCGGTTTTGATCGTTTCGCTCCCGTCCTCATCGAACAATACCTTGGTTGGTACGCCCAGAACAAGCTCGGCATCTCGCTCCACGATTTAATGGCCCTTGGCCGCCAGAACCCGAATGATTCTTCCGAACCTTTCAACATGGCCTACCTGGCTGTACGAGGGAGCGGCGCGGTCAATGGGGTGAGCCGCCTGCACGGGAAGGTGAGCCGACATCTCTTTCAGCCCATCTTTCCGCGCTGGCCCGAGAACGAAGTGCCGATCGGACACGTTACGAACGGGGTCCATATGTCAAGCTGGGATTCGGAAGAGTCCGACGCTCTGTGGGCAGACTCATGCGGAAAGGATCGCTGGCATGGGACGCTGGAGACCCTGGAAGAAGACATGCGCGCCGTTTCCGACTCCAGGCTCTGGGAGTGCCGCGCTTCCGCTCGCCAGTCGCTCGTCGAATATGTTCGCGAACGGATTTCCCGACAACTGGAAGCCTCTGGTACATCACCCGAGGAGGTTGAGGATGCGAAGCATATTTTTGACGCCAACGCGTTGACTCTGGGCTTTGCGCGCCGTTTTGCTACCTATAAGAGACCAAACCTGCTGCTGCATGATCCCGAGAGGCTCCTTCGCATCCTCACCGACCCTCAGCGTCCCGTGCAACTCATCATTGCCGGCAAGGCCCATCCGGCGGACCAGGCGGGGCAGGCCCTGATCCGGGAATGGACCCGTTTTATCCGGAGGCCCGAGGCGCGCAAACACGTGGTCTTTCTGAGCGACTACGACATGCTTCTGACCGGGCAGTTGGTTCAGGGAGTGGATGTCTGGATCAACACGCCGCGGCGACCCTGGGAGGCCTGCGGGACGAGCGGTATGAAGGTGCTCGTCAACGGTGGTATTAACCTTTCGGAACTCGATGGCTGGTGGGCGGAAGCCTACGCGCCTGAAGTGGGGTGGGCGTTGGGCGATGGCAAGGAGCATGGTGATGACCCGGCCTGGGACGCTGCTGACGCCGAAGCGCTCTACACGCTTCTCGAACGGGAGGTGATCCCCGAGTTTTATAGCCGCGACAAGAACGGCATTCCCACTGCCTGGGTGGCGCGTATGCGTGAGAGCATGGCGCGACTGACACCGCGCTTTTCTGCCAATCGCACCGTTCGGGAATACACCGAGCAGTACTATATCCCTGCTGCTGCGGCCTACCAGGAGCGCGCTGCCGACAAAGGCGCAATCGGCAGGGAAATGGTCGATTGGCAGCATGCTGTGGATCGGAAGTGGGGCTCGTTGCGCTTCGGAGACTTGCGGGTCGAAACCAACGCGGACCACCACGTGTTTGAAGTCGAAATCTTTCTGAACGATCTCGATCCGAATGCAGTGCGAGTTGAGCTTTATGCGGACGGAATCAACGGCGGCGATCCCGTACGGGAGGAAATGAAGTGCGGGCGACCGCTACCTGACGCATCCCGCCGCTGCCTCTATCACGCAACGGTACCCACTACACGTCCAGCGAGAGACTACACGGCGCGAGTGATACCTCAGCGCTCAGGGGTGGCGGTTCCGTTGGAATCCGGACGAATCCTGTGGCAACGATGATTCGATCGACGGAGGAAAAGACAATGAAGAAAGCGACTGCAATCAAGTGCGTGTTTCTGGATATCGGGGGCGTCCTGCTCACGAACGGGTGGGACCGGTCGATGCGTAAGCGAGCCGCAGAAACCTTTAAGCTCGACTATGACGAGATGGATGAACGTCACCATTTGACCTTCGACACTTACGAAGAGGGCAAATTGAGTCTGGACGAATACCTCGATCGGGTAGTTTTCTACAAGGACCGCCCCTTCTCCGGTGAGGAGTTTAAAGAATTTATGTTTGCCCAATCTCAGCCGTATCCCCAAATGATCGAGTTGGTCAGGGGTATCAAGAGATCCCACGACCTCAAAGTGGCTGTGGTCAGCAACGAGGGCCGAGAGCTGACCGTCCACCGCATCCAGAAGTTCGGGTTAGCGGAGTTTGTCGATTTCTTCGTTGCATCGTGCTTCGTTCACTTTCGCAAACCCGATGCCGATATCTACCGCCTCGCGTTAGATGTCGCTCAAGTCTCGCCGGAGCGGGTGGTTTATATCGAGGATCGATTCATGTTTGTGGAGGTGGCTGAAAGTTTGGGCATCAGGGGTATTCATCATAGAGATTATGATTCGACGCGAGCTGCTCTGACATCGTTGGGTCTCACACTCAAGAAGTAAGATCAAACGGAAGGCAGTGGAGACGTTGAAGAGGAGTATCAGGAATGCCATCGACCATGGCGCGGAAAAACTCTTTCCAGGCTTTTTCGCTTTGATGATGGCAACGGGCATCGTCCCCATTGGGACCTATTTCCTTGAAATCTCTCTGCCGATCAGCCGGCTACTCTTCCATCTATGTTGCACTGCTGGCCTGGGCCATCGTTTTCGCTGGACTAATGCATAGAATTTTGAGAAACTTAATTGTTATAAGGTGAGACTCCTTGAGAGAGAGTGACATGACACATGCCGAGCAACTCGCTGTCTTCGTGGTACGGGCATCCTATGACGATCTTTCAGAGGCCGCTCGTCAGCAGCTCAAAATCCGGGTATTAGACGGACTAGGATGTGCGATGGGTGCCCTACAGGGAGAACCCATTCGCCTGCTCAGGGCACAGATTGATGAGTTTGATGGTGCTGGCCACTGTACTCTGATCGGAGGCGGAAAGGCTCCACCAGACCGCGCGGCCCTTTACAACAGCGCCTTAGTGCGCTACCTGGATTTTAACGACAGCTATCTGGCCAAAGGCGAAACCTGTCACCCGAGCGATAATCTTGGAGCCGTGCTGGCCGCATCCGAGTATGCGAAGCAGAGCGGCCAGAAACTCTTAACCGCCCTGTCTGTCGCTTACCAGGTGCAGTGCCGCCTGAGCGACGTGGCCCCTGTCCGGGCTAAAGGTTTTGACCATACCACGCAGGGCTCCTATGCGGTGGCCGCAGGCGTCTCCAAGGCCCTGGGTCTGGATGGGGTCCGCACAGCGAATGCGATTGCCATCTGCGGAACAGCCTTCAATGCCTTGCGGGTTTCCAGAACCGGCGCCCTATCTCACTGGAAAGGCCTCGCCTATCCGAATACTGCTTTTAGCTGCACCCATGCCACTTTTCTGGCCATGCGGGGCATCACCGGTCCCTTGGAAGTATTCGAGGGAAACAAGGGTTTTATGGATGCCATAGCCGGTAAGTTCAAGATCAACTGGCTTGAAGAAGACCTCGAACGAGTGACGCAGACGATCCTTAAGAGATACAATGCTGAGATCCATTCTCAGTCTGCTTTGGAAGGTGTTCTGGAACTTAGAAAGGAACATAGTTTGAGTGGGGAGGAGATCACAAAGATTGAGATTGAGATCTTCGATGTGGCCTACAACATCATCGGTGGAGGGGAGGAAGGGAATAAGACCGTCGTCAGAACAAAGGAAGAGGCTGACCACAGCCTGCCTTTCCTCGTTTCGGTTGCCATCCTGGATGGCCAAGTGATGCCCGAGCAGTATAGACTTGCTCGCATCCAGAATCAGGATGTCCAGGCACTTTTAAGAAAAGTTAGCGTCAAACCTTCCTCAACCTACAGTCGAAGATTTCCGGAGGAGATGCCATGCCGAATCACTCTTACACTTCGTGATGGCCGGAGGGTGGTGAAAGAGAAACAGGACTACGAAGGGTTTCGGACGCGGCCGATGTCATGGGAGAGAGCTGTCGAGAAGTTTGAGAAACTGGCGGCGCCTTATACGAAACGGTCACTCTGCCGCGAGATCATCGGTGCCGTCTCCGGTCTCGAAGCGATCCAGGTCTCCGGTTTGACAAAACTGTTGGCAGAGGTAAAGAGCTCATAAGAATCTCTAAGAGAGGAGGATTCAAGATGGAAAAACCTAAGGCTCAATCAAAGGACAGGGCATTCGCCTTCCTAAGAACCAATAACCGTCCGGGAAAACCGCGCTCCCGTGGGGTGTCGGAGATCCGTGGCCCCTACTATACTCCCATGGGTAAGAGATATCTGCAAGACATCTTAGAGACGATGGGAGCATATGTGGACGTCCTCAAGTTTGCAGGAGGCTCCTTTAGTCTAATGCCCCGCGATGCAGTCAAAGAACTCATTGACCTCTGCCACGAATATCAGGTTTTGGTCGATACGGGCGGGTTTATGGAACACGTGCTGACGCAAGGTTCGGAGATGGTTGACCGCTATATCCAAGAGTGTAAGGACCTTGGGTTCGATATCATCGAGATCTCCAGTGGCTTTATTACGATTCCGACCGACGATTGGGTACGGTTGGTTGAAAAAGTAAAGGAAGCCGGGTTGAAGCCCAAACCCGAAGTCGGAATCCAGTTTGGAGCGGGTGGCGCAACTGCCGTGGAAGAATTGGAGGCCGAAGGAACACGCGATCCCGAATTGGCCATTTTACAGGCAAAGCGGTTTCTTGAAGCAGGGGCCTATATGATTATGATCGAGTCGGAGGGAATCACGGAAAATGTAAAGGTGTGGCGGACGGACGTACCCGCCAAAATCGTCAACGCCCTGGGTCTCGACAAAGTGATGTTCGAGGCTGCCGAGCCAGAGGTCTTCGCATGGTACATCAAGAACTACGGCCCGGAAGTAAACCTCTTCGTCGATCACAGTCAGATCGTTCAGTTAGAATGCCTTCGGTCCGGCATTTGGGGGACGAAGAGCCTGTGGGGCAGGGTCCAGACCTACAAGGGTTGATCGGCCCGCAGGCACGAACGATGAACAATGAACTATGAACAAAAAAAGAGAATATTACCGTTCATCGTTTAACGTTCATCGTAGTAGCGATACACTCATCGTTACCGTTGCCGATGGACGAAACTTTATTTTCTGGGAAATTTTTGACTGGCTAAGGGTTTCTGTCAGAAACCGGTCCAATCAATATCTTCAATGCCCACTACGATACCGTAGGTTCCGGTTTCGTGAATTAGAAAAATCATATGATCTTTTACATTGTTAAAAATCCACTCACGATCCTTCACTTGTTGACAAACATCTCCGCGCAGTCTTAAGCGGCTTCCGGGAGCTACGTAGTTCGAAACCAATCTTTCTGCGAGCGGAGGGACTTCGGACTTTCTCATCTCACTCAGCTCTGGCATCGGATACATCACCTTCTTTCTGAGAGGCTCGTCTCTCTTTCATATTATTTCACCTGAAAAACGTCGAAAAGTGAATAAGCTTATTTCTGTATTTTTATCGTTTAAATGCTGTAGAAAATCCTTGCCAAACGCGTTGCATGATGTTAAATAGTGACAAGGTGAAGGGAAATGATTGCTTTTGACCTTTTCTGCTCAAACGGTCACAAATTTGAGTGCTGGTTCAAGGATGGCGCCTCTTTCGAGGAGCAGAAATCTACTGGTATGATCTCCTGTCCCGTTTGTGACGATCACCAAATAGAAAAAGCATTCTCTCCTTTTGCCATCAAGAGAGGAGGAGAGAGAGTCGAAGAAAAGATAGACCCTCACCAAGCCCTCCAGCTAGTCCGTGATTTTTTGGATAAGCATTTTGAAGATGTCGGGGCGGAATTTTACAATGAGGCTCTCAAGATTCACTACGGAGAGACAGAGAAGAGGAATATTAAAGGGACAGCCACGACAGAAGAAGAGGTCATCCTCAAAGAAGAAGGGGTTCCCTTCCTAAAAATTCCGATCATTAAACGCCTCTTGAATTGAAGTTAAGCATTTCCATTCCTACCTCATCTTAGAATCCAAATTTCAAAGGAATACCGTGGCGAAACGATCTGTGAAGACGGACAGGGACAGACTTGCCTATTGACATATTTGAGAAGGGTCTTTAAAGTCTATGCCGAAGGGACTGAAAGCATTTTTCCATGTCGTTGAACCAAAGATCATTTTACGCGGACAACATTAAACCCAAGCGTCAAAGGGGAGAAGAATGGATCGAACATTGCACGATTTCTTAAAACAGAGATTAAATTACCCCGAAGGTCTTAATAGAGATAAGATCATGGATCTTTCCGAGGCGGTTCGCAAGTTCGTCAGGCCGGGGATGAGTATTCAAACCGGCAATGGAATGGCCTTTCCGGCTGCCACTTATTTTGAAATTGCTCGTCAATTCTGGGGAAAAAATCCAGGATTCACTTTGATCGGTAATACCGGAGGAGCTTACAGTTTCGCCCTCTTTGCCCACGGCAGATTGTGCCGCAAAATTATCTCCGGATTCAATGGGGACGGCTATCCATTTCCGGGCCCCAATCCTATCCTGACCCGAGCCTTTCGTGAAGGACGGGTTATTCCCGAGAGCTGGAGCTTCCTCACCCTGACCCTGCGGCTCATGGCGGGAGCCATGGGTCTGCCTTTCTTCCCAACAAAATCTCTCCGAGGAAGTTCCATGGAGATCGATAACCAGGAAAATTTTTGTCAGACCGCTAACCCATTTATGCCTGGGGAATCGGTAGGTATCCTGAAATCACTTAACCCGGACATTGCCCTGGCTCATGGATGGGCAGCTGACGCGGATGGAAATACCCTCTTGGCCACCCCATATACCTTAAACCATTATGGCGCGCTGGCAGCTAAAGAAGGGGTGATCGTCACCGTTGAGAAAATTGTGGATGCGGATTTCATCCGCCGCTATTCTTTCATGACCCGAATCCCAAGCTACGTGGTTCGTGCGGTCTGCCCGGCACCCTTCGGGGCCCATCCGGTCGGACTCCACGCTTTAGGAGTCCCTGATTTCGACGGCTACGGAGAAGACGAGGAATTTATTCTGGAAGCGAGACAAGCCTCCCAGGATCCAGGGCAGTATCAAGCTTGGGTTGAAAAATGGGTGCTGGGCTGCCAGGATCATGAGGACTTCTTGGCGCGTTTAGGCCAGCGGCGAATCTGGTTTTTGATGGGTCGGATCCATAAAGATTCATGGACATCGGAATTGTCCGATGCGGCAAACCGACTGCCTTATCCCGAGAATGCAACGCCTGCAGAGAGGCTGGCCATGGGAGCATCGGCTAAGCTTCAAGAGATCATCAAAGAGAAAAAGTATCCTCTTTTGATGTGCGGGATCGGAATCTCCAATCTCGCCTCATGGATGGCCTATTACGATTTGCGACAACAGAACATTCCGCTAGAATTGGTCGCCGAAATTGGTTTTTACGGGTACTCTCCACTGCCGGCGGACCCCTTCATTTTCAACCTGAGGAATCTCCCTTCGTGCCGGATGATTTCAGACGTTTTTACAAGCCTGGGTATCTTTATGTGCGGTTCCAAGACGTCGGGCATTGGAGTGATCGGAGCCGCACAAGTCGATCGTTTTGGAAATGTGAATACCACCAGGGCTTCGGAGACTGGACCCTACCTGGTCGGGTCGGGTGGAGCGAATGACGTGGCGTCAGGCGCGGGTGAGACCATGGTTACTCTTGAGCAGAACAAGAGCCGGTTTGTTGGGAAAGTTCCCTATATCACCTCCCCGGGATTCGGAGTAACCAGCGTGGTTTCTCAATACGGAATCTTCGAAAAACCTTTGGGCCAGAAGGAATTGGAGCTCACCGTCTTTTTTGCTGGCCCCTCAACAGAGTCGGAAGAAAAGATGGTTCGAACCATCCAAGAGCAATGCGGCTGGCCGCTGAAGATTCGTCGTCCCCTACGCTTTTTTTCGCCTCCTTCTTCCGAACAGCTCAAATTCCTCCGTTGTTTCGACCCCCAACGCCTCTTTCTCGGCGGATCGGAGTCGAAACGGCAAAAATGAGATCAAGGCTTTATGGGAGGGAAAAAGACAGGGACTATGAGTAAGTGCATCATCTGCAGAGTAACGAAAAGGAGGTTCTTATGTATGCCCTGAAATTCGATGAAAAGGTTTGTGCCGCCTGTCCATCGGCCGATTGTCTCTCAAAGTGCCAGTATATGACGTTCAATAAGATCGAAGCTCATGAAGAGATGATGAAGGTGGTGAAAGGGCAGGACTCCCGTGTGCTGAAAGACTGTGTCACGTGTTATGCCTGCGAAGAATATTGCAAGAGAGGAAATCATCCTTTTTATCTCATCAGCGAACGTAGGGAAGAGAAGGGCATATACACCGCGCCGAGACCCATTACCAACCAATGGATTAATATGACCCAGATGCAGGGCAAATCAATGGTCGGGAACATTAAGGATCGGGCAGTTTCTTCCTGCCTCATCCCTGCCCTGGGGGGTTTGGGTTCCGGGGAAATCTTCAAGGAGGTTGCCTCGGCTCTGGTTTTGGGTGCGGAGTTTATGTGTCCTGCGGTTCATACCCATTTTGCAAAGATGTCAGTCATCAAAGAGAGGCTTCCCATCGTCATTGAAAATTTTAATCGGTTGGGCGTGAAAGAGCTGATTTGTCTGCATGATGAATGTTATGGTACTTACACCTCCATCGCGTCCGCCTATGGCATGAAAGTTCCGTTTCAACCCATCTATTATATGGACTTCTTGTTGGACAGGCTGAAGCAATTGAAGGATAAGATCAAGCCGCTCAACATCAAAGCAGCTTACCAGCGTCCTTGCTCCAACAGACTGATCCCTGACAAGCACCCTCTTGTCAAAGAGATACTGGACTTCATAGGCGTCGAGCTTCCCGATAGAGAATATCAAGGGGAAAATTGTCTGTGTTGTGCGGACATTCTCCGGTCGGTCTCCGGATACAGATTGGCCGATGACGTTCAGCAGAGGAATATAGAGGATATGCTGAAAACCGGCGCCAAGTACTGTGTATTTAACTGCCCGGCCTGTCAGTCCGCACTATCTGAAAAAGTTGCAAAAAAGGGGTTGAGACCGATCCATATCATAGACTTATGTAAGATGGCCATAGGCGAGAAGGAAAGGGAGGTGAAGTGAGATGAGCGATATCCTTAAGTCTTTAATTGAAATATTAGGAGATCGGGGCGTTTCGAATTCAGCCGAAGAGCTGTGGTTTTATTCGCGAGATCCTGGAGTATTGGCGCCACACCTGCCGGACTATGTGGTGGCGCCCGAAACGACCGAGCACGTGCAAAAGGTAGTCCAGTTAGCCAACAGGGAACGGATTCCGATCGTTCCCATGGGAAATGGCATGGCCTTGACCGGCCTCGTGATCCCGTTAAAAGGCGGCATTGTCATGGATATGAAGCGGATGAACAAGATCCTGGAAGTGAATGAAAAGGCCAGGTATGTCGTTGTGGAGGGGGGCACCTCTCAAGGCGTTCTCAAAGCCTACCTGCAGGATCATTACCCTCGTCTCAGACACAGCCTTCCTGACGCGCCACCCGTCACGACCATTGCCGCCAATGTAGCGCTGCATGGCCAGGGTCGCCTGACCCAGCAATATGGCTTCAATTCCGATATGGTGACCGGCCTTGAAGTCGTCCTGCCCACAGGAGACATCTGCAAGATTGGCTCGCCTTCTTTAGGACCTTACTGGTTTTCAAAAGGGCCCACGCTTCCTGATCTGTCCGGACTCTTCCTGGGTTGGCTGGGTACCACCGGCATTATTACCAAAGTGGGTCTGAAACTCTATCCCAATAAGAAATTTAGGGATGTTGAGTTATTCGTGACGGACAAGGTCGAGCTGGTTTCGGAGGTTTTGTACAAACTCACGCATCTTGAGATGCTGGAAGACATCAACGTCTGGTTTCAGCCGAAGCCTTTGATGTTCAAGGATAACTACCATATCACGATTTACTTTACCGGCGATACGGAAGAGGAAATTGAGTTCAAGAGAAGAATGATCTGGGATTCGGTGCAGGAGTTTATCGATACGAAAGACGGCGGATTCATGGGATTGCAGTTTATGAAAGAGAGGCTTCTGGAGATGCCCCAAAGGGGTGTCGCGGACTTTGCCGACGTGCCCAAGGGTGGCGGCTTCGAATATTCGGGGCCCATCACCCTGATTGAGCACTTTCCCCAGTATGCCGCCAAGGTGATCGAGCTGGCAGCTAAATACAATGTCCTTTATGCCAGCTCGGCAAGAATCATATCGGGGGGCCACTCCATGATGTTCAGCATCTCCTTTGCCTTTAACCGGAAGGACCAGGCGATGATGAGCAGGGTGAAAAATGCCCTTGACGAGGCGACCGAGTTTGCCCTGAAGATGGGAGGGATTCCGTGGAAGCCCAATTTTATGGAACAGAAAATGGTCATGCAAAAGATGGATCCCAACACGCTCAAGTTACTCCAGATGGTTAAAAGAAACTTAGATCCGCAGGGAATCATGAATCCCGGGAATTGGGAGGTGAGCTGACATGGAGTATGAACATTTAATAGAACATGCGGAGATCGTCCATCGTTGTTTTCGCTGCGGATACTGCAAATTTCCAGGAGATTACGTTGACTTCAATTGTCCCTCTTACAAGGCCTTCGGATGGGATACCTACTCACCAGGCGGGAGAATGTGGCTCATCAGGGCGTGGCTTAATGACGAGATCGACTCAAGCCCGCATTTTGCCGAGATCCTTTATTCCTGCGTGGCTTGCGACAATTGTAAAGATCAGTGTGTCTTTCCGAAATTCAAGGATTATTTGCCGGATATCTTTCAAGAGACCAAGGCAGGGTTGGTGACGGAGGGTAAAGTTCCGCCGGCGGTCAGGGATTATTTCAAGGCGATCATAGCAAACGGCAATCCTTTCAAGGCGCCGCAAAAGCTGAGGGGGACATGGGCTGAGGGAACTGGAATCCAGTCCTTTTCCAACCACGAGTATCTCTTCTATGTGGGCTGCGTGGGCTCCTACGACGAAGTCGGGATAGAGATGGCCCGGTCCGTGGGGACGTTGCTCCATGAGTCGGGATTGTCAATAGGCATACTGGGCAGCCAGGAGACGTGCGACGGGAACGAGGTGAAGGTCCTTGGAGAGATTGGACTCTTTTCTCAGCTGGCTGAAGAGAACATCCGCAAATTCAAAGAAAAAGGCGTGAGGAAGATCATCACCCTGGACCCTCATGCTCTAAACGTCTTCAAGAAGGAGTATCCGAAGCTCGGAGGAAATTTCAACGTCTTTCATTATACCGAAATTCTGGCCGGGCTGATCAGAGAAAAACGAATCTCTCTGTCTGATTACAGGGCTAAGGTCACTTACCACGATCCCTGTTATCTAGGGAGACACAATCTGATTTATGCTCCGCCGCGAGAGATATTGAAACATATCCCTGGTCTTGAGCTGGTAGAAATGCGCCGAAACAATGTGAACGCTTTTTGCTGCGGGGGTGGAGGCGGCAACTTCTTTACAGATATTTTAGGGGCAGGGAACAACAGCCCAAGCAGAGTTCGAATCAGGGAAGCCATTGAGACAGGTGCCCGGATGGTAGCGGTCGCCTGTCCGAGTTGCGCCAAGATGCTGACGGACGCGGTTAAAATGGAGGAACAGGAAGACAAACTGGAGGTTCTGAATATAGCTGAAATTGTTCGTAGAGCCCGGTCAAAGTAGGCCCCGTTAGAAAGGGCAGGGCTTCGGCGCGGCTCCAGTGTGTGGCGTCTCAGAAAACGCTTTACACATTCTGTCATTCAGGACTTGATCCGGAATCCAGTCTTTTTAACTGAATTCCCGCTTTCGCGGGAATGACGGCTTGAGAAATAATGTAAAGAAGTGTTGGACGCACTACAATAGTTCTGCCATCTCCCGCATCAATGCTGAGGCTTTCTGACGGGGTAGAGGTTCTTCCGGACTCCCTCTATTACCCCTTACGTCTTCTCATTCTCGAACTCATAAAGCTTCTCGATGACGTATTGGACGTATTTTTCGCATGTGTCCTTCCAAACCCCTGATCCCAGAAACTTCTGGTACTCGCCGGGTTTGGAGAAGTCCAGACCCAGAAGACCGCGGCAGGTGATGTCTCCGAACTGTTTTGCGAAGTCTCTGACTAATTTGCCAGCGTGATTGCGTACAGTGTTCCTTGCCTGCTTCACCTTCTCCTTGTCGCTGAAAGAACAACGATGCCTCAACCCAATGCTTACCACTGATGCAGAAATCGCGCCGCACGGGGCTTGTTGTTCTCCGCTGATACCTCCCATGAACGGCGCGCCTGCCCAAAGGAAATCCTCATTAACTAAATCATAGGCTTCCCACATAACTTGCAGGACCGACGGGCCTCAGTGGTGTCCCTTATGCATAAATTCCAATGCGCGTTGCTTTGCTTCTTCAAGAGATATTTTAGTCGCCATGTCTAAACTCCTTTTCTGGTCCGAAGGCCATTCCCAACGATGAAGGATGAACAATGAACATTGAACATATCTTTCACTTTCCGGGTAGATTAACTTCCCTAAGATTACCATCTCTAAAGAGTACAATTTTTAGCGAATCGCCCGGCTTGGTCGAGTCAAACAATTCCTCAAACTCTTGAACGCTCCCCACTTCTCTTGAATTGACTTTAGTAAGGATATCTCCTGCTTTAATTCCCGAGGTTTCCGAGATACTGCCCGGGAGAACCTCTGCTACCAATACGCCCTTTTTCCCCTTGAAGTTAAAACTGGAAGCTAAGTCAGGCGTCAACTCCTGAATGCGAATACCAAATCGTTCCCCGAAGGCACCCTTTGGAGCGAGGGGGATTCCCTGTTTATCGAGAATCTTGGTAGAGACAAAGATCGGCGTCTTAGATTTTAGTGCAATGACAATGGCATCGCTGGGGCGAGCGTCAACCTCGATCACTTCCTTGTTCACCCGTAGAAAGAGGATCGCATAGTAGATGTTATCTTTCAAGTCGACAATTCTGACCTCTTTTACTTTGGCGTGTGTTTGCGCAAGAATAGAATAGAGAAGATCATGTGTCATCGGCCTCGGTGAGGTCTCATTTCTTAGTTCCTTATCGATCGCATTGGCTTCAAGAAGGCCGACCCAAATGGGAAGTACCATCTTTCCTTCTTTATCGGCCAGGAGGACGAAGGGGCTGTTTCCGATGGCATCCATTCGCACCCCCTTCACCTGCACCTCAATAAAGGGCGGAGATGTTTCCTTACTGATGGCGATCAATACCAAAGAGGCAAGCAAAGCAACGGCAAGGCCAATCTTCCAATATCTTCTCATGAGCTTTTCCTCTCTTTGATTGCTCTCTGCCTGAGTACCGCCATCAGGCCGATGATTATCTTTTGTCCGTCGCGCTTTGTCAAGGGTTTGTCTCCTTTAATGATTCGCCTGCAAAAGGCGCGGTAATGTCCTTCGTCCCATCCCAGTTTTTCTAAAAGGTAAGAGACGAAACCCAGTTGGCTCGAAGTAATCGTTTCCCCGCCTTGCGGGCTATCCGGGGGAATGAGTCGCCCTTTGGGTACGGGCTGATAGGGGTCGGGGAGAAGGCCTTTGAATCCCATCTCTTGAAACCGTCTCATCACCTTTTCAAAACCTTGTTCCGTCAACTGGGCTGAACTCTCCACCCCTGCCACCCCTTTCAGAATCTGTCGATACGACTCCTCGTCAAGATGGAGATCTTCCTTGGCAATATGGACAAGAGCCTTCTTCTTTCTACCAATCGGCATTTCTTGTATTATACTCCAAATGGATTGGAAAAAGGAAATCCATCAAGGGCATGGCACTTCAGATCTCCGACAATTGAAATTGCCACGTCAATCCATTTTTGTTATAGTGCATCACATTCAAGGTGATGAATGGAGCAACCGATGGAAATCCAAAAGAACACGGAACAAAAGATCATATTATGGATTTACTCTATTCTGATACTTATTTATGCTGTGTTTGATATCGTTGTGAATATCCTTCCCCAAATTCTGACGATCCCAAAAGTAACAAATACAACCTCGATAAATAATTTTTTCGTTCTTACAGGCATCTCTCTCTATCTGACTCCAATAAACATCATTGTCGGATATGGTTTACTGCGAAGAAGGTATTGGGCCAGATATGGTGTTATGGCGGCGATGCTGACATTTCCTGTTCCTGTTTTTGTTCAGTTCCTGCGATGGGGAGCTCACAGCCTAAATAATTATGCGATTGTCGTTCAGTTTTTGTTTGTAATTCTCACACTGTTTTACTTCTTGAGGAGATCCGTAAAGGCAGCATTTGGTCAGATACGTTCATTCAGATTTATAAGCTGGCATGGACTTTTAGTTATCGTGATCGTCCTCCTCTCCTCTTGGTCGATAATGTTTCTTCTATATTGGAAGGTGCATGTTACATGGAAATTCGGATATCCTTTTTTTGCAGATAAACCTCAAATCATCAGTTTGAAAAGCCCTAAGAGTCCTGAGAGGTTGCCAAAATATCGTGTGGTCAGATTACTTAATATCTCATTATTAATTCCAAAAGAATTTAGTATTAGAAGATTAAAAAGAATAGAAGGAGAGACCCCGATATGGGCGGTCCGTTTACAAAATCGAGGAGTCAACACAAAAGGATATATTCTCTTCGGAAATGGTTTCCCTTATGATGAATTTTTTCCAGTTGAACAGATTGCAAACCTGCTGGGACATGTCTCTAAGTTCGATACGGAAAAATATATTTTGACAAACGATTGGAATCCTGACTTGGTTATTATACGGTCCCTGATGAGACCAAAGGGGGGCGAGGGATTCAATATCAAAGAAATCCATATCGATGACCTTAGAGGCTTTTTGAAAGGATGGCAAAGAGGAGACACAATCTTTAAGGAGTTTTCCCTGTATAACAGGGAGGATACCCAATGTGTAGCCGGGACAATCATGTCTACAAAAGGATATTTGGATGAGAATGATATCCTTACTATCGTATCATCGATAGAATTTCTTAAGCCTGAAGATCCGAGCCAGGCCAACAAGCATTATGAAAGGGGCTTGGCGTATTACCAGAGCGGGGACATTCTGCAGGCTCAAACCGAATTTGCGAATGCCTACTATCTTTCTCCTGAAAACCCTGATTACACTTTCATGTTGGCGAAATCCCTTTATATAAAGGATCAAGAGTTCCTCGACTATACCTATATAAAGGACCTTCTAAACAAAGTCTTAAAACTAAAGCCAAGTCACAAGGAAGCTCAAAAATTGTTGAAAGAAATAGAACCGAAGATTTCCAAGGAAGCAAAAAAAATGGAGATTCGATGAGCGTAAAGAAAGGTTCGACCGATGGCGTATTGTCTGAATGCAAACATACTCACCGTTCAGTCAGGCAAGGCTTCAGGCGTTTAGGTCCCTACACACTGCTACAGGAGGTCCAACCCTTCTTTACATTATCTGTTCGTCATTCCCGTCCCGGATCAAGTACGGGGAAACTCCAGCGGGAATCCAGCTGAGAAATACTGGATTCCCCCGTGTCAAGCACGGGGCAAGCTTATCAAGCCCGGAATGACAAATAAGAACCGGCAAGCCCTGAACCTAATATGGTACAGGGCCTGCTGGTATCGGGCTGCGAGGCTTACTTTAATCGGTTTTCGGCCTGAGGTAGGCTCCCCAATAACTCATGCCCACAAAAACTGCGCCCCCGATGATGTTTCCTATAGTGACAGGAAGCAAGTTCCTCCACAGGAAATTGATCCAGGTGAGAATGCCCGGATCAATCCCCGGGACATTCGTGATTCCCGCGCCGTTCATCAGCAATATTCCCGTTGGGATGAAGTACATGTTGGCCACGCTGTGCTCGAAGCCGATGGCAACGAAGGCCATGATGGGGAAAAAGATAGCGAATATCTTTCCTATAATTTGGCGAGCGGCAAGAGCCATCCACACAGCAAGACAGACTAGCCAGTTGCAGCCGATCCCACGCCATAGAGCCTCGCCAAAACTCAGAGCGACCTTGTTGTAGGCGGTCTTGACCGCAGCCGCACCCAGCGCCCCGTCGCCCGTCTTCCAGAGACCCGAAAAGTAAAATACCAATGCAATGATAATCGATCCTATGAAATTGGCGAGAAAAACAATTCCCCATCTCTTTAACATGGTGCTAAAACTGATCTCTCTCATCATGACACTCGAAACCATCAGGTTGTTGCCGGTGAATAACTCCGCTCCCGCAATCACCACAAGCATCAGGCCGACACTAAAAGCGGCTCCTCCTAAGACCTTGGTGAAGCCGACGCCCCATCGGGCTGCCATATCAAAGGTGACCGTCGTTGAAAGTAAACCTCCAAAACCAATATAGGCTCCGGCCAGAATCCCCAGGATAAATACGGTGAACCAGGGTGAGGTCGCCTTTGCCACCCCCATGGTTTGTGCGACCGTCTCTGCGATTGTTTTGGGTGCCTTATCCTCTAATGCGGGTACCGGAAATTGCCAGGACTTCATAAAGCTCTCAAATCGTCCGATGGCTTTTTTCTCTTCGGTGACCTTGCGCCTCACCGCCTTTTTAACAACCTCAGTAATCTCCTCTGGCCGAAAGGGTTTTGACACATAATCCATGGCGCCCCGCTTCATGGCTTCGGTGGCCCGTCCGACAGAAGGATAACCGCTGATCATGACCACGGCTGAATTCGGCGAACGCTTATCAATCTCCTCAACCACATCCATTCCATCAAAACCCGGCATCATCCAATCCACGAGGATCACGTCAAACGTTGATTCCGATACAAGTTTGAGGCCCTCTTGTGGATTGGCCGTGGTGACCACGGCGAAGCCTTCCGCCTCAAATATTTTTCGGCACGATTTCAGGACAATTTCTTCATCGTCGATAACCAGCATCTTCTCAGCCATGGTGTACCTCCCGTGTACAGTTAAATTCTAAATTCGAAGCACCTGCCCCCGCGTAGCCGTTTTCGGACAGCCAGAGATCGAAGATTTGTTCGCGTTTCTACTCGAGTCTCGGATTTCGCTCCGATCACCCACCGGCTCCCGTGGGGAAAGATTTCTTATGTGACATCTTTTGAATGACCTCCCGAACGGACTTAATCAGTTCGTCGGGTTTAAAAGGTTTTGGAATGAATTGGACAGCCCCTAATTTAAAGACGTCGGCGATGGTTTCCGATGTAGGATAACCGCTCATCACGATGATCGGTATATCGGCCCAATTCTTATTAATCTCTCGCATGAGGAAGATACCGTCGTGTTTGGGCATCTTCACATCCATGAGCAAGAGGTCGAAGTCAAGAGTTTTGATCTTCTGCAACGCCTCGTCTGCGCTGGGAACCGTGATGACTTCGAATCCTTCCGCCTCGAGGATACGCCGACAACTCTTGATCACAATGGCATCATCATCCACTACTAATATCTTCATCTCTTACACTTTGCTCCTCTACGGGTAGCCAGACCTTAAAGGTGCTTCCCTTCCCGACCTTACTCTGAACCCATATGCTTCCTCCATGGCGTTCGACGATACCGTATGATACCGATAGCCCCAAACCCGTGCCGTGCCCGACGTCCTTGGTCGTAAAGAAAGGATCGAAAAGCTTATTAAGGTTCTCAGGAGGGATACCGCACCCTGTATCCGCACATAAAATTTCAATACCGTTCCGGCCGGGATGGCTCGTGGACACGCCGATACCGCTCGTGACGGTGATACTTCCGCCCGCATCGGTAGCGTCAAAGGCATTGATAATGATATTGAGCAAAACACTTTGCATCTGGTTTCTATCTAAGGTAATCATCGGGAGTCCTTCCGCCGGTTCGAAATTCAAACTGACGCCTTTGATGAGGGCCTGGTTTTCTACGAGTGAAATCGTGTGTCGGATGAGCCTATTGATATCGGTGGGCTCCCGGTCAAGTTCTATCTGGCGGGAGAAATCGAGAAGATTTTTGACAATCTTGCGAACGCGCTCCGTCTCCTGGGCGATCGTTTCAAGGTCTGAACGAAGGTCCTCTGGAATATCCTGCCTACGGAGCAGCATATGGGTAAAGGTGAATATCCCCGTCAGAGGATTATTGATCTCGTGGGCGACTCCTCCTGCGAGCTTACCGATGCTCGCCTGCTTCTCAGACTGCAGGAGCATTATCTCACTCTCCGCTTTCTGACGTTGATCCCTTTCCCGGAGGGAGGTCAGCATTTGCTGGAACGTTTTCTGGAGAACGCCCAGTTCACTCTTTGAGATCGGTCCGATGTCCGGCGAGAGGTTGCCCTGAGACACTTGATTGCTTGCCTCGATGAGCTGTTTCACGGGTCGGCTCATCCTGTGGGAAATGATATATCCTAATCCAAGGGCTAAGACGGTTCCCGCCACGGTGATGATGATAAAGAGCGAGAGGGCCTTCCAGCGGACATCCGCATATTTTGCTTCCAGTACGCCGACACCGAGCATACCTACTCTTTGCCCAAAAATGTCCTCGATAGGCTCATAGGCGGTGATATACCAATCGTTGACGACAAAAGCACGGTCTACCCACTTCTTTCCATCTGTCAGGACGTGTTTCGTGACCTCTTCAGAGGCTACGGTTCCAATCGCTCGGCTTTCATCGGGTGAAAGAACATTTGTGGAGATACGAACATCCTTGAAAAAAATAGTGGCCGTGCCTATGCTTTGGCCTTTGTAACTCTCGTGTTGGAAAATAGTGTCCTTTACTCGTTCCACGATGTCTTGACTCCGATTCAAGAGGACTCCGCCATAAAGAACGCCCAAAAAATTGCCGGAGTCGAAGACCGGAACAGCAGCCGCAAGTGCCATTCCGGACGATTCCTCATCCTCAGGCTTCGGAGTAGCTCTTTTGGTGGGAAGTAATTTAATTCTTGCCCGATTGGCAAGTTCAGGATTCTCCGCAAACAGGAACTTATTGCTGAGGATGACCGTTCCCGAGACAGCAATCCGTTGCTGGAGTGCTAACTTTGCAATTGGATTTGAAGGGCTATTTTCTTTCGGTATGGAATTGGGCCCGATACGGCAAAGCGTTTTTCCCTCTTTCATCACGATCCCTGCAAAATCCATCTCGGTTTGCTGAGCGATACTTGTCAACAAGGGGATAATCTTCTCGACATCCCGTTTCTCAAGGGCCGATCGGAATACCGGCCCCAAGGTAGTAATGTTGAGAGCGACTTTTACTCCTTTAATCCGGCTGAGATAGATCTCCTGTGCGGCATTGAGGTCCAGCCGGACACGATTCGTCGCTTCATTGAGAACGGTTTTGTAGAGAAGTTGACCCCCGACTAAAAGAGCGACTCCACACACGAGGAGAGAAATGCCTAAAAAACTGAGGACAAGTTTGGAGCGAGTCGAGCGAAACACCGTTCTTTCACCCGTGAGCCCAAGAGATTTCGAGGGCCAAATTGATTTGAAGCTTCCTTTTACCCTGCAGGATGAGCATTCTAATCTATCGATCTTCCAGTATATAACAGTTATTCGATCATTTTTAAAGCCCGTAAGTTACAATTTTCACTTTCGGCAATAATATCTAAAAAATTCGGGGTGACGGGTCCGTTACCTCGAACCACTCGAATTACTAAGTACTTATCCGTAAATAATGATTGTTTGTAATATCCCCCTTTGGAAAAGGGGGATTTAGGGGGATTTTGCCAAGGTTGTCACTTTAAATCCCCCCTCGCCCCCCTTTAACTAAAGGGGGAAGTTATCTTCCACCCTGATGTCTGCCTGCTGCCTAAGGCGTTTCTGCGGACAATCATGGTGAACAGCCGCTTTTTACCCGTTGCAATACCTGCTCTTAAAATCACCGAAAGGATTTGTATCAAAATTTAATAGAAAAAAAAAGGGGGGTATGATAAAAAGAGGACAATACGCTTCGAGGAGCTGACTATGAAAAAAAAGAAAAAGATCGGATTTATCGGAACGGGCAACATGGCCGAGGCCTTAATCGCTGGTTTGCTCAAGGCGAAGTTTATCGCCCCCGAGCAGATCATGGCGTTCGATTCGGATGCGCGGAGACTCCGGTTCATTCAAAAAAAGTACGGGGTCAAGAAGGCTTCTGACAACAACCACGTCTCTTCTCAATGCAACCCTCTCGTTTTTTGCGTCAAACCGCAGTCGATGAAAGAGGTCGTCGAAGAGATAGCGGATTCTTTGGATCCTTCCAAGCTCCTCATCTCGATCGCCGCCGGAGTTCCTCTCTATACGATCGAAACTTACGCTCGCAAGCAGCTTCGGTTGATCAGGGCCATGCCCAATATCAACGTCCTTGTCCAGGAAGGTGCCTGTGCCATCGCCCCGGGAAACCTTGCCACCGAGGCAGACCTCAAATTGGCCAAGGCCATCTTCGATTGCGTCGGAAGATCGATTGTCATCCACGAGCCTCTGATGGATGCGGTCACGGGTTTAAGCGGAAGCGGCCCCGCTTATATCTTTTTGATCATCGAAGCTTTAACCGATGCGGGCGTCCATTTGGGCATGACCCGGCCTCAGGCCCTGACGCTCGTCGCTCAGACGGTGACCGGCTCCGTGAAGCTCCTTTCGGATACGGGAGAACATCCCGCCCTGCTCCGTGAAAAGGTGACTTCTCCCGGTGGAACCACGGCGGCCGGACTGTATAAGCTTGAGGAGGGAGGACTGCGGAAGATCCTGATCGATGCGGTGATCGCGGCGACCCAGAGGTCCAAGGAGTTAGGAGATAAGCTGAAACAGTAAAGGAAGAGAGTGTCGTCATCTGTGAGTGAGGCTGGGAAGGCGGTAAGCGAGACTGGGCGGATGAAACGAATAGAATCTCGACAAACCAGTCGGGTTGTGTTAGGGAACATCAGGAGCGGCAGGGCGTCATGTTCCGATATGTTGTCATAGAGGGTCCGATTGGCGTCGGGAAAACAAGTCTGGCGAAGCTCTTGGCAAAGGAGTTCAATGCCAGATGTATTTTAGAAAAGGCGGAGGATAACCCTTTTCTCTCTGATTTCTACGAGGATCGCAAAAAATATGCCTTCCAAACCCAGATCTTCTTTTTGTTGAATCGCTTTCAACAGCAGAGGGAAATCGCCCAACTCGACCTGTTCAACCAAATCACTTTTTGTGATTACCTCTTTGACAAAGACCGGCTATTCGCCTCCATCAATCTGGATGACCATGAAATCGCCCTTTACGAACAGGTCTTCCACCTCCTCAACGGACAGATCTCTTCCCCGGACCTGGTCATCTTCTTGCAGGCGACACCCGAAGCATTGCTCCATCGGATCAAGTCGAGAAACGTCTCTTATGAGAAGGCGATTCAGTTGGATTATCTTAAGACCTTGACCGAAGCTTATAATTACTATTTCTTCCACTATGATCAAAGTCCCCTTTTAGTCGTCGATACCAGTGAGATTGATTTCGTAAACCGGAAAGAAGATCTCGACCAGTTGCTTCGGGAGATCAAACAGATGAAGAAGGGGACGTGGTATTTCATCCCCATGAGGTCTAAATAATCTACTCCGGTCTGAAAGAAAATGGAAATTATCGGAACGGTCCAAGAGATGAAAGGATTTTCTTCCCAGGTCAGACGAGCAGGGAAGACGATCGCCTTCGTTCCCACGATGGGGTATTTCCATGAGGGGCACCTCGACCTGATGCGGGAGGGCCGAAGGCGGGGGGACGTTCTCGTCATCAGCCTTTTTGTCAATCCAACCCAATTCGGCCCGAAGGAAGATTTCAAAAGTTACCCAAGAGATTTTGAAAGAGACAAAAAGATGGCAGAGGGAGTCGGGGTTGACATCCTTTTCGCTCCTGAGACAAGCGACATGTATCCCCCAGATCATCAAACCATCGTTCGGGTGGAGAAGGTGACGCAGAACCTTTGTGGAAGGTCGAGGCCGACGCACTTCCAAGGGGTCACGACAGTGGTCCTAATGCTCTTCGAAATTGTCATGCCCGATGTGGCGATCTTCGGGGAGAAAGATTATCAGCAGCTGGCTACGATTCAACAAATGGTCAAAGACCTGCATATGAGCGTAGAGGTGTTGGGGATGCCCACGGTCCGGGAGGCGGACGGTTTGGCCATGAGTTCGAGAAACACATACCTTCTTCCCGACGAGAGGAAAGCCGCGCTGTCTTTGTATCGTTCGTTGCAAAGGGCAAAAGAGCTTCTTCAAAAGGGGGAGCGAAAGACGGACTGGATCCTCCGTGAAATGAACGGAATCCTTCGATCCGAATCCTTGGTCAGGATTGATTACATTCAAATCTGCGATGCCCACACGCTAAAGGATGTCGACGGGATCGAAGGAGATGTGGTCGTTGCTTTAGCCGCTTATCTGGGAAAGACCAGGTTGATTGACAATCTTGTCTACCGAAAGCCAACCTAACTTGGCCTGAGCCCGACAGGTTTTAGGGTCACAAATTCCAAATATCAAAATTCCTGCCTACGGCCCCCGTCCCGAATCATTGAAAAAAACCCGGCAAACGATCAGTTCTCCGTAGGTTTTTCTACAGTTTCTGGAGGCGCCTCTTTCGCAGCTCTTTTCTCCGGCTTTTTCTTTTCATTTTCTTTTGTTCTGCCCGCAGGCGACTCCAAAAGTCCTTTGGCGCGAAGTTTCCTCTTTTCCTTTTTCCGCTTTCTTCTCCTCGCCATTTCACGCTCTTTTTCTCGTCTTGGCATAAGACCTCCTTTTCAAATTCGGATTTTGGAATGCGGAGTGCGGATTCAACAGAATAAGAGATTTCTTAATTCGAATTCCGCAATCTGCCATCCGCAATTCACTATGAACGTTGGGGCAAACCGCATAGACGGCCGATTTCTTGTAACGCGCGATGAGTCAGGGGAAGGGCGTCGGAATCCTTCTCTGCAAACAGAGGAGAGCCGATGCATACTTCCACTCGCCTTCTCCATCCCGACCTCTCTCCGTATCGAATGCCAACGGGGATAAAGGGGATGGAATATCCGAGTTCCGACTGGAATCTTAAGATCATCTGAAGGAGCCGACTTTTCCCTGATCCCACTCCGTTTCGAACGTAAGTACCTTCCGGAAAGATCACGATCTTCTCGCCCGCCTTCAATAAGGAGACAAGGGCCTTAAAGGAATCTAAGGTTCGAATGGACTGTTCTCGATCCACAGGGAGGCCCCCCAAAAAGGAAAGGTAGTTTCGAATCAACGGGTATTTGAAGAGCTCCTTCTTGGCCACAAAGTAAAGCAGTGGCTTGAAGGCAAGGCTGACGATCGGAATATCCGTCCAGTATTGATGTTTAGGAAGAATGATCATCGGTCCGTGATCAGGAAGCGTCGTTTTCCGCTCGGTCTCGATTCGGTAAAAAATGGAAAAGACCAACTGAGCCACCTTTTTCGTTGTGATGTAGACTAAAGGATTCCTTTTCATTGCCACAAACCAATGTCAAATTTCACTTTTTCCCCACTCCCCTTAATCCCTCTATATTCCCCCCTTGGACTAAGGAAAGATGTGAAAAAATCGTTCCCAAGTGCAAAGGACGGGCAGGGATGTCGGAAAAGTTTTACAGCGGTACCTCTTTACGCTGACTACTGACGATGAAAAACCTTAACCCATGGTGAATACTTACAGGCTTTTGTTAGCTTTACCTCTCGAATGATCGCATTTGTAAAACTTTGGAGATATTCCTGCCCGTCCCCGTCCCCGAATTTTTCACAGCTTCAGGGGGATGAAGGGGGATTTAAAGGTTAATACGAATCCAAAAGATCCTCTTTGGGGACCTCTGGAACCACTTCTAACTTCGTCCACGCCTCCTTCGCCCGTCTGGCAGCGTTCATCCCTGCCTTCAAGGCGTCGCGGTTCAATTTCTCTGTACCCTTGGGCACCCGCGCCAACACCGCAGACTCAACGGCTCTTGCAGAGACGATGGGAGTTAATTGGGCGAGGGCTCCCAGGGCAATGATGTTTGCCACGACCTCCCTGTTGAACTTCTCCCTGGCAATACGCGTGAACGGAACCTGAAAGGCCTTTGCAGTGGGAACCTGGGTGACGAAGGTAGAATCCACAATGAGCAGGCCATCCGGCTTGAGATCAGGGTAAAACTCATCGCAGGATTTTTGGCTCATCGCCAAGAGGAGATCGAGGTGCATCGCTTTCGGATAATCGATCTCTTCGTCGCTAACGATGACCTCTGATTTGCTGGATCCGCCTCTGGCTTCCGGCCCATAGCTCTGAGTCTGCGCCACATACTTTCCGTCATAGATTCCAATCGCCTCCGCCAAAATGATCCCCATCAGAATCAACCCCTGACCTCCGGAACCGCTCAAGCGGACCTCATACCGATACGACATGTGATTCACACCATTTCAGATTGGATTTATCTCATATTTCAATTTGCAATGTGCAATTTGAAATTTGCAATTAACGCGTTGCGGTTGCTTTAGCTCTTTCCCGAATCATCTCGTACTCCTCCTGGTAAACCGGAAGCTCCTTATCCACCAACACTCCGATCACGATCTTATCCTGCAACGCCTCGGGTGCCATGCCGGCGGCTTTCTCCACAGCGACGGCATGATCTCGTTGCCACTCCATCATTTCGACAGCGTTCCCCAGACGGTTTTGCCTTCCGTACTGGGTATGGCAGTGAGCGATCACTTCCACCACGGAAAAACCCGGTTTCAAAATCGCTTTCTCGATCAAGCCATCCAGGAGTTTCGCCTGATACACGGTTCCCCTGCCCACAAAGACCGCTCCAGCTGTGACGGCTAACTCTGAGATCTTGAAGGCTTGTTCAATATTGGAATAGGCCGTGGTTGAGGATCTCATCCCGTAAGGGGTGGTGGGGGAGTATTGCCCGCCGGTCATTCCGTAGATACTGTTGTTGAGGATGATGGAGGTCACATCGATATTCCTTCGTGCCGCATGGATGAAATGATTTCCACCGATCGCCACCGCATCGCCATCGCCCATGATCACAATCACCTTCAGGCTGGGTTTGGCCAGTTTCACTCCCGTCGCGAACGTCAGCGCTCGGCCATGCGTGGTATGCAGCGTATTGAAATCCACGTAGACAGGAAGTCTCCCTGAACATCCAATGCCTGAAACCAGAACGATCTCATCCTTCTCAAAACCGGTTCTGTCGATCGCCCGGATGAGGGCGCCTAATAGGATTCCGATCCCGCAGCCCGGACACCAGACATGTGGAAACTTCTTGTCATGTCTGAGATATTTGTAGATGAGCTTGGTGGCCTCTCCCATCAGGCGACCTCCGTGATTCGGTTCAAGATCTCCTCCGGCGTGATAATCGTTCCATCTACTTTGTTCAGGGTGAAGACTTTTGCGACCCCCGGGTTGACCCGTTTGACCTCGCGCGAGATCTGACCCATATTCATCTCAGGGACAAGCAGGATTCTCGATTTTTGCAGGACTTTCTCCACGGCAGATCTCGCGAAGGGCCAGATCGTCACCAGTTTAAGAAGCCCCACTTTAATCCCTCTTTCCCTTGCCTCAATCATGGCCCTCCTGGCGGAACGGGCCACACACCCGTAGGCGACAATCGTGATCTCTGCGTCCTCTGTTTGAAAAAATTCAGCCATCTGAATCTCTGAAAAATGCTGGCTGATCTTCCGGTGAAGCCTGGCGATAAAGGGGCCGATCTCGTCGGGTCTCGACGTGGGAAAACCTCTCACGTCATGCGTAAGACCTGTGACGTGATACCGATAACCCTCCCCAAAATTGGCCATGGCAGGGACGCCGCGGGGTGTATCTTCGTAAGGCATGTACCATTCGGGCGGGACTGTGGGTTTGACCCGATTGAAAACCTCTACGTCATCTTCGTCCGGAAGAACCATTTTCTCTCGCATATGAGCGACAACCTCATCCATCAGAAGGACAACGGGTGTCCGAAATTTTTCGGAGAGGTTAAAGGCTTTGACGGTCATCTCATAACATTCCCGAACCGTTGAGGCAGAAAGGGCAATGGCGGGATGATCTCCATGGGTTCCCCATCTCGCCTGCATCACGTCACTTTGAGAAGGGAAGGTCGGGAGTCCCGTGCTCGGCCCTCCCCGCATGACGTTGACGATGACACAAGGTACTTCTGCCATGATGGCAAAGCCCAGGTTCTCCTGCATCAGAGAAAATCCCGGGCCGCTGGTAGCAGTCATGGACTTGACCCCTGCGAGAGAGGCGCCGATCACCGCACCAAGGCTCGCGATCTCATCCTCCATCTGGATGAAGGTCCCATCCAATCGAGGAAGTTTAATCGATAAGATTTCAGAGATTTCACTGGCAGGAGTAATCGGATAGCCCGCAAAGAAGCGACAACCAGCGACGAGGGCTCCCTCTACCACCGCTTCATTGCCTTGGAGCAACAATTCTTTCTGGTGAGACTTCTTCTTCCTTTGGCTTTGGCTCTTCCTCTCCACTTTTTACTTCAATCCTCTTTCCCTTGGTTTTCGTTTCCACAGTAATGGCAAAATCCGGACACCGAATCTCGCACCATCCGCAGTTAATGCATTTCTCAATATCCTTCACATAAGGATGACCTGTTTCGTCTTTTGCCAAAGCACCGGTTGGGCAAAAAGCGACACAAATCCCGCACGCTTTGCACCAGGCCTTGTAGATATCTATTTCGGGTGTTTCCTTCTTTTTCCTTGTCCCTGCCATAACCAAAACTTCCCTTTTTCCCAGCTGACTTCCCCCTCTCCTCCGATGGGGGAGAGGGAAAGGCTAAGGGAGCGAATAGCAATTTATAAATTGTGTTTCAATTAATGATAATTTAAAAACAGAAATGTTGTCAAAGCTTTTCGATGATCGCGGAGGCGAACTGAGAGCATTTAAGCTTCTTCGCACTTTTCATCTGACGGGCCAGATCATACGTGACGGTTTTCCTTGCAATGGTCTTCTCCAGAGCTTTCTTGATCCTCCTCCCCGCTTCTTTCCAGCCAAGATAGTCGAACATCATCGCCCCGGAGAGAATGAGAGACCCGGGATTGACCATATCCTTATTGGCATACTTGGGCGCTGTTCCATGGGTGGCCTCGAAAACAGCGGCTTGATCTCCGATGTTTGCTCCCGGCGCCATGCCCAAGCCTCCCACTTGCGCAGCCAAGGCATCGGACATGTAATCTCCGTTAAGGTTGGGCATGGCAAGCACATCATAGTCTTCAGGCCTTAAGAGGATCTGTTGAAACATGGCATCGGCAATCCGATCTTTGAGAATGATCTTCCCGGAAGGAACTCTTTTTATTCGCTCTTTCTCCATTTCGCTTTCCAATAAAATACGATCACCGAATTCTTCCCTGGCCACCTCATATCCCCAGTCACGAAACGCTCCCTCGGTGAACTTCATGATATTTCCTTTGTGAACCAACGTGACGCTCTTTCTGCCATGAGCGAACGCATATTGGATCGCCATCCGAACCAGGCGTTTTGTTCCAAAACGGCTGATGGGCTTGATTCCGATTCCTGAATCTTCCCGAATCTTTATACCCATCTCTTTCTCAAGAAACATCCGCAGTCGCAATGCTTCTTCTGATCCCTCTTTCCACTCGATCCCTGCGTAAACATCCTCTGTGTTCTCCCGAAAGACAACCATGTCCACTTTTTCTGGGCGCTTTAATGGGCTCGGTGTGCCCGGAAGATACTTCACGGGTCGAATGCACGCATAGAGATCGAGTCGTTGTCGGAGTAATACATTGATGCTCCGAATCCCCCCGCCTACAGGGGTTGTCAAAGGGCCTTTGATGCCAATTTTGTGTTCCCGAATCGTCTCAATCGTCTCTTCCGGAGCCCAGTCCTTCTTCAGTTGAAATGCCTTCTCTCCCGCATAGACTTCGAGCCAATGCAACTTTCTTTTGGCTCCGTAGCATTTCTTTACGGCGGCATCAAAAACTCTTACGGATGCTTTCCAGATATCCGGGCCCACTCCGTCTCCCTCGATATACGGAATGATCGGTTCATCAGGAACATTGAGCTTTCCGTCTTGCCCGTACTGAATTTTTTCTCCATCCATATTTTCTCGCCTCACGGTCTGCGTCACCTCAAAGAATATAGGTGATTTTTTGGGTTTAAATCGGCAGTGAGAGGTTGTTGCAGGCCTTCCTACAAACAAGAAATACTACTTCAGAGAGGAAAACCTTCTTTTTTCAGAATCTTTCGAACGGTCTGTCTGACTTTAGTAGCAATACCAACGGCTCGGAGAGCTTCCCTCTTGGTAACCTTTTCATCTTCACCAGGATAGCGGGCTGTGATAGCAAAAGGGGTAAGTTCCTCAGCCTCATAGATCTTCCTCGGCCAGCTGGAATTCTCCTCACATAATTCCAATAACCTGGATATATTGTGGGTATAAGGAAAGTCAATACGATGATATACCAGATAAGCTTTCAAATATTTTTCAGTACATTGCTGTGCATGATAGGCAATAAGGCGATAGGGGCAACCACTTAATAGAGTCAAAGCATGACGGGCTAATCGTAGATCTTCATCCCCGTAAATCATCCACTGTTTTGCTTTACGGAAAATCTCTGTATTATAGGGATTCATAAATTACCTTGCCCTCTTGCCAGGCAGGACGGGCAACCGTACCAGGAATATAGCGATCTCGATCAAACTCCTCTGGGGTAAGAACGATAATATCTCTTGCAAACCCAAGACCCCGCAGGGCTCGGTCCATAGCTACCATTAAATCTCGCCGATTCCCTTTAATGGGGCAGATAACTAACAGATCGACATCGCTATGCTTGTCCGCCATACCTTTTGCTTGGGAGCCGAAGAGGATAATTTTCTTTGGCTGAAAGTTGTCGGCTAATCGCCGTGCTGCCTTTTTAAGCGTTTCCTCAGTGATCAATGAAATCCTCTCCTCTGTTTACCTCGATATTCTAAAGAAAAAATAAGAATAAAGCAAAATATTTAGACTCTGGGAGAAAATATTCATAGGCCGTATTTCTTAAAGACCAAGGTGGTGCAGTTGCCGCCAAAGGCGAAGGAGTTGGAAAGGACGATCTTCACCTTTGCTTCGCGGGATTTTCCCGGGACATAATCGAGATCGCAATCCTCATCCCCCTCCTGGTGGTTGAGGGTAGGAGGAATAAATTGATGAATGATCGAAAGAATCGAGGCAATCGCTTCGATGGCTCCCGCAGAGCCGAGGCAATGGCCCACAGATGATTTAATGGAGCTGACTGGAATCGAGTAAGCCCTTTCACCAAAAACATTTTTGATAGAAAGTGTTTCGGCTTTATCGTTGAGCGGTGTGCCGGTTCCGTGGGCATTGATATAATCGACTTCGGTCAAGGGTATGCCACTCTCTTCGATGGCCTCCTTCATAATGCGGGCGCCTCCCATTCCAGTGGGTTCAGGGGCCGTTATGTGATAAGCTTCGCCTCCGATTCCGTATCCCAAAAATTCGGCATAAATCCTTGCGCCTCTTTTTATGGCTTCATCCAAATCCTCCAAAATGAGGATGCCCGCTCCTTCGCCCAAAGACATGCCGGCTCTCTTTCGGTCGAAGGGCTTGCAGGGAGAAGGGTCAGTGGCCTTCAAAGAATTGAACCCGCCAAATGTGAGCTCGCTCAGTGCGTCACTCCCTCCGCAGAGAACGGCTTTGGATTTCCCAGCTCGGATAAGGTCCGCTCCATAACCAATGGCCGTGGCCGATGAACTGCATGCGGTAGTGATGGTGAATTTCGGCCCTGAAAACCCAAATCTTTCTGCGACACGATCAGTGGTATAGCTTGGTATAAAAGGCCAGATGAGAGAAGGTCTGGACCTTCCTTTGACAAGGGTTTCCCGATGATAGATCTCTGCTTCAAACATTCCTCCGGCACCTGCTCCAAGACAAACCCCCACTTCTTGAGAAGGATAAAAGTCAATCCCGGAATTCTTCACTGCCTCCTCCGAAGCGATGAGGCCAAATTGGTCTGTTCGGGAAAGCTTCTTCAGTTCTTTCTTGTTAAAGAATGCCTCTGACCGATGATCTCTGATCTCCGCTCCGATTTTACATGGATATTTGGAGGTATCAAGAAGAGCGATTGGTCCGATGCCCGTTTTTCCCTCCTTTAAAGAGCGACAAAATTCCTCTACATTCTTTCCGGTCGAGCAGAAGACACCCAACCCTGTGATAGCCACTCGTCTCGTATTCATTTCCAATTGCCTAAAAAACCAGAGCTTTATTCCCCTCTCCCCTGGTGGGAGAGGGCGGGGTGAGGGGGACACCCTCCTGACGAACAGTTACTTATATCACTTTCAAATGGATACTCGCAAGACAAGATCTTCCCTTTATTTACAAACAATTATGATTGATCGGGTACCCGAACTATGATATGGTAAGCGCAAAGATTGGCGATAAACGCGTATTCCGTATATTAATTGTTGGGCGTGAAGGAAAGAAAATGAGATTCACAAACTGGACGAATGCAGAGATCGAGAGATGGTTGTTGCTGCGTGCGGTCGAATGGAGTGCTTTTCCTGCTTTTGTCTCTCAGCCATTGGTGCCCATTATGTTCCTCTTATTCTCGTGGTACTGGGTCATAGCCACCGTTATCGCACTCAATATTCTATGGAGTACGATTAGGTATTCTTATGTCAATGTTACTGTTGCCACGGTGGCCTGCCATTTTGTGGTTTTGGCCAAGTGGCCGTTCGCAATCGGAAGTGGTATTTATCTCTTTATCCATCATCAGTTTGTTCCAGCTCTTATTACCCTGGTTTGGCCATTACTTGCTGGGTGCATCACCATTCCCGGAAAAATCGGAGTTATCGAACTTGCCTTCGCCAAGAAGATTGGATATGTTCCTGATGACGCAGAGTTGTAGTTGTCTAGGACAAAAGCATTGCCCAACAAAGCAATCCGGCGGACGTCTTCCAGCCGCGGCTGATTTTATCGTTAGAACCATGATTATTTGATGGACAGAAAGGAAAACTGAAGGATAACTATGACAGCGATTACAACCATTTTGTCTGTTTTCCTATCAATGGCTATGGTTGCGATGGCAAATTCCGTTGCGGCTGTGCTGAGGAATAATGCTGAAACGCACCAGTTGCTCTTTGTTGCATTTTTCATTTTGTTGCGCCTGAAGCTTTATCTCGATGATCTTGACTATTGCAACTCTGCCGAGAGGAGATCTTACAAATTTAAATTGGAATTCTCAGCAGGCATGCTCTTTTGGTTCTTATGGATTTCGGCCGCTGCAATCCTTCCGGTCCATTATATGCTTGCATGCATTCTGCTATCATGTGCCATCCTGTTCGCTACACTTATCCTTTTCATTTTTAATCATCCAAAGAAACGGTCTTTAACCCTATTCAACATTTTATATATTGTTCTCCTGATATGCTCCGCCCTTCTCAGCAGTTCATACGAGGCATTGAGCGCTATAGCGATCTTTGGAGCATCTCTTTTAGTCTTTTGGGATATTAGAAAAAATACATCCTTTGATATCTTTCAAAAGCCATAAATGTTCTAACAAGGCTTTTGCAACGGAGCGCAAAAAGCCGAACCTGCTGAAAAGCAACGTTCGGTCTAGAAAAGAACTGGCTGTTGTATGGCATGAGGTGAATATGGATGCTTGGTTGACAATCCTGATTTCATTCTTGACCTCGGCGGGCGTGACGTCTGGAATAATGAAGCTAATCAGTTCCCGTGTTGAGCATAAGCACCAGAAGGCTATCGAAGCCTACAAGCACGAACTTAATGCTATTAACGAACAACAGAAATTCAACTACCAAAGATGGATCACAGATTTTGGCCTATTCACACAGAAGAAACACGAAGCATACGCAGAGCTTTACAGACTTGTCCTGGTAGCTGATGGAAGCCTCGAAGGCCTTTACGGGTTCCGACAAGTCCCCTCATTTGACGAGTATACAAAGGAGGACATGAAGAAGCATCTTCTTAACCTGAATATTGTCGAAGGCTTTATACCTCAACTACTGGAGGGATGGGAAACGTCCCGCGAAGAATGCATCAGGAAGATCCGTGAGTATCAAACCATGATTGAGTTCCAAAAGGCAGATAGAGCGAGAACCGATGCGAGTAACTACTATTTGCTCAACAGTGTCTATTTGTCCGAGACTGTGGAGAAGATCACTACCGAAATCTTGACTCTCCTTGGGCACCAATATGTTTTCGATTATCAAAGCCGTGTAGAACATTACTCAGATGAAACAGGTCGAGCAGAGCGAAAGCAAATCAAAGAAAAGAAGCCAGTTCTCATCAAGGAACTCAAGGCCACAATTAGGAAGGAAATGTCGGTAGGCTACTACAGCGAGAATCCAGGAATTGCTCCATCTGACGCAGGTACGAAGGGATGACCGAACAAGTCAATGCAGCCGACTCGTTACACTCGCGGCTGATTTTGTCGTTGTGCATAAAAATATGAATGAAAAAATTAGGAAAATTGATGCAGCTCAACGACAACTCGATTCCGCCATTACGCTTTGGTTTAGGGACGGAGATTCCGTTGCTATCCATACCTTGGCATGCTCTGCCTATCAGATCATTCACGACATAAATCGCCACAGGAAGGGCCGCGATCTTCTTTTGGATTCTCTTGTGATCAAAGACGAATACAGACGTGATTTCATTTCCTTTATGAAAGGTTCTTACAACTTCTTCAAACATGCTGCTAGTGACCCTGATCCTGAAGGCACGGTTGAATTCCAGCCTATACTTACGGAGCTATTCATTCTGTTCTCTATCCTCGGCCTTGAACTGTGTGGCATCAAGAACAACCTCACAAGGTGGACTTTTATATTCTATAATGGTCTTCATAACCCCAATATTCTCACTGAGCAAGGTCGCAAACTGATCTTGCAGAATGTCCCACCTGAAGAGATCGACGACGCTAGGAAACTCGCCAAGGCGAACTTCTTTGACGATTCCTTTATGCTTTGGCGTAGGTTTGCGAGCCATTGACATGATTCTAATCTCCTTTCAGAAAAGCCCGTGCATAACCACGGAATGCACCAGATCGCCTACGCTCCCGATGATTCCCGGCGTTATGCACATGAACAAAACCAAATCATTAATATGGGTGATTGCATCTGTTACTGTCGGTACTGCACTTTATATTCTTCTACCCACGTCAGTCTTGTCCAAATTAGGTTTTGAGACCTTTGTGTAGAACCATGTCATCAACGGTCCACAGGTTAATCAATGGCGATGCCCGGGATTTGTCCTTTTTGGATGATGAATCTGTACACCTTGTTGTTACATCACCACCCTATTGGAATCTAAAACGCTACAACGAAAACCCTGACCAGATGGGGCATATTCAAGACTACGAAACCTTCCTGAAGGAACTGGAGAAGGTCTGGCGGCATGTCTATCGTGCTCTCGTTCCAGGAGGTCGGCTAGTGTGCGTGGTCGGCGACGTCTGTGTGGCCAGGCGTGATTTCGGACGTCACCTGGTATTCCCCCTCCACGCAGACATCTGCGTGATCTGCCGTCGGATCGGCTTTGACAATCTAAATCCGATCATTTGGCATAAAATCGCCAATGCATCCTATGAGGTGGCTAATGGGTCGAAGTTTTTGGGCAAGCCGTATGAACCCAACGCCATCATCAAGAACGATATGGAATTCATCCTCATGCAGCGAAAGCCCGGAGGATACCGGAAGCCTTCTGATTCACAGCGCAAGGCAAGCAAGATTTCCAAGGATGATTTCGACCGCTGGTTTCAGCAAATCTGGAATATCCCGGGAGCATCAACGAAACAGCATCCAGCCCCGTTTCCGTTGGAACTCGCGTCCCGCCTCGTTCGCATGTTTTCTTTCGCAGATGATACGGTGCTTGACCCGTTTTGCGGATCTGGCACGACCATGATTGCCGCTCTTAGAACAGGTCGGAACAGCATTGGTGTCGAAATCGAGCCGGAGTATTGTCGGATGGCAGCTCGATATTTAAAGGCTGAAAACGCCGACCTATTTTCAAGTGAGAAGCTAATTTTCGAGAAGACGACTACAGAGCGCGCATGCCTTGTCAGAGAAGATCAGGCGCTTTACGAAGTCCGCCCTGCTAAGAAAAAATTGGATTAGGCCAACAAACTGTCACTCTAGTGGATGATTTACCCGCTCAGGTTATGCAAATCGTCGGCAAGATGGCTGGGAAAATGAATCAGAACGACCGGGCTTACTACCTTGATTGGATCAGGATTGGAGTGATACTTCTCCTTGTGCCGTTTCACAGTGCCATCACATTCACTGCTCGTGGCGATGGCTTTATCAGATATCCACAATCCGTGCCGGTCATGGATATCGGCCTGTGGTTTCTGTCGATATGGATCATGCCGGTGTTATTCGTAGTATCTGGGGTTGCCTCCTACCACGCGCTTCAATACAGAACACGCAGGGAGTACTTGAGAGAAAGGCGAGCGAAACTGCTGATCCCGTTTCTCGCGGGCCTGCTTCTGGTCTGTCCTCCCATGGCCTATCTCAGGGCGCTCTTCATGGGCTCTTTCGAGGGAAGTCTTCTGCAATTCTATCCCCATTTCTTTACCGGAGGGGTCTATCCGAAAGGGTACTTCAACTGGGGCCATCTCTGGTTTCTCATCTATCTGTACGTTTTCACATTGATCCTGTTGCCCCTGTTTATGCGAATGATGAGAGAGCGGACCAGAGCCTTGGTTGTTACTGCATCCGCGATTCTCGAAAAGGGCATGTGGATATACCTTGCCGCGATTCCCCTCATGTTCACCCAAACAGTGCTCAGCCCATTCTTTCCTGGACATTATAATCTTTTCTGGGACTGGGCGTACTTCACGCTCTATTTGGGGCTTGTCCTTTACGGTTTTCTATTTGCAATCAATGACAGGATACTCGATAACATTCAGCGGATCCGGATGGTCTCACTTGGTTTGGCAATCCTTCTTTTCGTGCCGGAGGCCTTTCTCCGAATATCGGGCATGGGAACCGCGCTGGGTCCTATTTCCCCCGCATACAATGTCCTGATACTCTTCGCTTCAGTGTTTGCCGCGCTGGGATATGCCAGGCAGTTTCTGAACCAGCCATATCGCTTCTACCACTATCTCCACAATGCCTCGTTTCCCTTCTACATTCTCCACTTCTTTCCGATTACGGTGGCGAGTTATTTTATAGCCAGAAGCGACTTGAACGTGTGGCTGAAATACCCGATCATCGTTGTTTTTGCCTATCCTTCCACTTTGGCGCTCTACGAAATCATCAGGAGAGTACCGGTGGTCGGATCTTTGTTCGGTATAAAGCCGTTTGAAGAGGGGATTTTGAAAAGGGACGTTCGTGCAGAGCGTGCTTGACAGCAGATGAAGACGATGACTGAACCGAACAAATCAGCGGATGGCATACAGCCACATATTAAAAATAGGAGGAAACAAAATGGAGATATCGAAAGAAGAATTTGTAGAGAGGATTAAGGGGATTCGTGAGGTGCTCAAGACGGACGAATGTTCCGAATGTTCATGCCCAAATGTGAGATGTGAATGGCATGGAGATTGTCATAGCTGCATAAGAATATACCGTCACTTCGGCCACCATGTGCCGAGGTGTTTACAATTCGTTTTGGACAAAAAGATTGCAAGGATTACGCAAGCCGCAAAAGATGAAATACAAAAGAGGCCAATAACGCCGGATGAATATTACGACTATCTAAATTTAGTTGCGCCGAAAAGGCGGGGATAACACTACTCTACATCCATAACTCTCAACTCATAACTCCGTATCATTCCATCCTCAACGACTCCACCACGTTCATTTTGGCGGCCCGGCGGGCCGGAATAAAGCCCGCGCCGACGGAAGTGATCATTACAATCAACCAGGATTCTATCAAACTCCAAAGGGGAATGGAGAACTGGATGGTCCATCCGAAGGACTGTTTATTGATGACGTAGATGAGAAGGACAGAGAGGAGAAAACCGCAGAGCAGGCCGAGGATATGGCTGAAAAAGCCGATCATTCCTGCCTCGATGAGGGTGGTCTTCTGAATCTGCCTTTGGAAGGCGCCCACAGCCCGGACGATCCCGATATCCCGCTGCCTTTCGATGATCAGGGCATTCAAGGAGTTGATGATTCCAAGAATGGCCACGACGATGGCGATGAACTCGAGGGCATAGGTAATGGCAAAGGTCTGGTCGAAGATCTTCAAAACCTCCCTTCGCAATTCACGGTGGGAGACCACAAAGAGGCGATAAGGTTTTGAATATCTTTCCCGGATCATCTCCTTGAAGGATTCTATGGAAAATCCTTCTTGAAGATAGATGCCGGCGCTGTGGATCGTCTCGTCCTTCCACAGAGTTTGAAAAAGTTTCTTCTCCAATAAAACCATCCCCCAATCCGAGGAATAGTCGTAGAAGACGCCGGCGATCAAAAATTCCTTTTCGCCCTCCGGAGTGTTAAGCGTTATCCGATCCCCGGCTTTCACGTTGTGTCTGAGAGAGAAACTCTCTGTGACAAGAATGGCTTGCCCTGCGGCGAACTGCCGGAGGATCGCCTGAGAATTTCCTCGAGTGAAACGAATGACTTTCATGTTGAGAAAGACCTGTCCATCCACGGAGGCAATTATTGCAGGCTGGCCTTGATATTCAACCTCCAACGCCCTGAAAGAATCCACAGCCTTAACTCCCGGGAGGGAAGGCAGCTGCCTTGAGACCTCAAGAGGGAGGAGGGCGGAATAACCTGTGATGGAGTAGGAGCCTGGAAAGATGAACACATCGCCGTTGATCGATTGCTCCACCCAGAGGTCCACCGTCTTCCGGAAACTCAGGATCATGATGGAGATGCTGATGAGCATGGAGAGGGCGGTCATCAATGCAGCGATGGTGATCGCGGTTCTAGCCATGGAGTCATGGAGATATCGGCTCGCCAGCTTTCCCTCCGATCCAAACAGGCGGTGGAGAAGCGGGGCAAGGAGACGGTTGAGAAAAGTGGTCACAGAAGGGATCAGGAAAGAGACTCCGATGAGGATAAGAAGTGCAGCCAAGAAGCCGAAGATAGGCTGATGATCGATGGGCCTTTGCAGAGCAAGGATGAGAGACAGGATGAGAAGACCCACGCCGATGAGATTGAAATACCCAAGGCGGATTTTTATTTTTGTTTCAAGCGTCCCAAGCGCCAGGGCCTCCTTGGGTGCGATTTTGGAGGCTTCTCTTGCAGGACCGATTGAGGAAAGAACGGAGGCAAGCACGCCCATACCGAACCCTGCTACCAAAATGTAAGGGGAGATCACGAGATGTTCCGCTTTGACCAAGATATAGAGGGCAGTAATCGTTCTGGAGACCAGATAGAGCATGACCTTTGCCAGTCCTATCCCGACTCCTATTCCGATCAAACTTCCCAAACACCCGATCCATGCGGCCTCACCAATGAAGAGAGTGAGGACCTGAGGCCGGGTGAGCCCGATGCTTCGAAGAATTCCAATCTCCCTCCTCCTCTGGATGACGGAAACGGAGATGGCGTTGTAGATCAAAAACATCCCGACGATTAAAGAGATGAAGCTAAGGGCGGTGAGGTTGAGGTGAAAGGCAGAGACCATCTTCTCGATCTGACCGCTCCGGGTATCGGATCGACGAACTTCGACCCCCGGAGGGATCACTTTTTTCAGTTCTCTCTCCGTGGCCTCGATGGGCCGGGACTTGTCCACGATCAGGTCAATTCGGTCGATGAGGCCGACCTTCTCCAGGGCTTCCTGAGCAGAGGCAATGTCAATGAGGCCAAAATTTCCTTCCAATGATTTAGCCGGCCCCTCCATCTTCAAAAGATTAGTGATGGTGAGGGTTACTTTTTTTGAACCCACGATGAGGCTGATTCTATCTCCTCTTTTTAGTCCGTGCCGGTTAGCCAATTTTTCTGTGATGGCAATGGAATGAGGGGTTTTCAAAAAAAGGAGACCTTCATCATCGTTCTCGTAAAACTGATATTCTCTGAAAGGGCGGTCGCTGAAGACATCGATGCCGAGAAGGTAGAGCGGTTCTCCAATGGGCTCATCCATCTTGGAGACATATTGAATGACGGGCGTGGCCGCTTTGACCCCGGGAACTTTTTTTACCCTGAGATAGACCTCTTCGGGAAAGCCTCTTCCGAAAGAGGTGACCTGGAGATTGGCTTTTCCCGAGACATGGTCGACGGAGGCATTGAAGGATTCGATGGCGGTGTGAATGGCGATCTGAACGCTAACAAAGACAGCCACTCCCAGGGCGATCCCTACCATGGAGAGGAGGGTTCTTCCCTTATGATAGCGCAGATGACGGAGAGTAATGTTTCTGAGGAGATGAAGGAGGACCATAAAATAATAATGTCAAATGTCAAAGCCCAGATGGCGAATGAATAGCGAATGGAAGTCAGAGTAATCTTTGATGACAAGCCCCCCAGCCCTGAATCCGATCCCCGGCGGGGAAAATTACGAAGCATTATCCTCCCCCTTGACGGGGGAGGATTAAGGTGGGGGTGATGATGGCATGACCCCCCTCACCCCCACCCTCTCCCTCCAGGGGAGAGGGAGTAACTGTTTTAGAGGAGTTTGCCGTCGCTCATTCTGACGACCCGGTCCGCCATGGCCGCTCCCTCCTGGCTGTGAGTGACGAGGATGACGGTCTTCCCGTGCCCGTCCCGCAATCGCCGTAGGATCTCCAAGACCTGCTTTCCTGAAGCCGAGTCGAGATTACCCGTTGGTTCGTCAGCGAGGATGATTTCAGGATCATTGATCAAGGCCCGGCAGATGGCCACCCGCTGCATTTCGCCACCCGAAAGTTCATGAGGGTAATGATACCTCCTTGCGTGGAGGCCCATTTCATGAAGAAGGTTTTCAATTTTGTCTGCCGGAGGATTCGAGCCCTCTCGCAACAAGTAAGGGAGCGCGATATTCTCTTCGAGGTTGAGAATGGGCAGGAGATTGAAGAATTGGAAGATGATGCCGACGCGGTCTCTGCGGTAAAGGGTCAACCGGCGGTCATTCATCAAGGAGATATCTTCGCCGTCGATCATCACCCGACCCTGATCCGGAGAATCCAGACCGCCAATGATGTTGATCAGCGTAGACTTCCCGCAACCGCTTTTGCCTGTGACGGCTAAATACTCTCCCTTTGAGATCTTTGCATGGACGTGGTCCAGGGCAACCACAGGACTTTCTCCCTGGGAATAAATTTTTGTGACATCGATCAATTCGATGAAATGGTCTTCCATCATCGCAATAAAAAAAGAGCAGGAATGAAATTTTCCCTGCTCTTTTTATATATCGGGGGGAACAGCAAATTGTCAACTGCAAAACTGCAAAACAAGATTTCCTAATCTTCAGTCATTTTCCTCATATGCTTAACGAGGATAATTAACATGATAGGAACGATCACTCCGACAGCGACGACCGCTCCTCCCACAACATAAATTCTGGGACCCATATCCTCGACCCCCCTGACTACCTGTATCACGGCAATGGATACCATCGCTGCCAGGATGCACATGAGGATAATGATACTCACGATGTTAGCGGCACTTAATTTGATATTCATTGGTCCCTCCTCTCTTTTAAAAATGACAGATATTCGACTTTACTGTCAGCCTGGATTCATTCTTCTTACCATAACCATGAACTTCTGTCATCTTTATAAGCTATGCCAGAAAACCCCAGGCTTTTAAGCCTGGGGATGAATGGCATCCTTTCGAAGCGAAGCCAGTTGAAACCTGGCGGAGCGGAGTAATTTCCGACATGATCTGGCTATGGCCAGATATCAGACTGGGTCTCATACGAAACACCGCTTGCAGTACCACCTGGTGTGGATACCGAAATATCGTCGGCGAATACTGCGAGGTAAAAT
>Ga0208821_1000289_pt1 | contig 42475 bp, 41 predicted proteins | sample June2015DPH_20_5_FD_184720 | JGI IMG/M metagenome (GOLD analysis project Ga0208821, IMG submission 184720) | Peatland microbial communities from SPRUCE experiment site at the Marcell Experimental Forest, Minnesota, USA - June2015DPH_20_40... | ecosystem: Environmental > Terrestrial > Soil >...
GAATCCACCACCAACCGTTGGTTTGAAAACCTTGATAATCTTTGGTCTGTCGTTTGTAAAACAACTCGCTCATGGTCTTGTCAAAAGATTCGCAGGCTATGTAACATTACTTAATGCGTTTGTATTAGATGCAAAATGTATCTCGATCTGATGAACCAGGGCAAGAATCCTCCTGATTATCCAAACCAAGTCGATGAGGACGTCCGTCGGACGTATCCCGTCCGCGTTAGTCTCTGCTACAAAGATTTCCACAACGAACTCTCGGATGAGATCGAAAAGAAGCAGAAAATAGTTGTCGATGACTGCGGGATAGGCATGGATAGCAGGATTATACAGTCGTATTTTTTGCAGGTTGGACGTTCGTACTACACGTCGGAGGAATACAGAAGAACTTATAAATTCCATCCGACGAGTCGGTTCGGAATGGGCTTTCTTTCTGTGTTCGGCGTGAGTGACCATGTTACTGTAGAGACGTACAAGCCAAGTTCTAATGAAGCTACCGGTCCGGTTCGAATTACACTCATTGGTCCGCGGAACTATTTGCTGACCGAGCGAGGGAAACGACAAGTAAGTGGAACGCGGATTGAAGTGGTGCTAAAAGATGATATTAAACCTGGTCAGTTGACGGACATAATAAGAAGTGTGTGCCGTAAAGTCGAATTCCCCATAATTGTTGAAGATCTTGGAAAGATTACAACCGTAGAAAGTGAAAAAATTGGCGACTTCACCTACGAATTACCAGACCTAATTCATGAGGATAGCAAATTCGTTGTCCGTTGCTTTCCTTTTGGGAAACCACCACTTTGGGGTGAACTCTATGTATTCGCCTATATCGACAAGAATGGAGAACGCTGGGACAAATGGTCATGGTCGCGCTATTCCTATCCAAACCAGCATCCCCAGGCGTCAACGCCGAGGTTTGTTTCAGACTTATATTGTTTCCATGGTATTGCGGTTTCAGGCGGATATGGAGATTACGTTAGTTCTCCCATGGCTGCAAGAGTTGATTACCGCGGTACAGCACAAAATATCGACTTGTCACGCCAAAGATTTGTATCGCGTGAGTGGTCCACCTTAGGAAGGGCTGTACCTTTTCGCGAAGTGGCGTCACGATGGGAAGAGATTTTGGCCGAACATCTAAGCACGTCTCCGGTGGCTCTATCGGTCGGTGGATGGAAGTACAAACAGCGCCTGGTATCGAATTTCCCCCTTCAGTCGTACTGGGAAGATGTCCCTGGAACTATCAGAGTGTATATGGAGAGTGGATATACTCTCCATTCGCTAAAGACTGTGGCCTCTTTCCCAGTCATTCGAGTCATTATGCGTTGGCCTTGGGATGGGCTACGGTCAGAAGGACGTGAGGTGCCCGAACCAGACCCTCAGACGCTCGCTAATTCAACAGGGATAATTCTAACGCATTCGGATTTAGGATGTCTGTCTAACGCACACAGGCGAGCAGTCTTCTCTAACAGAGTTATTAGTGGTGTGTGCTGGACTTCAGATAATCACTTATTTGTTGATTGGAAACTTGCTTATGATAGGGCCGAAGCCCTTTTGAGTATAGAAGGGGAAGAACATCCAATTGAAGGGTTTCCCTTAGCGGACGAGTCTACGATAGGCTTCAGGATACATCATACAACAGATAACAATTATGAGACACTGTATTCTAAATATTACAAATCCCCTAGGGGCTTGGATGTTCGGGATTAAGAAGACATGCTCTGAAGGGCATTGTTTGGTTGATAACCGGATGTTTAAAACCCTGGTATCGTTGTTACATAAGCCTCTTTCGTTTAGCGGCTTGGAAATGGACAAACTTGAAAGTTATTTAAGGAGATGGCGGGAAATTCCAGATCTCTCGACGGAGTTGTATCCCCCCGATATCTCCTTGTCACGAGACATGTTTGCTCCTCGACCGCCTCGATGTCAATGACTGGGGGATGAGGGGTGGCTGAATTCAGACGGGTCAGGCCGCAATATCCAACATCTGCTTTTATCATAGTGATCTATCTCCCTGCCGGGGTAGGCGAGTCTCAATCCCCTATCTTGATTATGTTCAGCCAGAATCGATGAATCCTAGTTTTACATCCATCCCGATGAGCTGAACGCGAGCTCGATCTCCAACATCAAATAGGGTCTTGCTTGACAGGCAGATCTCCAGTAACCATCTTTTGACAAAGAGGAAAAGCCGGACAAACTCCGACATCAAGACGCGGGGAACACGTTTATGACAAACAACGGAATAATCGACAAACCCACCAATCATTCGGTGGACGAAACCGTAGGGAAGCTCAAGAGCATTCTGCAGGCCAAGGGAGTCACACTCTTTGCATTGATTGATCACAGTGGCGAGGCGGAGAAGGTCGGCATGAAGATGAAGCCCACCAAGCTGATGATCTTCGGCAACCCCAAGGCGGGTACTCCCTTGATGCTGGCGGCACCGGGCAGTGCGATTGATTTGCCTCTCAAGATTCTGGTCTGGGAGGATGCGGAAGGAAAGGTCTGGATTTCCTACAACAGCCCCGCCTATTTGCAGGAGCGGCATGGAATACCGAGCCAGTTACTGCAGAACATCGCCGTGGTCGAGGGGCTGGCAGCAAAAGCAGCCGAGTAGCGGCTTTTAGCCGACGGAGAACGTTCGGGCGGTGATCTACCAGAGGAAGAGTCTCGTTTGCTGTAGCTGGATGCCTTGAAGACTTGCCGTCAAGCCATCCCTACATTGATAAATACCGTACCGTTCCTGCAAAAATACAGCATCCATCCCATTTACCTTCTTTAAACGCCAGTGGTAGGCTGAAAGTGTGGGACAATGAATCGGGGCCTCGGCCCTGCTTTCGGCGAAGATTGTCAAGGGCGCCACGCTGAAGGTCTACAAGGGGGCACCGCACGGCATGTGCACGACTCTCAAAGATCAGGTCAACGCGGATCTGCTCGCGTTCTTCAAGACCTAACGGGGGATTATGTTTGTCACCCAGACATCCCCAGTTTGAGCATGGCACTTCAAAGGAGGAATGTTATGGGCACAGTGAGGAGAATTAAGAAAGTCTGGAAAAGCAAGCCAACAATCGAGGGAGCAGGAGTGCATCTAAAGAGGGCCTTTGGTTATTATCAGGTCCCCCTATTCGACCCCTTCCTCATGCTTGACGACTTCCATTCGAATCATCCCTCGGACTATTTAAAAGGGTTTCCCTGGCACCCGCACCGGGGGATCGAGACAATCACCTACGTCATTCACGGCCGGGTGGAGCACGGCGACAGCATGGGGAACAAGGGGGTCATCGCCTCGGGCGACGTGCAGTGGATGACCGCCGGTAGCGGCATCATCCACCAGGAAATGCCAAAAGGGGACAAGAAGAAGGTCATGTGGGGGTTCCAGTTCTGGGCGAACCTTCCGGCCTCCCACAAGATGATGGATCCCCGTTACCGCGGAATCGTGAGCGGAGAGACTCCGGAGGTGACCCTCAAGGGCGACGTCAAGGTGAAGGTGATCTGCGGCGAGGTCGGCGGGGTAAAGGGACCGGTGCGGGATGTCGTCGTCGATCCCGCGTATCTGGACGTGACGGTGCCGCCGGAAACGACCTTCAAGCACCCGATTAGGCTTGGGCACAAGGTCTTCGCCTACGTGGTCGACGGGGAGGGGTATTTCGACCCGGAACGGAACGCCTTCGCCCACGAAGTGGTGGGGGACAATTATTTCGACATGAAGCGAAAGTGCGCCTGCAGTGCCGAGAGTCTCGTTCTGTACGAGGACGGCGATGAAGTGGTCATTACCACCGAGAAGAGGCCGGTCCGCTTTCTCCTCGTATCGGGACAGCCTATCGGAGAGCCGGTGGCCTGGTACGGCCCAATTGTCATGAACACCCAGGAGGAACTGAAGATCGCCTTTGAAGAGTACCAGAATGGAACGTTCATCAAGTACGGGAAGCCTGATCGAAGGTAGAAGGTGGGTATGTAGCCTTGAGGAAATCGGATATCTGAAGAATGACCATCTAAATTCTTTTGCAAAGGAGGTTACGTATGAAGGGGAATGACAAGATCATCGAGCAGTTGAACGCGCGACTGGCGGAGGAATTGACCGCCGTCAACCAGTATATGGTCCATGCCGAGATGTGCGACAACTGGAAGTACAAACGGCTGGATGAGACGATCCAGAAGCGGGCCATCGCCGAGATGAAGCACGCGGAGAAGCTGATCGCCCGCATCCTCTTTCTTGAGGGGCGTCCCACCGTGAGCAAGCTCAATCAAATTTACATCGGCGCCGAAGTGCCGAAGATGCATGAGTATGACCACGGTGCCGAAGAACTGGCCATCCGGGGATACAACGAGACCATTCGGCTGGCGGTCGACGTGGGAGATAACAACACCAAAGTGCTCCTCGAGTCCATCCTGAAGGAAGAAGAGGACCACATCGACTGGATCGAGGCCCAACTCGACCAGATCAAGCAGACGGGGCTTCAGAACTATCTGGTGGAGCAGATCTACTAAGCCCAGATCCCACACATCGGATGAGTTATTATTACAAGCGCATTTAATAAATTGTCATTGCGAGGAGTGAAATGACGAAGCAATCTCGTATTTGATGGACCAGATTGCCACGCGCTCTCGCTAAGGCGGGAGCGCTCGCAATGACGATGTAAAAGCATTTAATGCGTTTGCATTAGAATGATTTAAAGAGCGAGAAGGCCGGCCGGGCCGAACTTCGCAGAGGATTATCGGTATCGCGAGGAGATGAACTATGAAAGCTCTGCGCTTTGGCAATTTCGGACCGCCATCCGTCCTTGCCATCGAAGAGGTTCCGCGACCCGAGCCGGGCGATGGAGAAGCATTGATTCAGGTAAAGGCAGCCGCAATTAATCCGAGTGACATTAAGAATGTCTCGGGTTTCTTCAAGGGAACAACCCTGCCTCGCACTCCAGGCCGGGACTTCTCGGGCATTGTCGTTGAAGGGAAAAAGTATAAAGGTAAGGAGGTATGGAGCAGCGGTCCTGGACTCGGCATCGCCCGTGACGGAGCCCATGCCGAGTGCGTCACAGTACCAGAAGAGGCGCTGTCGCTTAAACCCCGTACGCTGAGCATGGAACAGGCTGCGGCTATTGGAGTCCCGTTTATCACTGCCTGGTTTGCCTTAGCGCGTGCCGCGGAGCTTCAGGCGGGAGAGACCATTCTGATCGTCGGCGCTGCCGGCGCTGTGGGTCAGGCAGCCACACAAATTGCGAACTGGAGGAAAGCCCGCGTTCTGGGGGCTGCTCGCGGCTCGAATCCTATTCCGGGCGCCGATGCTGTCATCAACACAACGACGGAGGATGTGCGCGAACGCGTTTTCGAATTGACGAAGGGCAAGGGCGCCGATGCCGTCTTCGATACGGTTGGCGGGTCCATGTTCGATCCGGCTCTGCGATCTTTGCGGGTGGGAGGCCGGCATATCGCAATCACAAGCACGGGTGAGCGGCGCGTGTGTTTCGATCTGGTTGACTTCTACCACAATCTCTCTCGATTGATCGGCGTGGATAGCATGAAGTTTACTCCGGGTGATGTGGGGGCAATTGCCGATGAATTGCGCGCCGGCTTTGAAGCCAATGCCCTGAAAGTTCCTCCGATTAAGGCCGTTCCGTTTAAAAACGCTGTTGAGGCGTATGAGGGAATCGCCAGTGGCCGGGAAGGAACGAAGCAGGTGCTCACCTTCTCGTAAGAGGCTTCACTAAAATAGTTTTTCAATTCTCATGGAAGGAACGACTACTCGGCGTCTTTCTATATTTTCGGGATGGGTGGTGTTTCAGGGTGCGAATATTGCATAATATTACTAAGGGGCTGTTGATGAGGTGAGAGGGATTTATGACGTTGAGTAGTCTGAAACCTGCTGTCACGAAATATTGGCTTATCGCACTGGCGGGATTGATGTGGACCGGGGTGGGAGTGATGCTCTGCCGCCTTGCGTATATTTGGTTTGCCGTAATCGATAGAGGCATAGCTGCAAGCCTGGGGTTGTTTGGCATTGGGATGGCGGTTGCTGCCTATTATCTCGGCTTTTCGAAAATTGCCCGGAAAAATATCAAGCGGCTCTGCCTGCTGACGGAAAGGACCTGCGTTTTTGCATTCCAAACGTGGAAGGGATATTTGATTATTGGTTTCATGATCACTTTAGGCATCCTTCTCCGCAATTCGGCCATCCCTAAACAATACCTGGCCGTTATCTACACGACCATTGGTGGCGCCATTTTCCTGTCAAGCTTCCACTACTACGGACTTCTTTGGAAAATGGTGGTTCAGCAAAATCCATGTCAAAAAGAATCAAAAACCTTACGAGAATAATCACTCCAAAACTACTTCTCACTCCCATCGATGTCACACCCGCAATGGGGACAGACTGCAACGTTGACGTCTATCACCTCATCGCAATTACTACACTTCCGGCGGGGGGCTGGAGATAGGTCTAAGCCGCAGCTGCCGCACTTAAGGTCATTTTCCTCAAGCCGGTTGCCACAACCCGGGCAAGACGAGAAATCGAGATCCTCTGCGTCGGGCATTCCTTCGCCATCCGGAACCTCTTCTGCAAAGACTTTCTCATCGATATCTTTCGCGCGGGACAGGTCCTCCGGCCGAACGTAGACCGAAAAAAGCATACGTCGAGGAGCGGACTGCTCTATACAATGTGGAATTCCAGCTTCGGCCAGTTTGTCCTGCAGATGGTGAATCCAATCCACGTCAGCCGTCCGCAGTCCTTTGAGAGAGGATATATCATCATCTAATATTACCGGTTCAGGAGTTTCGCCAGGCTCGTCTTCAAACTCGTCTTCAGACTCTTCTTCGGAAACGAGCGGAATCTTGCAGATGGGGCAAATCGCCGTATCCGGAGCGAAACCGACCTTGCACTTTGGACAAACGGCTGAATCAAAATGAGCCATGAAACCGCCTTGGTTCAACGTCTATTAAGGATATCAGGAATCGCCGCGCCGCAACGATTGAAATAACCCGCCGGGGTACTCACCTTGAGTCAAAACATCAAAGGTCTATTCTCGGTTGGGTTGATTTACTCGTTAGCCCTGCTCTTTAATCATTCTTTGGTATTCGTCATGTGTTCCAATCCAGAATCATAACAACCCATCAGGGATCTCGACGGCGAGTGCGCGATAGTCAGGCCGATTCTCACGGAGCTGTATTTTCCGGTTTTCTTGAAGTGAAGAGAGGGATGTCGAGGGTTTGATTTTAGGATTTCGTAGCACCGGTCAGCGACTTTCCGGATGTTCAGCGGAAGTCGTTCGCAGGTTTCCCAAAGAGAAGGCGCGGCAAAATGCTTCAAATTTCTCTGGTCCTTCCAGCTTTATGCGCCGCAATCCCCTCTTTTGCTAACCTGTCCAGTCTGCCAGCCAATATATCCCGCTCAATCTCCCTGTCCCATTCATCCGAGTCATACTTTCGAAACCAGTCCCGAAACGCCGCGAGTTCATCTGGCTTAAGCTGCTGGACCTCATTTTCCAGTTTCTCTACTTTTGTCATAACCATAAACCTCCATTCCTATTTTATCATGTCTTCGTTTATTAATCACGCGGCGAACGCCAGCATGAGCGGAAGGCAAGAGCCGTTTCTTGCCGATCCGCTCCATGCAGTTGTTGGCTGGTTTGGTTGTTTTAGTGTCGCTACTTCTCATCGCTTTCTACGTAGTCTGGCACGATTTGGCTGAACAGTCAGTCGGTAGGATCTGTTTTCAAAACGTGGACTCAAAGCCATTGTGTCCACCACAGTGCCATAATTGATGCCAGCTAGTACTCTCAGATCAGCGGGTAAAGCTTCGTTGAAGGCGGCTTCCAACAGGAAGTCGTCGTATGTACCTACCTCGTGCCAGTTAACATTATGGTTGAAAACTGAAAGATAGTGCTTCATTTCGGCAGCCATGGCGTCCTTCACGGCAAGCCGGTAATTTAGGCCGTCAACCACAGACGTAAATGCGTACTTCAAGACGCCAAATAACAATAGAATGCCGTAGACTTTTATGAAAGCATACTCCCAATCAACGTGAAAAATACGTACAATAACCCAGGCAAGAATGAAGTCAAGGAGGCGACTGCCCATAAACGGGATGTATCGTGCGTTTCTATAAGATGCCTTCCGATCAAAGATCTTGTCGCCATAGACATTTCGGAGATTAATCATACGACCCCCTCAGCGGTAAGCGCAATTCTTGGTATTTCACAGGCAACGTTTGGCTCCAGCGGGAGGCGGCACCTTCAGTCGATCATGTCCGGCTGATGGTTGGCCATTTTGCGCGTATTTCCGCTACTGCAATTTTAATCTGTTCTAGTCTCAGTTGCTGCTGCTGGTCGGTCATGGAATCGAAGGGATGGGAATCGGTCACGCGTTCCTTTTCTGAGAGCCAGTGCATCGCATGCCCCAAGTACTGCTTGTCAATACCCATGTTAAAAGGTATCAGGTGGTAATGAATGTGGCCCTCGTCGGAATAGCACCCTCCATAAACGTGACTGTAGCCCATACTCTTAAGCGTCTGGCACGCAATAGCCACAGTTCTTCCAATATGAGCGTGATCTTCAGGAGTACAATCGATGAGACCCTCCTTGTGATTTCGAAGGGCGACTATAAGGTGGTGTGGGACGTGTGGATCTTTAGGCACTACCACATAAGTATGCGGGTCCTGAAATATAAGCCTGTTCACTTTCCTTATGGCCGTTCCCACCTCTTCATAGTTATCACACAACCAACACATGGTCTGTTCCCCTCGTTTTGCAGCCAACGCCGGCATAACCGGGAGGCGGGCGCCCTTTCCCGCTGATCCGGTTCATGCACTGGTTAGCTCATCTCTAATATTCAATTGTGTTGATAGTAATGAAATCTCCTTCCCGCAGCACCTCGTATTCTATGCCGCATTTGATACTGCCCACAGGCAACGGGTGAGACGCCAGCGGATTATGGATCATAAAGAAATCCCGCCCCAGGTGTTGGCTGTCAATGGGGTCCGTCACGTTGGCATATGAATACAGTACAGCGCTAATAAAGGCATATTCTGGATCAACGAAGTAGTCGGTCTTTATTGCCTCGGAGCTTTTGTCGGCTTTTCGCTTGTTTACGCTGCTGCTGTACTCGAAGGTTTTGTCAACGACCGTCATATCCTCCCTATTGACGACTACGACCATGTTTCCTATTGGAAGTAGCGTAGTAACTACCTCGGGAAAGCCACCCACCGGATAGCTGGGGAACCGATAGAGCGCTTCCAGCCAACCGCTATTTATGCAAATGATGACCGGTTGGGATTCCTTAATGGTACCTTCTCTGATATACCGAAGTATCTTCCTTGCCTTGTAAACAAAACTGAATGTAATGCGTAGCATGATCTGATCTTTTGGATAGTTTGTCACGATGCCGGTTTCGGGCCGTGAGATCGAATTCTCGTTGTCCTTTTCACCGTTGGACAGAGTCACAACCTCCGCCCAACAGTTCAGGTCATGTAGATAGAAGTCGGGGCCTTTGTCTGAAGGGTGTGTGACACGGAAACCGAGCCGTTTGATGAAAGTCGCTGCGAAATACAACTCGCTGTAGCATGAAGCAAAATCGTGCTTTATCTGGTTGGCGAATTTCTTGTCGAGCACTTCATGGCAAATCGCATAGAGCTCCTCGGTGCGATCCCCGAATATCGTCGGTGGATCGAAATGAACATGGTTCTCTTGAACCCTATGATACAAGGGATCGGTTGCTGTTGAATCCTTACGCAGTAGCTTCATACCCAGCCCGTGAGACGTTCGCCGCCTCTTAGCTACGTGTTTTCGGCCTCGTCTGTGTTGCCGCAGATCAATGTTACGGAGTGTGCCACTTCAAAGGCCTGCCTTTCGACATCCCAATCAACCACGCTCCCGTCTGGCGCCCATCCATAACGCAGGTTTCCATCGGCCATATCGAAATTGAGAATGAGTTGGAAGGAAGCCTTTTGTTCGTCATAGTCCAAAAGCGTTTGAAAGGTGTTAGGAGGAACACGGGTTTCAACCTGGAAACAGTGCGGGCACGCTGAGCCAGAGTCCGAATCGACCCAAGCAGGGACATAGATAATACGTGCAATCTCCTCACCAGGTTCGCCTTCATGTATTCGGACTATTCCTTCTGTGACTTCTCCCTTACCTTTGACATTGAGCTGATCAAATCCTCCCAGACCGGCCTGGAAAACCAGAATTCGTTCGCTCTGTGCTTTAGAAATCTCATGAATGAATTGTCGATTCCGCAATGCAAAGGTCAGCATTATCATTCCCTTACCGTTTTTCGACAGCTAACAGATATTAGGCGGAAGTATTATATTACGATATAATAATTCCGTCTATCATTACATGCGTGATTGTTATCTAACCTATCAAAATCAAAAAGGGTTCCTCCGTTAAAATCGTGGATATCCGCAATTCCTCCCCAAAAAATACTGAGACGCTACTGGCTGATCTCAAGAGACCACCGGGAATGCGGCCTCTGTTTGCTTAGCACGGTAGAAAATTATCAAAAAAGGGGAGGGGCGTCAAGGAGAGCCTAAAAATTTAGGTTAAACATTATTATGTTGACATACGTATGAATGCATGGTATGTCTATATGTATGAAGAGGACAACTCTGGTGCTTGAGGATGGTTGTATGGATGCGGTGCGCAAGCTCGCCCATAAAGAAGGGCGACAGCTCTCCCAGGTGGTTAATGACCTTCTGCTTGAGGGAGTAAGGCATAAGAAACGCCATGTCAAAGAGGTTTTTGACTTGCCCGTTTATTCTATGGGGCGTCCCAAAATTAATTTGGGCGACCGTCATGCGCTGGAAGCGCTAATGGATTCTTGATGGCGGGCGTCATTGATACAAACATCCTATTGTACGCTGCAAACAAAGATGCTGAGGAACATTTCAAGTCGGCATCTTTTCTTCGTGAAGCAGCGGGGTCATCAAGGATTTGGTTTTTAACCGAAGGTATTTTGTACGAGTTTTTGCGGGTTTCAACCCATTCAAAAGTTTTTGAACGGCCGCTCACATGGAAGGAGGCGTTGCGTTTCGTCAAGCCGTTTTTGCTATCACCGCAATTCCAGATTCTGATCGCCGGCGAAGACCATTGGGTAATGCTGGAGAGAATTCTTGGAGAAATAACCCGTCCTTCAGGTAATTTGTTCTTTGATATCCGAACGGTAGCCTTGATGCACGAACATGGTGTCCGAGAAATTTATACCACTGACACGGATTTTCTGCAGTTCAGAGGCATCAAGGTGATCAACCCACTAAGATAATCCTTGCCGGTTGGAAAAGAGGAGAACCTAAAAGTTCCGATATTTATTGGTGACCGGCAGTCTCCGGTCCTTTCCCAAGGCCCGGTGGGTGATCTTCAAGCCCGGCGGGCTTTGTCTCCTTTTATATTCGTTCCGGTCGACCATCTTTATCACTTCTTTGATCAAATTGTCTTTGAATCCCATCTTTGCAATTTCTTCAAGCCCTTTGTCCTCTTCGACGTAAGCCTGGAGAATGGGATCCAGGACGGGGTAGGGGGGAAGGGAGTCTTCGTCCTTTTGATTCGGCCTCAACTCCGCCGAAGGCGGTTTCGTGAATACGCGTCTGGGAATGATGTCCCTTCCTTCTCTCCTATTTCTGAACTTTGTCAATTCGTAAACCATGGTTTTGGGAACGTCTTTCAAGACGGCATACCCGCCTGCCATGTCTCCGTAGAGCGTGCAATACCCCACGCTCATCTCACTCTTGTTCCCGGTGGTCAAAACGATCCAGCCCAATTTGTTGGAAAGGGCCATGAGAATGTTTCCTCGAATACGCGCCTGGATATTTTCTTCTGTCACATCGCGTTTTAGCCCCTTGAAAGAAGGAGAGAGGGTTTTCAAATAAGACTGAAATATCTCTGTAATCGGAATCGTGAGGAGGCGGATGCCAAGGTTTTTTGCCAGGAGCTCGGAATCCTCTATGGATTCCCTGGAAGAATATTGAGAGGGCATGGTGACCCCAACCACTCCCTTCTTCCCCAAAGCATCCACAGCGACTGCCGCGGTCAGAGCAGAATCGATCCCTCCGCTCAGACCGATGAGAACCGTCTTGAATCCATTTTTTCGGATATAGTCCCCTGTCCCAAGGACCAAAGCGGTATAAATCTCAGCGAGGCGGCTTAATGGTTTCGAATCCCTCCTGGAAAGGGTAGGCTTTTTTCTATTGGGACGGGTTTGGTTCGAAAGCTCTATCTTCCTCAAACCCCTCTCTTCTTCAGACACCCTCTCCCTCCTGATTCGGGGGTCGTGAAGCCGCATCCGGAAAACCGCCTCCATATTGAGGTCCGCCATCACCAGATCTTCCTCAAATTGTTTCCCGCGGATAATCAAATCCCCCGTCTGATCGAAGATCATGCTGCCGCCATCGAACACCAGTTCATCCTGACCGCCGACAAGATTACAGTAGGCGACGATGGCCAAATTGTCCGATGCCCGGGTCGAGATCATCTTTTCCCGAAACCCGACCTTTCCGGTATGATAGGGGGAAGAGGAGATGTTCACGATCAGCTCCGCACCACCGTAAAGGGCTTGTGTCCGGATGGGGTCGCCGGGATACCACAGATCTTCGCAGATGCTCAGCCCGATAGGAGTTGACTTAAGGGTGAAGATGAAGTTCTCCTTTCCAACCTGGAAATAGCGATCTTCGTCAAAGACACCATAGTTCGGAAGATAGATTTTGGAATAGGCGTCCAGGAGCTTTCCGTTATGAAGGAGGCCGGCGGAATTGAAGATGTCTCCATCTTTATTCACAAAACCGACGACGGCGGTTATCGATGACGTGGACTTGGCGATCGTCTGGATAGCCTTTAGATTGGCGTCAATGAACTTGGGCATGAGCAATAAGTCTTCGGGAGGATAGCCGGTAACGGCCATCTCGGGAAAAACCAGAAGATCGGCCCCCATCTTCTTCCCTTTTGCGATGTAGGCCAGAATCTTCTTCGTATTTCCTTCGATGTCACCCACGGTCGTATTGATCTGGCAGAGCCCAATTCTCAATGTTCGCATCTTTCACCCCCAAGAAAGTTCAAAGTACTTGGTACAGAGTACAAAGTTCAGAGTTCAGAGTAAAAAACACTTTACTTCGAACTCAGAACTTCGAACTCCGAACTATTTTTATTCTTCTTCCGAAATCAGCACATCTTTCTTGATGTGATACCTCTCCATTTTGCCGCGCAAGGTGCTCCGGTTGATCCCCAGAAGCAGAGCGGCTTGGACCTGATTCCCCCTGGTCTTTTGAAGGGCCCGGAGGATCAATCCTCTTTCCAGGCTGGAGATCATGTCCGTCTCTGGTGAGGCTGTCGGAGGCGTTGAAAGCTCTTCGAACAGGGCGTCCAGGAGATCCTCCACATTTTTTTTGCTCAATTCCTCTTCCGCCTCCCGCCTTTCCCACCCCTTTTCGAAAAGAAGTTGGTCCTCAAGAATCCATTCGCCCTGGCACAGCACCATCGCCCTTTTCAGGACGTTCTCTAATTGACGCACGTTTCCGGGCCACCCGTAGGAAGTAATTTTTTCCATGGCCGGAGGAGTGATTCCGACAATCCCTTTTTTGAATTCCCGGTTAAACTTTTTCAAGAAGTAGGAAACCAGCTCAGGGATGTCCCCTTTCCTCTCTTTCAGGGGAGGGATCATTATGGAGACGACATTGAGCCGGTAATAGAGGTCTTCCCTGAACTTTCCGTTGGCAATGGCCTCCTCCAGGTCTTTATTCGTTGCGACGATCAGCCGGATATCCACCTTGATCGTCTCCATTCCCCCCAACCTTTCGAAACTCTTCTCCTGAAGGACCCGCAATAGTTTGGCCTGAGTGGAGAGAGACATATCCCCGATCTCGTCCAAGAAGATCGTCCCTCCCTGACCCTGTTCCAGCTTTCCGATGCGCCGAGAAGTGGCCCCGGTGAAAGCCCCTTTCTCATGACCGAAGAGTTCGCTCTCCAGAAGCGTGTCGGGGATCGCCGCACAATTTACGGGGAGAAACGGGAGGCTCGAACGGGCGCTATGCTGGTAAATCGCCCGCGCAAAGAGCTCCTTGCCCGTTCCGCTTTCGCCTCTGAGCATGACCGTGACATCGCTCGGAGCGATCTGCCCCACGATTTTGTAAATCTCCTGCATCTTGGGGGAGGATCCGATGATCCGTTCTCCCTCGTCTGTCTCTTTCGCCTCCAGCGGGGCATAGGCCACTTCCTGCTTCATCATCCTTCGCAAGGAAAGAGCTTTCTCAACGAGTCCTTTCATCTGCGGGATGGGAAAGGGTTTTAAGATATAATCGAAGGCCCCATACTTCATGGCTTCGATCGCTGTCTCGGTCGTCCCATAGGCCGTCATGAGGATGACCAGGGATTTGGGATCGATCGACCTCATCTCCTTCAGCACCTCAATGCCGTTTCGGCCCGGCATCTTGATATCCATGATGATCAGGTCGGGGGAGCTTTCCTTCATCCGATCCAGTGCTTCATCCCCGTTCTGGGCAGTGAGGATGGAATATTTCCCTTCCATCATCCGTTTCAGCGAATACCGGATCGATTTGTCATCGTCGACGATCAGAATGGTTTCCATCTTCCTCCTCTCACGAAATAGGGAGCCAAACCGTCAAGAGGGTCCCTTTTCCGGGGGCGCTCTCCACCTCAATCTTTCCGTGATGCTGATCGATGATTCGATGCGCAATGGAGAGGCCGAGGCCGACCCCGCCCTCCTTGGTGGAGAAGAATGGGTCAAAGAGCTTATTCATGTCTTCGCTGGGAATACCGATCCCGGAGTCCTGAATGGAAAGCGTGACCCATTGACCGTCCTCCAAAACCTGTCCCCTCAAGGTCAGGCGGCCGCCGTTTGGCATCGCCTGAACCGCGTTTAATAAGAGGTTGAGGATAACCTGTTTCATCTGCTCACGGTCCATCGAGATGGGGCGAAGAACCTGAAATTCTTTTTGAACGATAATCCGATATTTTTCCATTTGAGGTCGAAGCAATTGAAGGGTCTCCTCGAAAACGGAGAGGACATCCGCTTTTTGTAGACGGGGAGGTGCCGGTCTGGCAAATCGAAGAAATTGATCGACGATCTCATTGATCCGACGGATTTCCTCTTCAATGACTTGGAGGTCCTCACGACGGGCGCTTTCCGGGGGAAAATTCTCTGTCAGGGAATGAATGAGGATATTGATGCTGGTGAGGGGATTGCGAATTTCGTGAGCGATACCCGCGGCCAATTGCCCTAAGGCAGCTAATTTCTCGGACCGAATCAGCTGGGCCTCCGTCTTTCTGAGATCGGCGGTCGTCTTTTGAATCTTTTCCTCCATCTGCTGGCTGAACGCCTTCAGTTCCTGGTACATGAACGCGTTGTAGATGGCCAGGCCTGCTTGCTGAGCAAAAGCCGTCACCGATTCGAGAGTCTCTTTGGTGATGCTTTTATTCGGCTCCAGAAAGTCCGCGGCAATGGCTCCCAAAGCCTTTCCCTTCGCTAACAGGGGGACCACTAACAGAGAATGAAGATTCAATTTTTCTCTCAAGAAGGGGTTGACCCTTGGATCTTGTCCTGCATCTTGGATGATGAAGGGTTTTCGATCAGAAACCGACCGGGCTACGACGCTGTCCTCCGGGTCTAAGTGCAGCGCGATCCCTTTGATCTTCTCCTCATCGATTCCCACAGCCATTTTGCATTCAAGAGTATTCCTCTTCTCGTTGATCAGGTAGAGACGGGCGCGGTCAAACCCGATATTCTTCGTCACGCCCTCCAAAACGAGTCTGAGAATCTCATCGATATCAAAAGCTTCCGTCAGGCCCGAATTCTCGATGCAGATCGCCGCCTGGTTCGCAACCGTCGTGAGAATTTCCTCCTCGCTCTTCGAAAAGGAATGGGGGAAAGAAGTGTAACAATTGATCACCCCGATTACCCTGTCCTTAATGCACATGGGGACACTGAGCATCGAAACCAGTCCCTCCTTTTTTGCCAACTCCTTCTCTTTATACAGGGGATCTTTGAGAACGTCGAGAATGGCCATGGGTTGATTTCGAAGGGCCACGCCGCCGACCACTCCTTCTCCCAGAGCGAGACTTCGCTCCTTCAGATACTCTTCGCTGATGCTCTGGGTGGCCTTGAGCTTCAGTTTTTGATCTCTCTCATCGAAAATCCAAAGCGAACAGATCTTTGAGTTCATGATATTGGCGGTGACCGTCACAATGAGCCGCAGGACATCTTCAAGATAGAGACCGGATGCAATCGCCTTGCTGATTTCGAGCAGGGCGTTGATCTCTTTGGCATCGAGACGCTTTTTATTTTTAGACAAAACCATCTTCCTTCCGCTCTATCATAAACGAAAACCGTTCATTTGGGAAGGGAATTGATTGATTCCAAAGGGTTCCAGGATTCCAGGTTTCGAGGGTTCGAGTGAAAAAGTACTTAAGGTCTTCTTCCCTTGTCACGTATTCCACTCGAATCCTTGACCGCTTGACCCCTTGGACCCTTTACTCTTGAAAGATTCGGTGAGAGCCCAGCGGATTCTTAGATAAAAAAAGGGATACCGGGTATCCCCGATATCCCCTTTTGATCAATCCTTCCACTCAGCCGAGGATCTTATCGACTTCCGCTTGATCAGAATCCATCACATAGGGGATCCCGGAGATGTCCGCAGCCTTCCGGGTCAAGGAGCAAATGTCATTCCTCGAAATATATTTCAAGGCGAATTTTCTGGCTCCGGCCATCATCTGTTGAAGTCCTGCATTTAGCCGATCAAAATAGGTCACCATTCCGATCGTCCCTGTTGGGATCTTCTCGAAGTCCTTCCCATATTTGTCTTTCAATTTAGCAGCCAGAATGAAGATATGCTCCACGTCGGCCCCGAATTTGGCCACATCCGCGGGGACCTTTCCTTTTTTGACCATCTCGCCAATCGTGTTTCCCACCATGGCCGCTGTCATCGAAGCCCGACCCAGGCAGATGGCTTTAATGTAAGGAGCGGCCAGAGCGATGGCCTTGAAGATATGGTCCTCAAGAGCGAATCCTCCTGCCATGGCACAAGAGGGGATGAACGCACCTTTTTGATCCAGGCGTTTCAGGTATTGGTAAAGAAGGCTTTCGAGGTAAACGGTGGGGACTCCCCATTCGTTCATCATTCGCCAGGGGCTCATTCCTGTTCCCCCTCCGGCGCCGTCGACGGTCAGAAGGTCAATTTTGGCATCCGAAGCGCATTTGACGGCTCGGGCCAAATCCGCGGGCCGATAGGCCCCGGTTTTAAGGGAGACATACTTGGCCCCGATCTTTCTCAGACGCTCCACTTCTTTACGGAACCCTTCCTCGTCCACCATGCCCAGTCTGGAATGGCGTTCGAATTCCTTAAAGTCTCCTTGTTTGAATGCTTCCTGTATCACATGGTCTTCCGGATCGGGAAGGACGATATAACCCCTGCTCTTCAGCTGCAGGGCCCTTTCCAGTGTCGGGAGTTTGACTTCGCCGCCAATATCTTTGGCGCCCTGTCCCCATTTCGGTTCTATGATCTGGACGCCCAGTTTTTCGACCACATATTCCGGAACGCCAAGGCGCCCGTCTTCCACATTATACTGAACGACGATTCCTCCATACCCATCGTACCACTGCTGGAACGTCTTAACACGGCGTTCCATCTCCGGAGATCGGGCCACACGGCTATTCTTAAATTCAGACTTAGGGTCCATCCCGCAGACATTTTCCCCTACAACGACCAGGGTCCCGGAGATGGCCGCTGCAATCGCCATCGCTTCCCAATGGATTCGTGCGATATCGGTCGAACCTAAGGCGCCCGTAAAATAGGGGACCTTCAATTTGATCTTTTCTTTCGCCCCGACTTCTGTGGAGACATCGACAGCCGGGAAGGTCGCACGGTCTGAGTCGGCTGCAATGCCGACCGCACCCACGCAGGTTCCCTGAATATTGAAATGGGAATAGTCGATGGGATAATCTTTTTCAGATCCTGCGGTGACCTTGGAAAAAGGCTGGGGGTAGAGAATTTCCCTTCCTCTTAGGGCGGAGCGACCTATTTCACAAGGGCCCGGGCACCCATCCAGGCAGGTCACACAGATCCCAGAAATGGGTGCAGGTTCAACTCGATTTTTAGTGAAGGTTGCAGGGCTACGATTTGGTTTGGTGAATGTCATGCTTTTCCTCCTCCTTTCGTTGGATTCAAATAAAAAAAGGCGCCGCTTCTTGGACGCCTTTGTCTTTCAATACTCCTCTGTATTGATTCGCTGAACGTATTAATATCTTTTCAGGTAAAACGCGATACAGTTTCTCAATTTTATGGAGGATGCATAAGAATTAATCTCTTCTTTTGGTATTAATAATTATTTTTTTTGAAAACATTCCAGGGTCATTTCGTTCTTTTGATAAAATACACTAATTATTATGACAAAAAATACACTTTCACTTAATTTTTCTCATAAAAAAATCCATCCTTAATTCACAATGATTTTTATAATCCTTCTTTCGGTGGACTCAAAATCCATAAAAGAACTGCCTCTCCCTTCCCGGTGTTGATCCATTTCGATGGGAATGTTGCCCCTAAATAAAGGCTATCCCCTTCCCTTAATAACTGTTTTTCATTCTGAATTTCAACCTCTAATTCTCCTTTTATGACATACGCGAATTCATCTCCCTTATGACTGTAAAAATGTCCATCGATCACAGCCCGTTCTTGTATGGTTAAGAGATAAGGTTCCATTCTGCGATTGAACGTATCTGAAATCAAACGTTGAAGCTTCAGCTCCCTGCCTTTGAACTGCTGAGGATAAATTTCCTGTCTTTCATTGGGTCTGATCAGCATCTTCTGAAGAGGTGTTTCCTCTCCGTCCGTCAGGAAATAGATCGGCTGAGTGTTTAATCTATCGCTCAATTTGAGGAGAGAGTCAAGGGATGGACTGATCGAATTTTTTTCCAATTGAGAGATAAAACTCGGGGTCAGGCCTACCTGCTCGGCCAGTTCCTTTTGGGTCATTTCCATTCTTTTCCTCAAGGCTCTGATCTTATCACCCAGATTGCTGGGGCGCCGGCCTCCGATGGAAGGGAAGATCACTTCTTGTTCCCATACCTCATAATGCTTCGGGAGAAAGGCACTCCTTGAAAACCTTCCCTCCAACTTGATTACTTTGAGATAGAATTCACCGTTCTTTTTTTCCAGTTCAAGCGCTACCTGGGTAATATGCCTTAGATTGGCTTTAAAAGCGGGGGTGTGTGCTTTTTTTTCAAGGACCCAGTAGGCCACTGTTTGAAGATCGTAGAGCCGGGGGCAGGAATAAGTGAAAAATTTGTAAGTTAAGTTTTCGTCTCCCCATACATCCTGCATTCCGGTGAGACTGTCGAAGATATAACGGACGCCCTCTCCCTTTTCAATCTCGATTCGATCCAATGCCACCCGGAATTGCGAGAGGTCTTTGGGGTTTTCGGCCTTGATGACGCTTCCTTTAAATCCTTCTTTATCTTTTTTGTAAAACTGAGAAAAGAGGGGATCATTATTTCCCTTTCCAGAAGTAAAGCAGTCCAGGATGGTTAAATGCTCCAAATTGGAGAGATGGACTAAACGCTTCGTCAGGGTGGCCGGAGAGGCATTGAAGCTGACATAAATCAACGGGTATCCATTTTTGAGAGTCTGCTCGATAAACCTTTGTAGAAAAATCTCAATATACGTTCCGGCTTCCACCTCCCAGATGACGTTATCACCGGTCTTAAGAAAACCTAAGAGATGGTCTAAGTAGTTTATTCCTGAAGATATATTGGTCGGCATTTCTTCCGCTCATCCCCTCATTTTTTCCGTAAGGAGGATGGCTTCGGCGAGCTCTCGCATGGTCTTCCGACTGTCCATGCTCGCCTTTCGAATTCTCTTGAAAGCCTCGTCTTCGGTCAAGCCATGATGTTTCATCAAGGCCCCCTTGGCCCTTTCCACCAATTTCCGGGTTTCCAATTCCTCCTGGATCACCTTGGTCTTTACCATTAACTCGGTATTCTCAATGCAGATGGCCGCCTGGTTGGCCACGGCGGTCAGGACCACTCTTTCCGTCTCGTTAAATTCGTGGCGATAGGAAGTATAGCAATTGATGACCCCGATTACTTTGTCCTTCAGCGTCAGGGGAACACTGAGCATGGAGACCAGGCCCTCTTTTTTTGCCAACTCTTTCTCTTTGTAACGAGGCTCCTTCAAAACATCGAGGACGGCCAGGGGTTTATTCTCCTGGGCCACGTAACCCACCACGCCCTCTCCCAATTTCAAAGCCCGTTCCTTGAGATATTCCTCGCTCATGGTTTGAGTCGCCCTGATTCTGAGAACTTTTTCCTTTTCATCCAGTATCCACAGAGAACAGATCTTCGAATCCATCACGTTGGCTGTTACGGTTACAATCAGCCTTAAGATGTCGTCTAAGTACCGATCTGAAGAGATGGCTTGACTTATTTCTGAAAGAGCTTTGATCTGCTTCTTGTAGGGAGTCTTTTTATTGATCAATCAGATGTCCCCCTTCCTCAACACAAATCTGGACACGTGCTAAATTTACATAAAAGACCGAGGGTTGTCAACAGCGCAATCTTGTGAGAATTTCCGGTAGCGTGTTGACCCAGGTAGGAGATTATGCTAAATCTGAGCAGATGAATCGTCATCGGAAGACCATATATTTCACTCATTTATCGAGTCCAAGAGGACGGAGTAGAAGTGTTACCCGCCGAGGAGACCCAATACTCTTTTCAATCTCGTCAAGGAGAGGAAATGGATCCCATCAAAGAGTGGTGGATTGAAGAAAAGGCGAAGAAGGCGGTTGAAAGGCTCGTGGCTCATGATTTTAAGGCGATTTATGTCAAGACGAAAGAAGAAGCGGTTCAGGAAATTCGGAAACAGATTACCCCGAAGCAGAGAATAGGAGTAGGGGGATCTCTAACCCTACGAGAGTTGGGAATCTTGGAAAAATTGGAAGCGGAGGGTTATACTATCTATAATCATTGGAAGCCGGGACTTTCGAGAGAGCGCATGCTTGAGATCAGAAAGTCCCAAATGACTTCGGACCTGTTTCTGAGCAGCGTCAATGCCGTCACTTTGAACGGAGAGCTCGTCAATATCGATGGGATCGGGAACCGTGTGAATTCAACCGTTTTCGGTCCTGGAAAGGTCATCCTTGTCGCCGGCCATAATAAAATCGTTGATGATGTTCAAGAGGGGATCAAGAGAATAAAAAATGTGGCTGCCCCGCTCAATGCACGGCGACTCAATATCGATGTCCCGTGCGCTAAGCTGGGGAAGTGTGTGGATTGCAATTCTCCCAACCGGATCTGCAGGGTCATCGTCATCCATGAACGGAAACCTTCCTTGACAGATATCTTCATCATTCTGGTCGGAGAAGAACTGGGATTCTGATCCATTGCGGATTTCGGAATTCGGATTTCGGATTTAATCCGCAATCTGCATTCCGCATTCTAAAATTTTATTACGGAGGAGGAGCTATGGGCAAGATCAGGAGGGCAATTGTCAGTGTTTCGGATAAGGCAGGGGTGGTTCCATTTGCCAAGGGCTTGGCACAGATGGGTGTCGAGATCCTTTCCACGGGAGGAACGGCAAAAACATTAAGAGAGCAGGGCGTATCTGTGATGGATATCTCTGACTACACGGGATTCCCGGAGATGCTGGATGGACGGGTGAAGACCCTTCATCCGAAAGTCCACGGGGGGCTTTTGGGCCAGCGATCCAAGAAGGAGCATGTCAAGAAAATGGAAGAGCACGGAATCCTTCCGATCGATCTGGTCGCTGTCAACCTCTACCCATTCGAGGCAACGGTGGCGAAGAAGGATTGCGCCCTGGAAGAGGCGATTGAGAATATCGATATCGGCGGGCCGACGATGCTCCGCTCGTCGGCGAAAAATTACCCGGATGTGACTGTGGTGGTAGATCCCAGCGATTACGAGCCGGTCCTTTCTGAATTGAAGGAGAAAGGCGAAATTTCTTTGGAGACCAATTTCCGTTTGGCGAAGAAGGTCTTCCAACATACGGCCCGTTATGATGGCGCCATCTCGAATTACCTTGGCCAGATCGAGAAGGGCAAGAAAGTACATGAATTTCCGGAGACCTTCACGTTTCAGGTAAAGAAAACTCAGGACCTGCGCTACGGAGAAAACCCGCACCAAAAAGCTGCCTTTTATCGGGAGTATGTGCTCACCGAGCCTTCAGTTTCGAATGCGGTCCAGCTCCAGGGGAAAGAGTTGTCCTACAACAATATACTCGATATCGACTCTGCCTATGAGACGGTTAAGGAATTTGAAGAATCGGCCACGGTCATCATCAAGCATAACAACCCCTGCGGTGCGGCGGTCTCTTCTAAGAGTTTAGCGGACGCCTACAAGAAAGCCAGGGAATGCGACCCGGTCTCGGCATTCGGCGGTGTGGTCGGTTTCAATCGGGTCGTGGATAAAGAGACGGCAAAGGAGATGGCGGATATCTTTCTTGAAGCCATCATTGCTCCGGGTATTGACCCGGAGGCATTAGAGATTCTTAAGAAGAAAAAGGATCTTCGGATTCTCAAAACTCCGCCACTCATCGGTTCCCATTCGCAGGGAGGGTTCGATCTCAGAAAAGTGGTGGGAGGGCTTCTGGTCCAGGACCGAGACCTCGGAAAGGTGCCGATGGATCAATGGAAAGTGGTGACCAAAAGGAAGCCGACCGAAGAAGAGAAAAAGGCGATGGCCTTTGGTTGGAAAGTGGCGAAGCATGTCAAATCGAATGCCATCCTCCTCGTCCGGGAAGACCGGACCATTGGAATCGGCGCTGGGCAGATGAGCCGTGTTGATTCCACCCGCATAGCGGTGATGAAGGCCCAATCCTCAACCAAAGGAACGGTATTGGCCTCGGATGCAATGTTCCCGTTTAGAGACGGCGTAGATACAGGTGCTGAAGCAGGCGCCTCGGCGATCATCCAGCCCGGTGGGTCGATTCGAGACGATGAAGTGATTGCCGCCGCAAACGAACACAACATCGCCATGGTCTTTACAGGAATGAGGCACTTTAGACATTAAAAGAGCGTGTCCGTGTCGCGTGTCCGTGTCCGTCAGGAAAGAAGGCGGAACACGACAAGGATCAAGGGCATTTACTTCAATATTTTACGGACACGGTCACGAGGGGTTCTGATCATGAAGGTTCTGATGGTAGGCAGTGGGGGCAGGGAGCACGCCTTAGTTTGGAAGATTGCTCAGAGTCCGAAGGTAACGAAGGTCTATTGCGCTCCGGGGAATGCGGGCATCTCCGAACAGGCGACGATCGTTCCCATCAAGGCCAGCGATTTGAATGGTTTGCTTGACTTTGCGCTGAAAGAGAAGATTGATTTAACTGTCGTTGGGCCTGAGGATCCTTTAACCCGGGGCATTGTCGATCTTTTTGAATCAAAGGGTCTTTTTATTTTTGGAGCAAACAGGAAAGCGGCAGAGATCGAAGGGAGTAAAGCCTTTGCCAAGGAGATGATGAAGAAGTATTTCATTCCGACGGCTTTTTACGAGGTCTTTGATAACCGGAATGAAGCGGTGAAATATATTCGCAAGCAGGGTGCTCCCATCGTGGTCAAGGCAGATGGCTTGGCTGCGGGCAAAGGAGTGATCATCTGCAAAACCGTGGAGGAAGCCATCCAGTCTGTTGACAAGATCATGATGGAGAAGATGTTCGGAGAAGCGGGAAATCGAGTGGTGGTCGAGGAATACCTTGTAGGAGAAGAAGCGTCTTACATTGCTTTTACGGATGGGAAGACCATTCTTCCTATGGCATCTTCCCAGGATCATAAGGCTATCTACGACGGAGACCAGGGCCCCAACACAGGCGGGATGGGCGCTTATTCCCCCGCACCCGTTGTGACGGACGAGGTTCATGAGAGGATTATCGAGAAGGTCTTGAGGCCGATTATCTACGGCATGGGGGAAGCGGGCAGACCCTACAGGGGCGTTCTCTATGCCGGGCTGATGATTCTCGATGGCCACCCCAAGGTATTGGAGTTCAATGCTCGGTTCGGAGATCCGGAAACCCAGCCTGTTTTGATGCGGATGAAAGGAGATATCGTTCCTATCCTTGAAGCTTGCATGAAAGGGAATTTGTCCCAATGCAAGATTGAATGGGACAACCGGCCCTCTACCTGTGTGGTGATGGCTTCAAAGGGATATCCTGGAGATTACGAAAAAGGAAAAATGATCGGCGGCCTGAAAGAGGTTTCTCGAATGGATGGAGTTTTTGTATTTCATGCAGGGACAGCTTTGAAGGACGGGCAGATCGTCACCAATGGAGGGAGGGTTTTAGGAGTGACAGGGTTGGGAGAAGATATCCCCAGAGCCATTGAGAGGACTTATCAGGCGGTTAAAAAGATCTCCTGGGATGGCGTTCAGTATCGAACCGATATCGGACAAAAAGCACTGTGCCGGCTATAATAAAAACGCAGAGAGCATAGCGCATAGAGCATAGGTTCTGTAGCGCCCTCATTTATTGAGGGCGACAAAAGTCTTTGATTGTCATTCCGGGCTTGACTAAGCCTGCCCCGTACTTGATACGGGGGAATCCAGGCGTCGTCCCGGCGAAAGCCGGGAACCATTTTGTTCCGATTTTATCGGGAATCCAGGGTTCCCGTTTCCACGGGAATGACAAATCGAAACAGTTAGGAGATTTGATAACATGTATAAGATTGCGGTAATTCCCGGAGATGGGACCGGACCCGAAGTCGTAGCTGAAGGGTTGAAGGCTCTGAAGGCCGTTTCCAAAAAATTCAAGTTCAAATATCAGCTGGAGCATTACGACCTGGGTGGCGAACGCTATCTGAAAACCAAAGAGACATTGCCGGATTCAGTTCTGGATGAGTTGAAAAAGATGGACGCCATTTATCTGGGAGCGATCGGGCATCCGGACGTCAAGCCCGGAATTCTGGAACAGGGAATTTTATTAAAGATTCGATTTCAGCTGGACCAATATATCAATCTTAGGCCCGTCAAGCTTTATGACGGTGTGGAAACACCTTTGAAAGACAAGGGGCCTAAAGATATTGACTTCATTGTCGTCAGGGAGAATACGGAAGGCGCCTATACGGGCGTGGGAGGATTCGTCAAAAAGGGAACGCCCGATGAGGTTGCGATTCAGGAGGCGATTCACACCCGAAAAGGCGTGGAGCGCTGCATCCGTTTTGCCTTCGAATATTGTCGCAAAAGGAAGCAGAAGAATAAGGTGACTCTCTGCGGGAAGACAAATGTTCTTACCTATGCGTTCGACCTTTGGGAAAGGGCCTTTCGTGAAGTGGCTAAGGAATTTAAGGGGATTGAGGCGGACTACGCTCATGTGGATGCGATCTGTATGTGGATGGTCAAGAATCCGGAGTGGTTCGACGTCATCGTTACCGACAATATGTTCGGAGACATCATCACCGATTTGGGCGCGATGATTCAGGGAGGGCTGGGGATTGCGGCCGGAGGAAATATCAATCCGAAAGGGGTCTCGATGTTCGAGCCGATTGGCGGCTCTGCTCCCAAATATACGGGGATGGGAGTGGTGAGTCCCCTGGCAGCGATTTCCGCATGTCAGATGATGCTCGAACATCTCGGAGAAGAAAAGGCCGGTCGGGCAATTGAGGAAGCCGTCATGAAGGTCTTGAAGCAGGACGTCAAAAGCGTGAATGCCGGCAAAATGGGATATTCCACCTCTCAGGTCGGCGACCTCGTTGTGAAATATGTTCAGGGCAGATAATTGAATTACCAATGAGCGATGATCAATGTCCAATTAGCATTGATCGTTGAAAGTTTAATTTTGTGTCACGGACACGGGCACGTTTTTTGTAAATGGGAGGTTAAGATGGAATGGGGAATGAAAAATCGTTTGGCTCAGTTGGTTAAATCGGATGGGCATTGTCTCTTTTTACCCATTGATCATGGTTATTTTCAGGGGCCCACTCGGAAATTAGAGAAACCCGGCGAAACCATTCGGCCGCTGCTTCGCTATTGCGATGCCCTCTTTGTAACAAGAGGGGTGTTGCGCGCCTCGATCGATCCTGAAAATACCAAGCCCATCATTCTTCGTGTTTCCGGTGGGACGAGCATGGTTGGTAAAGATCTCTCGAATGAAGGAATCACCACATCGATGGAAGAGGCGATTCGTCTGAATGTCGCAGCCGTGGGTATTTCAATCTTTGTCGGGAGTGAATACGAGAGGGAATCATTATTGAACCTCTCAAAACTGGTGGATGAAGGAGAAAAATATGGCATCCCTGTCATGGCTGTTACGGCCGTGGGAAAGGAGCTGGAGAAAAGAGATGCTCGCTACCTTGCTTTAAGTTCGAGGATTGCTGCTGAGTTGGGCGCACGGATTGTAAAAACCTACTGGTGCGAGAATTTCGATAAGGTGGTGGATGGTTGCCCAGTTCCTGTGGTTATGGCCGGAGGCCCCAAGGTCGATACGGAGTTACAAGTATTCGAATTTGTCCATGATGGGATGGAGAAGGGCGCCATCGGAGTGAACCTCGGGCGAAACATCTGGCAGAACGAATATCCTGTACCAATGATCAAGGCTTTGCGTGCCATCATCCACGAAAAAGCACCGGTCAAGGAAGCCAACGATATATTCGAACAGGAGAAAATCAAAGCGAAAAAATAGCATGCGCGTGGCCATGTATTATAACAACCGGGATGTAAGGCTGGAGGAAATGCCGACTCCCCGGATCGGGGCAGATGAGTTACTGGTCAAGGTGCTGGCGAGTGGTATCTGCGGCAGCGACGTCATGGAATGGTATCGAATTAAGAAAGCTCCCCGGGTTCTCGGCCACGAAATTGCCGGAGAGATCGTTGAAGTCGGCAAAGAGGTAAAAAATTATAAAGTCGGTGACCGGGTTTTTGTCTCCCACCATGTTCCCTGTAACACCTGCGAGTATTGTTTGAACGGTTTTCACACCCTTTGCGATACGTTGCGAACGACCAATTTTGATCCGGGAGGTTTTGCCGAATATCTTCGCGTTCCCAGGATCAATGTAGATCGTGGAGTATTCGTATTGCCAGATGAAATTTCCCTTGAAGATGGGGTTTTTATCGAGCCATTAGCCTGTGTCCTAAGGGGACAGAGATTGGCCAGACTTAGACCCGGGCAGACTGTTTTTATCATCGGGAGTGGAATCTCCGGAGTTCTTCATATTGCCTTAGCCCGTGCTTCAGGGGCAGGCCGGATCATAGCATCGGATATCAGTGAATATCGTCTTAAAGCAGCAAAGCAATTTGGGGCGGATGAAACGATCCTTGCAAAAGAAGTTAATCCCGCCAAGATTCGAGAAATCAATCAGGGACGGTTGGCTGATCTGGTCATTATCTGTGCGGGGGCAATTTCTGCCTACACGCAAGCTTTGCAATCTGTCAACAGGGGAGGAACGGTCTTATGCTTTGCTCCTTTAGAGCCGGGTCTCAATTTCGTTTTTCCCTTTTTCGATTTTTGGAATGATGGTCTCACGCTCATGTCCACATACGGGGGCAGTCCTCTTGACATTACAACTGCCATCGAGTTGATAAGGGCTCAACGCCTTCCCCTTCGGGAAATGATTACCCACCGGCTTCCTCTTAAAGAGGCCGGTCTTGGATTTCGAATGGTGGCCGAAGCAAAAGATTCCATCAAAGTAATCATCGAACCCCACCGATAATCAATCAAAGTAGGTACCCTCCGATTGTCAGAAGCATGGGACTCAATAATTTCTTTTGAGTAACGGGAAAATGTTATTTTTAGGGTTAAGGTTTCCGGGAAATGGAGTTACTAAGGAGGCCGTAATAAGATAGACATCATTGATTTGAGGGACTGCACGTTTGAGAATCTTAGACTGGACTCCGGCGTTCGCCGGAGAGACGGATTTAAGGCATCGTTTCTTCTCGTCATTCCGGCGCAAGCCGGAATCCAGTGGTGCAAAAGATTAAGGTTGATGTATATGCAATTGTGGCCCTATTAGTAATTAAATGGCGGAGGAAAAAAGCATAGTGAAAAAGGTTTTGAATGGCCAGCGTCAGCACTGGGAGAATATGTTTTCGAATAAGCCCGAAATGTTTGGCACGGAGCCGAGCGATGCCGCTCAAAAAGCAGCAGAACTTTTTAAAAAGGAAGGGAGAGCCAAGATTCTTGAACTCGGAGGAGGGCAGGGGAGAGATACTGTCTTTTTCGCCCGAAATGGGTTTCAAGTTCATGTGTTAGACTATTGCGAGAGTGGGGTTGAGGCAATCGCCCGAAAAGCAAAGGAATTGGGTATGACACAATCTATTACCGCTATCTGCCACGATGTCAGAAAACCTCTGCCTTTTGATGATGAATCTTTCGATGCTTGCTATTCCCATATGGTTTATTGCATGGCGCTCACAAGGGCCGAGCTCGAATTTCTTTCCGACGAAATCAAGCGGATTCTCAAACCGAAGGGGCTGAATATTTATACGGCTCGAAACACAAAGGATCCCCATTACGGAACGGGCATTCACCATGGTGAGCAAATATATGAAGTCGGGGGGTTCGTGATTCATTTTTTCAGTAGGCAGATGGTGGAAGATCTGGCAAAGGGATTTGAGATCGTGAGTGTCGATGAGTTTGAAGAAGGCCAACTTCCGAGAAGACTCTTCCGAGTAACCCTGAGGAAGAAATGAAACACGGGAGGTTATGATGAAAAAGGTGAATCCACGAGCTGGTCTGCGCACGGAAGTGATCGGATATAAACACGGCGATGAGGCGATGGAAGGTTATCTGGTTTTTGAGGGCACAGGCAAGGGAAAGCGCCCCGGCGCCATTGTTGTCCATGCGTGGACGGGGCTCGATGCTTATACCAAGAAGCGAACAGAGCAATTAGCGAAGCTTGGCTACATTGCCTTTGCCATCGACATGTATGGCAAAGGAGTGAAGGCCAAGGATGCCGAGGAGGCAGCCAGACTGGCTGGTATCTACAGGGCGGACAGAAGGCTCATGCGTAGCCGTGCGAATGCGGGATTGGAGGTTCTCAAGAAGCACGCCCTTACCGACGCTAAACGAATTGCTGCCATGGGCTACTGCTTCGGCGGCGGGGTCGCGCTGGAATTAGCCAGGAGCGGGGCCGATATAGCAGGGGTGGTGAGCTTTCACGGCAATCTCGATACCCCGAACCCTGAAGATGCCAAGAATATCAAAGGTAAGGTGTTGATTCTTCACGGTGCTGATGATCCGATAGTGCCACCCGATCAGGTAATAGCTTTTCAGGATGAGATGCGGAAGGCAAATGTTGACTGGCAGATGGCGATTTATGGGGGTGCGGTTCATGCCTTCACCAACCCTGAATCTGGTGACGATCCTTCCAGGGGTGCAGCTTATAATGAAAAGGCGGACCGACGTTCCTGGGAAGCAATGAAAATGTTTTTCGCCGAGATATTCAAATAAACAGAAAAACGAACTGGATTTGCCTGAGAAGAGGTCCGGGAAAAATCACGGCTTATTGAGCCATGAATAGTAGTTCCCCGATAAGTAGATAGAAGCAAGTGGGTTGTGGCCTGTCACTCTGTCTTTCACCGCCAGGACGGTTGTCGGCGCTTCGGCATATTTGAAAAACAGGGAGTCGTGTCCCACGCAGAGTCCCAGTAAGATATTGAAATCCGTCTTGGCATCGTTGACGATTACTGCCTGGAGAATGGGATTACACATGGACTCGTACTGCCCGATAAAGATCTTCTCGCTGTCCTTCACGCCGATCTCCTCTTTTGGTATTGACCCGACCTTACAGACAACGGATACCGTTTCAAAGCCCTGATTTTGCAGAATTCGGATAACCATTGCCGCTTCCTTGTACAACCCTATGCAGAACACCAAGCCCAAACGGGTGTACTCCATCTTCCGGGCAAGCTCGCATATTTCCTGTATCCTTGGCTTCGTTGGGTGCATCACATAAGGCCTTTTATCCCTTCCGGCATAACACTCACCCTCCTGAATAGACGCCTGCCGCGCAAATTCCCTTACGTCTGCTTTCTGATACTTCTTCTGTGCCTGTCCGGCAAGCTTCTTTTCCCCAAGAGTGGGGCACCCTTTCGACCCTTTTCCTTTTGGATTTATGCAGACCTTCTCCTTCGGGGGCAAGGCGCAGTTTGCACAATCCGACAGATTATTCTTTTTCATAAATAGCCTCCCTCGAGAATGGGATGTTGATCCTCGAAAAAACTCTTTCCTTAAATCAATGCAAGGCTATCGGCGACGGCTAGGCCGGCTTGGGTAGGGGAGAGGCGGCCATCCTGGATAGAAATAAAACCTTCTTCCAGGAGCCTATTCAGCATTTCCCTTTTTTCAGTGAAGAGATCGTATTGGTACCGGTTCTTAAAATCTTCGAAGTTAACTCCCCTTTTCGTCCGGAGACCGAGATACACTGCCTCCAATCTCAGCTGCTCCATTGTCAGGGTTTCTGTCTCTTCAACAGGAAGATTTCCGGCGTTGACCGCAACAAGGTACTGGTCGAGGGAACGATGGTTCCGCCAGCGCCGGTTAGACTGGAAGGAGTGGGCAGAAGGACCGAGACCGAGGTAAGGGGAGTGGTCCCAATATTTCTGGTTGTGTCGGGAAGCATACTGCATTCCCCTCGCGAAGTTGGATACTTCATAATGGATATATCCGGCATCTTCGAGGAACTCAGATGTCTTTATGAAAAATTCGTACTGCAATTCTTCTCCCGGCATGAGAAACTCTTCGGCCTGGTATCTTATACCCAAAGGGGTTTCTGCTCCGAGCGTTAATTGGTAGCAGGAGAGGTGCTCCGGTGAAAAGGCGACGGCCCGTTTCAAGGTATCCAGCCATGAGTCCATTTCCTGTCCCGGAACACCGTAAATCAGATCGACTCCAATATTTTCAAACCCAGCCTTTCTCGATGCCTCAATGGCTGAAAGAGCCTGCTTTGCAGAATGCCTTCTTCCGAGAAAGCCCAGCACTTTTTCATCAAAAGATTGGATTCCGATATTGATTCGATTGATCCCCATCTGACGCATCGATTCAAGCGGAGATTGATCGAGATCAGCCGGGTTCGTCTCGACAGTTACTTCCGAGTCCGCCATGAGACCGAAGTTTTTCTGCACACTTGTCAGGATGTCTTTTAACTGTTTGGGGCTGAGAAGGGAAGGGGTTCCGCCTCCGATGTAGAGCGTATCAAAGACATCGAACCTGTTACGGTACATCTCCATTTCTTTAAAGACAGCATTTAGAAAGTTAGGGACGGCAGAGACGTATGTTGATGAATAGAAATCACAGTAGTGACATTTGCTAATGCAAAAGGGAATATGAATATAGAGACCGGGAATCTTTTCTGAGTTCATTGGGTTAATTCGGTTTATTGGGCTCTTGGGCTAAACCCCAAACCAATTGGCCCTGATGCGTGCTTGCCGCAGGCACGGGCTGAGTTTCATAATCTCTACGCCATGCTCTATGCGCTATGCCCTATGCGTTTAGTCATCCGTGTTCGTTTTTAAAACGGCCAAGAAGGCGCTCTGAGGGATGGACACCGACCCGATTGTCTTCATCCTCTTCTTGCCTTTCTTCTGCTTCTCCAAAAGTTTTCGCTTGCGCGTAATGTCCCCTCCGTAGCACTTCGCTGTCACATCCTTGCGGAAAGGTGAGATCGTCGTACGGGCGATGATCTCTCCTCCGATCGCTCCCTGGATGGCAATTTTAAACATCTGCCGGGGAATTTCTTCCTTTAATCTTTCGCAGGCATGCAAAGCACGGGGACGGGCTTGATCACGGTTGACAACCTGCGAGAGGGCATCTACCTTCTCGCCGTTGACCAGGATGTCCACCAGGACCAGGTTGCTTTCCCGATAGTCCAAGAGTTCGTAATCAAAGGAACCATATCCCTGGGTGATGGATTTGAAACGATCGTAAAAATCATAGATCACATCGGCCAGGGGCATCTCATAGGTCAGCTCCACCCGACCCGGGCTCAGGTAGTTCAGTTTTGAGTTCACACCTCGCTTCTCCATGCAGAGTTTCATCACAGCACCCAAATATCTTTCCGGCATGAGCAGCGTGGCGCGGATATAAGGCTCTTCTCCTTTTTCAATGATGCTGGGATCCGGATAATGGGCGGGATTGTCAACGAACTCGACGCTTCCATCTTTCAATGTAAACCGGTAACGGACGCTCGGAACGGAGAGAATGATGGAAAGATCGTATTCCCGTTCCACCCTTTCCTGGACGATTTCGAGATGAAGGAGACCCAGGAATCCGCACCGGAAGCCCTGTCCCAGGGCAATCGAGGAGTCTTTCTGGTAGACGAAGGCCGCGTCATTCAATTTATATTTCTCAAGGGCGACCGCAAGGTCTTCATAGTCTTCAGGAGCGATGGGATAGATGGAAGAGAAGACCACCGGCTTGAATTCCTTAAAGCCGGGGAGGGGTTTGTCACAGGGTCGGCCGTCGAGCGTAATCGTATCGCCGATGTGTACATCCGATACGGTTTTGACACTTGCAAAGATATAACCCACCTCTCCGGCGGAGATCTTATCACGTTTTTCTCTGGCAAGCAGAAATCGCCCCACCTCTTCGACCTTATAAGTCGCCTGATTGGACATCAAGCGGATGATATCCCCATTCTTTACGGTTCCGTCAAAGACCCGGCAGTGGATCACTGTTCCACGAAAAGAATCGTACTGGGCATCGAAGATCAGGGCAGCCAGCGGTCCTTCCGGGTCTCCTTTAGGAGGAGGGATTCTCTTGACAATGGCCTCCAAAATTTCTTCGATGCCTATTCCTTCTTTAGCCGAGCATTTTAGACAGCTGAAAGGATCCAATCCCAGCTCCGAGTCGATCTGCTCAACCACCCGCTCCACATCTGCGGTGGCAAGATCGATCTTATTAATAACCGGAATGATTTCCAGGTTGTTTTCCATGGCCAGATAAAGATTGGCAATCGTCTGAGCCTGCACGCCCTGGGCCGCATCGATCAGAAGAAGGACGCCTTCGCAAGATGCGAGAGAGCGGGAGACCTCATAAGAAAAGTCGACATGGCCCGGCGTGTCGATCAAATTCAGAACATACTCCTCTCCATCTCTGGCATGATAGGGCAGGGCAATGGCCTGACTCTTGATGGTGATCCCCCGTTCTCGCTCGATATCCATATTATCCAGGATCTGGTCCTTGAAGTTTCGTTCATCGACCATGCCAGTTAATTGAATGAGGCGGTCTGCAAGAGTCGATTTCCCGTGATCGATGTGTGCGATGATGCTAAAATTACGTATATTTTTCATGGATTGTCCAGAAAATAACGTGACCGTACCCGTGTCGCGTGTCCGTAACTAATACATACGCGTTAAATCATTTCACATGTAGCGCAAGGCTTTAGCCTTGCTTAAAGCAACCCTAAAGGGTTGCCCTACAAAATATTTAATGCGTTTGTATTAGATACAATGAATTCTAAGTTATTTTTCTCCAAAAATCTCCTTTACGTTCCTTATGTGCAGTTTTTTTAAGAAGACGCAATGGCTTTCAGCATTCGGTTTTCAGTTCTCAACATTCCGAAATCCGAATTCCGCAATCCGCATTTAGAATTCTCCCTATCTCCTCACCTAGCATGGTGCAGGGCTTGCCTAGTACCCTACGTGGTTCAGATTCTCGTCATCTCCTTATCCATCACAAAGAACGGGGCGTGGTTAGAGGTGAATACAGGTGGATCTCTTCTCAAGATCGACGCAATAGCAGGATGTCTCTTGAATTCCTTGTCCAAGAATTGCCTGATCAGTTGCCTGCTCCATCCTTTCGGATGATCGAAACTGGTATAGAGGGAAAGGTCTCCATCATAAAAGGCTCTTGTTTCCATCTGTCGGACCTCCGGTCCGTAGATCGGCATGTTGAAGATGGCGAGATTCAAGAAACCAACACAGTCCTGGTGTTTAACGACAAACTCAAGGGTTCTTCGTGCTTCTGTCAGTCCTTCCGGAGGAGTTCCAAAAAGAAGATAGACATAGCTGGAAATTCCTGCCTTTCTCAGATTTTTTAAAGCCAATGAAGCCTCTTCAAGATTGATTCCCTTGTGCAGAGAGTCGAGCACGCTCTGATCTCCCGACTCCAGACCGAGCTTTAACATCACACATCCTGATTGCCTCAGGGCCAGACAGAAATCCGGGTCAGTCAGATGGCGAGTAATCCTCGTAAAACCGTACCACGGTGCGCCCGGAGGGTGTTTACAAATTTCGTTCATTAGCGACGGACTGATCGCGTTATCCAGCAAATGGATAAGAACCGGCTTATGTTTATCGACCAGGTGAAGAAGATCCTCGGCCACTCTGTCAGCAGGGATGGTTTGATAAGAATTCCCCTCGGCCCTTTCCGGACAAAATAAACACTTATTCCAGTAACATCCACTTGAGGAACTGTACGGAAGAATCGGCCCTGGCGCAAAGTAATCTCTTACGGGGAGAGAATCATAGTTGGGCCTGAAATGATTATCTTGGGAGGGACTTACTCCCAGAAGCGAAAGCAAAGCGGCTTCTCCCGGTCCGGCCACAAGATGATCCACCAAGCTCCCGAAGGGATTTTTCCAACGTGGGTTTCTCATCCATGAAGTCACAAGCCCCCCGCCCAAAGCTAATTTTACCCCGGGGTGCTCTCGCCTCAGAAAACCGATCATTGCAAACGTACACAAGGCTTGGGTTAAATAATTGAGCGAAAATCCGATGATTGGAGGTTGCTCACTTTTCAAATAATCAGCAAGCCGTTTCTTGAAATAGGGATAGAAGGGATTATTTTCGGGATTTTCTGCGGCTCTCATAAGATCTGCGCTCCTTGCTGGAGAGAGATCTTCATCTTGATAATTTGCCAAACCGAGGCGCACACGGGTGGACTTTGCCGCCATGTCGAGAAGCCGGTTCAGATCCTTAATCGCGCGGCGGTAACGGCCGTCATCCTGGTAAGCAGTCCAACAGGTCAACGAAGCGAGGTGTCTGGAAAGATGACGAACTGCCCGGCGAGTCCAGGTATCCGATGCCGCAGGTGGAACGCTCAGGAGGTAGAGAAGACCCTCTAAATTTGCATCCAAAACGTTGTATCCCACTCTGTGGTGATTCAGAGCACCGCAGAGTTTTGCTATACCCGCTGGAGGCTCACACGGCTTGGCAACAGGAGGATAGATGAGAATCATGGCAACGGCTGAAATTTCCAACCGAGTAAAATTGGGCCCGGCTAAATGGTTTTTGCTTAAAATGGATATTCCCCTGCTTTGATCACCGCGTCGGCAATCTCCCTTCTTAGCATCACTGTGTTGACGGGAGTATAGCGAGCCAGCTTCTCGAGGACAGACAATTGGGTCCTGAGTGCATCCGGATCGGCAATGGCAGAGAATGCCTGCTTTGCGAAACTCGTTATCCGGCCAAAGGAATCGTTGACAAAAACCTTCACCATGGTCTTTTGGATCTGGGATTTCTCGTCTCCAAATCTTTCCATTGTCTTCAACGCCCGCAGCAAGCCGCTTTCCATGGCGAAGACCTCGATCGCCATATCGCTGATCAGACCCACGATCTCCTGTTCCTCTGCCAACTTCACCCCATACTTCTGAACCGCAGCCCCTGTAACCATGAGGGCGATCCTCTTTGACATGCCCACCATCTCTTTCTGCATGCTCAACTTCTCATCATCCGTTTGCACTTTCGGCTGAAGGGTAGGGAGCTCATTTGTAACTTCTTGCGCCGCATCGAACACGGGGAGGCGATTCTTCATGGCCCTCTTTATCAACATGTCCATGATGAGGAGACGATTAATCTCGTTTGTCCCCTCCACAATTCGACTGATTCGTGAATCTCGATAGCCCCGCTCAGCCGGATACTCGTGGACATATCCGTACCCTCCGTAGATCTGGACGGCTTCGTCGGCAACATAACCGGCCATCTCCGAACAAAAGATCTTATTGATCGAGTCCTCAATGTTATATTCCTCGACCCCCCTCGCCATCTGAATCCCGACATCTTCGGCATGGTGGTCAATATGTCGGAGAATCAAATCGGTTAGGCCTGCGGTGCGGTAAATCATGCTCTCCATGATAAACGTTCGAATCGCCATTTCCCCAATCTTCTGTTTGATCAGGCCGAACTCGGCAATCGGCCGACCGAACTGGATTCTCTGTTTCGCATACGTGACCGCTTCCTGCAGGGCTTTCTTCGATCCCCCCAAACAGCCTGCACCCAGGGTGAAACGGGCGATATTTAGGACGTTTAAGGCTACGGTGTGTCCCCTGCCAATCTCGCCGAGCAGATTCTCCACTGGAACCTTGACGTTGGTGAAGATCACACCTCGGGTCGAGGAGCCTCTCATCCCCATTTTATTCTCTTCCTCGTCTAACGAAACCCCTTCGAACGCTTTCTCCACAATGAAAGCAGTGAATTTTTCTCTATTTACTTTGGCATAGGTGACGAACGTATCGGCAATGCCTGCATTGGTGATGAACTGCTTCTGGCCATTCAGGATGTAATATCTTCCGTCAGGGCTGAGCGTTGCTGTCGTCTTGGCATTCAGGGCATCCGAGCCGGCGTCCGGCTCTGTCAGGGCATACGCGCCGATAAACTCTCCAGTGCCCAGCTTGGGCAGATAGCGAATCTTCTGGTCTTGATTGCCGAAGAGGGCGATGGGAAGGATGCCGACGCCGGTATGGACGGAATAGGCGGCCATAAAGGATCCCCCTCCCCGGGACAGGTTCTCCATCAACAGGATGACACTGACCTTATCCAAATCTTGCCCTCCGTACTCCTCGGCAATGTCTCCGGATAGAAAGCCTAATTCTCCTGCTTTCCTGAGCAGGCCTGGAACGAGACCCTCTTTCTTCTCTTCAATATCCTCGGCTACGGGTAGAACCTCCCCTGTCACAAATTCCGTCGCCGCCTTCGCGATCAGCCGATGCTCTTCAGTAAAATCCTCAGGCGTAAAGATTTCCTGGGGCGAGATCGATCTGATCAAGAATTCTCCCCCTTTAATATACTTCGGTTGTTCCATGACATCCTCCAACGATTTCAACCGGGAAGCGGATAGCCCTCTTGAGACCTGACCCTCTGGCTCCCTTATGCTCTTTTTAGGAAAATGTAGCCCCATCGTAGAGGCCAAATTGCGAATACCGTCGCTATCGCTGTGATTTCCTTAAAATCGATAAAATTAAGATAAACATGTAATAATCCATCGAATAGAACCACGAAGGCGGAAAGAACACAAAATGCCAAAGAAATCTTGTTTGCCATTCTTATTACATGAAGATTTGTTTGAGAATCGAACAATTTGTCCTCAAATTCCACTATTTGCCTCCAGCTGAAAAACCATGGCATTTCTTTACCCTTCCGTGGATCGAGAAGTTTATAAACATAGAGTCCTAAACCTATTTCCCATATTGCTAATGCAAAATATACAAACATTCTTCCGCCGTTTTAAAAACTATTTTCCTGCTCTGGCTCCTCTTAGGGCGTGGTAACTTTCTCTTCCGACCCGTATTTTTTCTATTTGACAGTAATCTAAGCCCGTTCCCTTTATTCTAAGACCCTGATTCTCTGCTCAGGACTTTGGCTTGGAGTGATGAATCGAAGGCGATAGTAATTCCCTTCAATCCTCCCGATGTACTCTCCCGAAGAATCGCCGACTGGGGTTCCGGTGATCTCGTAGGCGTCTCTGCGCCCGACGGATAGGAGGATTTTCCCGCCAGATTCCACTATAGCAACGCCCTCTTGGTCACCCGATAGCTCACCTGCGAAAACGTGTCCTTTATACCGTAGAACTCGGGAAACCTTCCGCTCTTTCATATCGACAACGTATTCTCCCTCTTGATGCTGGAAACGAACCCAGGGGCCTCCTCGTGGGTTCGCCGGGTACCAGTAAGTGTTGACCAAAGTGAGACTTCGGCTGTCGGAAGGCAGGGATCGCTCGATTGTGGTGGATGCTTTGGTGAATTTCAATTTGTATTCGTATGCACTTAGGGAAGGGTGAATGCCATGTCTGAGAAAGACCAATGTGCCGTACTCCGGAGGAATAGGGATTGTACAGGAGATCTGCACCGGCAAGTATCTATAGGCCTTCTTGATGTAGGGTTTGGTCGTTTTCCCAAGTGGAGGGTATAAGTAAAATGCAACAACGGCAAAGAGCAGCGCAACTACAACGCATATAATAAATCCAACGAGAAAGATTCTAAAAACCTTTTTCACGGTTTTACCTCATCTTTCTTCCCACCTGCCGAACGCGGAAGTGAGCGAAGTAGGTTGTTGCACTTGGAAGAAGATTGTCTTTGCGGTTAGCAAAGTATCTCACCTTTCTTTCATTTGGTGAGAGATTTTCAATAAGTTCGAAACCAAGATCCTCCATCTCGGTAACCAGTATATCTGGATCGAAATGAGTGATCATGGGTTCGCCAAGGTGTGCGGCAAGACGCCGATTCTTATTGAATCTCTTGAGATCCTTTGGATTAATAAGCACATCAGGAATGCTATAGTCGAAAACAATCTCGCTTTCAGGAGCAGCCAATGAAAGCAAAGACTGAAGCGTTTTGAACACAGCATCACGAGTAAGATAACGGATAGTGCCAAGCCATGAAAAAAAGGCAGGCACCTCACGGATGTAAGAGGAGCGCTTCAGGGCATCAGCGACGGTTTCCTTCTCGAAATCTACCGGAATCAATTCAAGGTTCTTCGGCAACTCAACATTGAGCTCCGAAAGCCTTTGCTTTTTTGCTTTTTGCGTTGCCGGATGATCCAGCTCAAAGATCTTAATGGAATCGGATAGGTCTCTACGGCGTAAAGCAAACGAATCGTAACCTGCACCGATGATTGCATATTGTGTCATACCCTGGGCAATTGCCTTCTCTAACTTTTCCTCATTATAGCGACTCCGGTCCACAGAGTAGGCACGCCGAGGGCGAAAATGACGATATAATGTTGAACGCATCAGGAGACCAATAAGGGGATTTTTCAGAAATCGCCTTCGGCGAGGACTTAAAAAGTCGATGGCAAAAAAATCTTCAAACATGATTGGGTCATCATAAAGTAGATGCTTCGCTCTTGCATACGCAACCCCTTCAGCAGTTATGCTTCGCTCTTCTTCTCTCATAGTCCAACCGCCACTGTTATCTCGCAAAACTGTATGGAAGGTTAGTTTTTGCGGCTCTAATATATCCTACATTCAGTCTTTTTAAAAGTGAAAATTTGACAAGGAGGGAAGGGAAAGCACTTTAAATAATTATTCCTTTTGCATTATTTCTACCTTGACAAACGGGGGCGGTAGTAACTAATTTTAAATTGCAGGTTTTTGGGGTCTGCGGGATAGAAATAACGATGCCCAGAAGTTACAAAAGTTGGCTAAAGGAAGGAGGATAAGACAATGGAGAGCGACCAAAGAAGAGATTCCAAACTCTTAAGAGGACTTTTTGTTGGCAGTGTTTTGGGTGCGACAGCAGGTTTCTTATTGGCTCCCAAAGCTGGAAAAGAACTGAGATCAGGAATCAGGGAGAAGACAAACAAGGCATTGGATGAGACAAAGCGGTTATACTCGGAAGGCCGCACAAAGTTCGAAAATGTTCGTGCTTCTATTACCGGGAGAAGAGAAGGGGCTTCACTGAGCGGGATCGAGTCGCCCGAAGAAATAATGGGGGATGCCTGAGAAAAATTGAGAGGTTAGGAGGGCAAGATCGGTAAAATACACTATCAAACCCGGGGCTCCAAAGCGACGTTTATGTTCACCTGAGAGGTCCCGGGTTTGATTCTTTATATGAAATACAGCTTTTTCAGGATAAAAATACCAAGTTAACCTTATTTACTTTATTTACCGTTTCGGATGATTCTTTATAGGGATGATTCAAGGAAAGTAGACGCGTGCCCTTTTATTAAAAGCGAGTTTAGGAAATTTTCACGGGTTTAATGTGGGTGGTATCCCCCCTCTTAAGACTAAGAGGGGGGAGGGGAGTTATGAAATTCTTACAAGAAGGAAAGGGGGTTTTGTCCTATGGCAGAAGATGAAAGCGGTCGCGGAGGATTTCTGCGAGGGTTCTTTATCGGGAGCGCGCTGGGAGCGATAGCCGGACTTTTATTAGCTCCTAAATCCGGAAAAGAGTTGAGGTCCGAACTTAAGCAAAAAGGGAGCGAGGTCCTTGAAGAAGCCAAGGGACTTTACTCAGAAGCGCAGCTTAAGGCGAAGACGATCCTTGACGAGGCTCAGCGCCGGGCTGAAGAATTGAAGAAAGAGGCCAATCTCCAGCTCGCAGAGGCGCGTGTGAAGGCAAAAGAAGTGATCGAGGATGCAAAAACAGGTGTGAAAAAAGTGAAGGGAGCAGTGGAAGTAGGTTTGGAAGCTGCAAGGCAAGAGTTATCCAAGGGAGCAAAGAAGGACGAAACCAAGGCTTAAGCCGACCCTTCAATTCCCCGGTCAGAAGACCGAGGGCTCAGGGTCGGCCCTGAGGGACTTATTTTCTCCTGCCTTCGAGCGCAGGAGCTGGCGCCGTCGAATGGGCCGAAGGGAGATCACAACCTATGTTGCAGACGATCAGTATCACTATCATTGCAGCCGCCGTAGTGGTTGTTGCTATTGTCCTCATTCCTGTTATCCTGCAGATCCGCCGAACCGCTTGCGCGGCTGAAAAATTATTTGAAACAGTTCGCATGGAGATTGTCCCTCTGAGCCACGACCTGACTGTCATTTCAAAGGAAATCAGCAGTATCGTGCAATCCATTCATCGGCAGGTGGACAGAGTTGAAGAAGGGATTGCCGCGGTTGGGGATGCTGCCGGGCGCCTGCGGGAGTTCGAGGAAGCAGTATTAACTATTGCCGGGGGGCCCCTACTAAAGCTTCCAACGGTGATCAGCGCGGTGGTGCGAGGAATCGGGGCTTTCGTGCGTTTCTTTCGAAGGCCAGCCGCAGAGTGATTAATGTAGGGAAATAAGATCGAGGACTAAAACAGAGCTCGCAAAATTGCAGATCCTGAAGCGTGTTCAGGACGTGGTTCGGGATCCCCCCAAAAACAGGTTTTGAGAATCGTCCCTAAACTTCTCTACTATTCTTGTACTTTATCCTCAGTCGAGATTAAATTCTAATAGACGGTGTCCATTTGAAAGGGCAAGTACGCAAGGCTTGCGGTTTTCCTCCTGAACCCAGACAGCGGAGTGGAGGACAGTCGTCGTAAGGGAGATTCGATCCATGTCGATCACAGTTAGAGTTAGAAAAGATTGAACTTCCATGGATAAAAAATTACCAAAACATTCCAAGAAAGGAGTCATCAGTATGGATAAGCTTGATCCTGCATGCGCCGCAGAAAAGGTCTTCGCTTCAGAGCCTAACCATGTGGAATGTGAACTGCCACCTCTGTTTCGCCAAGAACTTCCTCAAATTGTGTCTGACCTCGTGGAAAGTTGCCAGGACAAGGATGCTTTTCATCACCTGAACCTGGTAGGATTGCCCTCTCGAGGGGTCGTGATTGAGATCATCGAGCGTCTTAAAAAGGTCCTCTTCCCCGGGTATTTTGGGGAACATGAGGTGGATAGTTTCAGTCTGGCCTACCAGATGGGCATCGAAATAAATACCCTTTTTGAACTCTTATCTAAGCAGATCACCCTGAGCATCCGCCATGAATGCCGCCGCCAGCAGATGGTCTGCACTTCCTGTTCGGAAAGGGGGCAAAAGGAAGCCCTTACCCTGTTGTATAAATTGAAAGGTCTTAAAAAAATCCTGACCGAGGACGTTAGAGCGGCCTACCAGGGAGATCCGGCAGCGAAAAGCTTTGACGAGATTATTTTTAGCTACCCGAGCATTTTGGCCATCTTGACCTACCGGGTGGCCCACGAGCTTCATGATAAAGAGGTTCCTTTAATCCCAAGGATGATGACCGAATACGCCCATAGCGTCACCGGTATAGATATCAACCCGGGCGCGGTCATTGGGCGGCATTTTTTCATCGACCATGGTACTGGGGTGGTTATTGGAGAGACGAGTGTTATCGGCGACCATGTCAGGATTTATCAAGGGGTTACCCTGGGTGCCTTAAGTCTCCCCATGGAGGAAAAAGGTGAATTGCTTAGGAAGATGAAACGCCATCCGACCATAGAAGATCATGTAACGATCTATGCTGGCGCGACAATTTTAGGAGGCGAGACGGTGATTGGCACCGGCTCGGTTATCGGAGGGAATGTCTGGTTAACCCGTTCGGTCCCGCCAGGTACGACGGTTATGATTGAGGCACCTAAGTTAAAATACAAAGAAGAAGGAAAGGAGAAGAATAGGGAGTCTAATGGCTATTAACTCCAAAATGACAAGAACTCGCTTTAGGGTGAGTTGAATAAAGAAGGAGACGCTGGTTCTAAAACAACTTCAGATATTTGCTTAAAATGGCCACTTCCTTGCGGCCACTCTCGTCTTCCTCAAAGGTGAACTTAAGTTGTCACCGGTCAACAGTCTGTTGAAAAACTAAGGATTTATCAGCCATTTTGAAGAAAATATTGAGTTCGATGCCTGAAAAGAGTCATCAAACAAAATAATTCAAAGAATCTCTTTGAAAGAAACGATTTCCCAAGCCGT
>Ga0208821_1000293_pt1 | contig 42225 bp, 43 predicted proteins | sample June2015DPH_20_5_FD_184720 | JGI IMG/M metagenome (GOLD analysis project Ga0208821, IMG submission 184720) | Peatland microbial communities from SPRUCE experiment site at the Marcell Experimental Forest, Minnesota, USA - June2015DPH_20_40... | ecosystem: Environmental > Terrestrial > Soil >...
GCGATTACAAGGTGAGGCAACTACTGTGCTCATTCTGTAATCGCCTTCTCGGAGACGCTAAGGAAAACACAGCGATCCTTAAAGCTGCGATCAACTATCTGAGGAGGCACCAATGAGTGATTTCAACCTAGCCATCCCGGTCGTGCTTGCCAACGAGGGCGGTTACATCAACGATCCCGATGACCCCGGAGGAGAAACAAAATATGGGATCAGCAAAGCAAGCTACCCACATCTGGACATTGCCAACCTAACCGTGGCTCAAGCGACGGCTATCTATCTGCGCGACTTCTGGTTGTTCAATGGTCTTATTAGTCAGACCGTGGCTACCAAGATATTCGACTCTTACGTGAACGAGCGGCACGACGCCATCAAGATCGCACAGAGAATTGTCGGTGCCGCAGTGGATGGTTGTTATGGTCCCTGCACTGAAGATTTAATCAACGCAGCCAACCCATTCACATTCTTAACTGCCTTTCGCGCTGGATTAGTTGCACACTACCAAGCCATCGTAGCGGCCAACCCAAATGAAGCGAAATTCCTAAAAGATTGGTTGCGTAGAGCAAATCAGTAGGAGATCACAATGTTACCGTGGAGACCACAAGCAGACCCATTCAAACCTTCTCTCAATCTGGAGGATGTCGGCACTAGAGAACTTCACTTAATCCAGCTTCTCGATGTATGGAATGGTGGACTGAATATCCTCTTAGCTAAATCTGAGGTGAATAGGACCGAACGGGAAACTGAAATGATCAAGACGCTGATGTTTGCAATTGAACTTCTCAAGAAGCATATGACTAGCATCGGCAGTGATTACCACGAGAACTTCTACAAAGCTGATATCGAAGGGTTGCCTGACCCATGGAAAACGAAGCAAGGAAAACTAGGGTTCTAATAGCAATCACATCCTGTGGTCGGGACAGGAAATATCAAGACGCACAGCGCAATACATGGATCAAGGATATTCCCGCTGGCGTGGACTACAAGTTCTTCCTCGGCCACACCGATGCGACAGGTGCTAAAGACGACGAAGTATTCTTAAATGTTCCTGATACCTATGCAGGCTTGCCTTTTAAGACTCAAGCATTGTTAGAATGGGCTCTGGAACATGGCTACGATTTCATCTACAAGACAGATGTGGATACGCTGGTATGTCCTGTAAATCTGCTGGGTTGTGGCTTCGAGCACTATGCTTGGGTAGGTGCTAACTATGGCGCGCGCGATAAAGTCTTTGCCAGTGGTGGATCAGGGTATTGGTTAAGCGCAGATGCAGCACGAAAGGTAGTAGCGTTTAAGGCGTCCAATGGTGCTGAGGATGTAATGGTGGCAAATGTCATGCGTGCCAATGGCATAGACCTGCACCATGATGATCGTTACCTGTTTGCTCCTGGGTCAGTATTGGATGGAAATACTATATCCTACCACTTGTCCTCAGTGTTCAATTATGGCAGAGGATATAAGCCTGAGTACATGTATTCGTCTTATGCCAAATTCAAAGCGTTCAGCTTAAACCCAACGGTATCTGTGATTTGTCCTACAGCGGATCGGCAGCATCTTATACCGATGGCGATACAATGTTTCTTGGATCAGGACTATTACTCAAGCGAGATGGTGATTGTTGATGACGGCGCAGAGCCCACACGGGTGCCATATAATAGCCGCATCAAGCTAGTGCGTTTAGACACCAAGATGACCATTGGTGCAAAGATCAACATTGGATGTGAATGTGCGCTAGGCAATAACATTGTACGCTTTGATGATGATGACTGGTCGGCACCTGGGCGCATTGCCCAGCAGGTTCAAATGCTTGACAAAAGCAGCGTTGTCAGCTATAATAGTCTTAGCTTGTACAACGTTAAGCACAGGACGGCTGCTCGATTAGATAATGCAGCAGGGCTAGGCACAGGCCAAGCCTTTCGCAAAGCTTTCTGGAAGCACAACCATTTTGTTGATTGCACTGGTGGTGAAGATGGTATCTTCTATGGTTGTGCACAAGATGCAGTAAGCATCCCTGGTGATCAAATGATTGTTGTCAGGCGTCATGACAGCAATACTTGGGCAGGGGGCAATGCTGTGGCTCATACAAAGAATGTATCGTTATCCGCATTACCCAACGGTTTTCTAAAAGCGCTAGGTCTAACAATAGGCTCTGGCAATCCTGTCACAGTACCTCACGCTCACCATGGATATTGCAAAAAGCATAAAGCGCTTGGCTGTGCGATCTGTACACTAGAAGGGAACTATTGATGAGAGCACCGAGTATGATAAATCATAAGCCCCCATCTGTAGTAGAGCGCTTAATTGCAGAAGCCAGAGTAAAACCTCCGGTTACGGAACAGATCATAGAACCGCCTAATGACGGTGTGCAACCGGAACAAGTAATTGCATTACCAACAACAACCACAACGACAATCATAGTGCCCAGCCGTTTTCCTGATATCTTTGAAGTCTGCCGTGTAAGCCTTGATAAGTTCGCCCCAAATACCCCTAAGATTTTAGTAAGAGACGGACATGACATTCCAGACCCACCTAACTGGAAAACTATACAAGCGCCTGAAGGCAGATTCATTTATAGCAGAAACATAAATCTAGGAATCAATCAATCGACCGACAATGTTCTACTGATGAATGACGATGCTAGGTTCTCACAAAGAGGGACAATTGAAGCACTAGAAAAAGTGCTTGCAGCGCACCCTGAGGTTGGTATTCTTTCCCCTAAAATAGTAGGCGGCGTTGGCAACGGTGATCAATATCATGTGAGTGAACCACTGCGGTGTACTGGATTTTTAGCTTTTGTTTGTGTGCTAATACGCAGAGAAGTAATCGAAAAGATCGGCCTACTCGATGAGGCATTTATAGGATATGGCTGGGATGATGTTGACTACTGCCGCCGCGCAGTAGTTGCTGGATATAAGATGGCCGTCACTGCCAATGCTTCTGTCCTGCATGGTCATGGAAAGTATGGATGCTCCGCATCATTTAGTAGAACTCCCCGAGATCAAGGGAACAAGGCTATTTATTACAACAAATGGAAAGACTATAAAATGGCATGCTTTCCTACTAATCAGTCCGTTAGGACTGTTCCACACGCGCGCTGTGGATATTGTCGTAAACATAAAGTGTTGGGTTGTGCAACGTGTTCAATGGACCAAGGAGTGAGATATTAAGATGGCTGATTTAATAGCTGTTATAACCCCGTCTAAACCAGATCGCTCTGCAATGCTTGCTGAATGCATAGCCTCAGTAAAAGCACAGACTAAACCTGCTGTCTTTCATAGCGTTGAAGTAGACGTGAACAAAGTCGGACCTTCCAAACTCCGCAACAAGATGGTCAGTGAATTGCCAAAGGATGTTGAGTGGATAGCCTTCCTTGATGACGATGACCTGTTTCTACCGAACCACTTGGAACTGCTGAGTTCTGTGTCAGCAAACGCGGACGTAGTTTATAGTTCTTGCCAACCTGGTATTGCAACGATAATAAAGCCCTTCAATCGTGAAGCTCTAAAGCATTTCAATTACATTGCTGTGACTTCATTGGTAAGACGCAGCATGTTCGATAAGGTTGGTGGATTTGCGGACGTTAAGTTATTTGAAGATTGGCTCCTTTGGAAAAGCATTGCAAATGAAGGAGGCAGATTCGTATTCGTACCAAAACAAACTTGGGTATATAGAATACAAAATGACAGCCGTAATGCAGGAAAGCAAGATGAAAAACTTGCGGTGACAACAGCGGTAAGCACTCCTGCCATCCGTCCAGTTCCCCATGCACAACAAGGATACTGCCGCAAACATAGAGTATTGGGTTGTGCGCCCTGCTCAATGGATCAAGGGATAAGGTATTGATATGCTGGTTGACCCAACAACTATTCCAGTCTATTTCAACAACTTCAACAGGCATGATGCTATGCGAAGGATGATAGATTGGTTACAAGATGCTGGCACAAAGAGAATTGTTATCTTAGATAATGCCTCTACATATCCACCACTATTGGAATACTATAAGAATCTTCCAACGGGTGTAACTTTGCATCCCTTACATCGCAACTGCGGTCCTTGGGCATTTTGGGAACAAGGTCTGCATAAAAATCAGGACATACCGTATGTCGTGACCGATCCTGATATAGCACCTGAAGAGGGCTGCCCTAAAGATTTAATCAATCGGTTGCAAGTACTGTTGCATAACAATCCAAGTCACGGCAAAGTTGGTCCTGGTATCTTGGTTCCTGGGCTCACAAGCGGTGTTGATTTTGAGGGCGAGAGAAAATACTGGACTATTAGATTCAATACTGAATCCTTTCTTGCTCCTATAGACACAACCTTCGCTATGTATCAGGCCCACGCAAATTTCTGTAATCACAGAAACAATCTAAGGATGGATAGGCCGTATGTTGTGAAGCATATGCCCTCGTATTACCACCATCTAGTTACTTCTATATTGCCTGAAGAGGAACAATATTACGCTGGGCACCATGAAAAGAAATGGTCCCATATAGGATACTGAAACATGGCTAAGAAACTGGCATTGACCTACGATGACGGGCCTAATACACCTTTCACTTTGGACCTATTGAATGTACTAGCAAAACACGGGGTGATAGCTACCTTCTTCATGGTTGGTCAGTTTGTGCAAGCTCGTCCTGACATTGCTCAGCAGGTTTCAAAGGCTGGACATCTAGTTGGCAACCATACTTGTACACATCCTAACTTAACCGAATTATCTTTGCTGGATGTTGTGAAAGAAATTGCTGGCTGCGAGAAGATATTGACGGACGCTATAGGGGAGCATTCAAAGCTTTTTCGTCCACCATTCATATTGACAAATTCATTGGTAGAATCTGCCGTGACTTCTCTTGGTCTCACTACCGTAATGTGGAAAGCAGCGGGCAGTGATTGGAGATTAAACGGCATAGAGTATGTCGTAAGCAAAGTGCATAAAGAATTAATGGGTGGTGGAGGAATCATTCTCCTACATGATGGTGGACACACTGGTATGGGAGCCCCCAGGTCGGACACGGTTCAAGCCACTGATGTCATGATCACTCGATACAAAAATGAAGGATATGAGTTTGTTACCCCATTAGAGGTTTTGTAATGCCAATGGAACTAATGATCGAAAGGCTAAACGCCCGCCAGCGGACGGTATGCCAAGACACTATTAGCCCCAATACGTTTTTCATGCTGGTAGGTGATGCTCTGATGTCCCAAGAGCCACTGTCTCTTGTTCGTATGGGAGATGGTGAGAAATACCTTTTTCAACACTGCCAGAAAGGTTTGCCTGATGTAACAGTCAAGCCACCCAATTCCCCATTCAATGAGCAGTGGCTTCGTGGACTTGGATGCTATGACATCCCCAACGCTGAGATGGTTCGACGATTGAAGATCGCCGCAGAAGAGTCCACATATTATGCTCCGAATATTATGGGCATTCAAATGGAAAGCTTCAGCGTAGCCGACCTGTTTGCTTATAGGAAGCGATATGTGGATAACTGGTTCGTAAGAACATGGAGCAGGAAACTGCAAGACCAATTACTTCGGGCATCCAGGCAAGTACTCTTCATCAACGCCGACAAAAAAGCACATGCTACTTTTACTAACCGCATGCTTTCTCTGGGTCTCATGGCCGATTGTATTGAGATGTCTACTTGGCAGCAGGCCGATTCTGTAATTGAGCAGGCAAAAAGCAATGTCGCACCGTTGGTCTTATTTGCTGGTGGACCCGCAAGCAAACATATTGCACCAGCAATCGCTACTACAGGATGCAAACCTAAAGTTGTTCTCGATCTAGGGCATGCCGCTACAATGGAATGGTTATGAAATTTGACACCATACAAAGCCTTTGGTCTGATTCAAAGTTAGGGATTGTAGGTAGATTATGCTGTACATCCTACATGGCAAACGGCCATGAATTTCATCTCTATACATATGGCCATGTAGAGGATGTTCCCGAAGGCGTTGTTATCAAAGATGCAAATGAAATTGTCCCCCAATCAGACCTATACCGATTCAAACTTCCAGCTCAGTTTTCAGATTGGTTTAAATATCACCTGCTGCTTAAGCATGGCAATTGGTGGGTAGATATGGACACAGTTTGTCTGCGACCTTTTGACTTCGTAGATGCTGTCGTATTCGTAGAAGAACGACTTGATACAACCCGTCCTGACTATATAAACGGGGACTTTGTAAAAGTTCCTGTCGGGTCGCCTATCATGTCTTGGTGTATAGACCAATGCAAAGAGCGAAGTGACCCGAAGGGTACTTGGAAAGTACTCAAAGACTACTGTGAGCTTGGACCGTGGATGTTTACTGCAGCAGCAAAGCAGTTCAATATTCATCCACAGTCTTACCATAAGTTTTTTAACCCAGCCCATGTGAATCCTTCTAATCCTGCAGGGCTATGGTTCGATGGTGCCGTTCAACTTCCAGAAGATATTTATGGCGTTCACTTTTGGCGCTGTGGTCGCAAGGAATCGGATTGGCGAATAGGCACAGAAAACTCAATCTTTGAACAATTGAGACGCAGGTATTCAGTAAACTGAGGTAGATGGAAATGCAGTGGCTTGTCAACAAAACACCTCCGTGGGGACCAGGACCACTTAGATGGATATGGGAAATTGAAAAGCTTGCCCTACTGGTTTTAACAGCGGTAGCAGTAATCTCTGTACTAATTGTCTTATTGGTGAAACTATGATCAAACACATTCCAGAAGAATTGAATGGCCTTACAGAAGAAGAATACAATGCTGGGATACGATGGATGCCTGGAAAGCCAATAGGATTCTGTAAGGTCTCATATTCAACAAATGAAAATGATTGTCATAAACCTTCACCAAAAGTGGCACAGTTACTAGAAGAAGCCCGACAAAAACTAAAGAAAGCAGAGATAACTGAACCAGAGGAACGCCCTCACACATACGTGGAACCTAAAGGGTAATAACATGAATGCTTTTTGGTGGCAAGGGGATCACATTGGAGGTTCTAACAATTGGGGAGATATATTTACCCCATTCCTGTTCCAGAAGATGTATGATATAACCTTGGTGAGTGTCCAACCGCATCAAGCAAGTCTGATCTGCATAGGGTCGATTTTAGAAGTGGTGACTCCCAGCTTTAGAGGTCATATATTAGGAACAGGATTTATACATCAGTACTCCAAGCGGGACTTGAGCAATGCAGTGGTACATTTGCTTCGAGGCAAACTGACCAAAGAACATTGTACAGGAGTACGAGAAGATATTCCAGTTGGTGACCCAGGTATCTTAGCCCACCTATTTGCAAAGCCAACAGAGAAAAAGTTCCGTTATGGAATCATACCTCATTACATTGATAAGAATGTAGAACAAATAAAAAGTTTAGGGCCTGATGTATTAAACATAGATGTGCAGGCAGGAGTTCAAGAAGTGATTGATGCTGCCTCACAATGTGAAAATCTAGTGGCTAGTTCTTTGCATGGCGTGATACTAGCAGATGCATTGGGAATTCCAAATTGCTGGGTAAAGTTAAGTGGCAACTTAACTGGTAATGATTTCAAATTTGCAGACTACTATTCTGCCTATGATGAACGGCCCATTGTTGTAACATCCATCATTGAAGCCTTTAAGCTCTGTCGAACCAGAGACACCAGCAGAGTAAAAGAGTCCGTTCTGAACGCCGTGAACAAATTCGTAGGTCTAGGATGGCGCTACGCCAGCACTTACAGATAGGTTCTATGAAAACCCTAATAGCCATATGCAGTTGGGTCACTGGTGCAATCAACGGAGAGAATCAAGCACAACGAGACACGTTCTTAAGGGATGTACCGAAATATCCTGGGCTCACATACAAGTTCTTTCTGGGGGATGGAACTCCCACAGGGGAAGATGAAACTAAGCTCAATGCCTCTTTAAGAGAATGCCATCATTCCTCTTTGCACAAACCTGCAAAAGTAATTTCATACATCCCTGAATCGGATGTAGTCATGCTATCGGTGCCTGATGATTATAAACACTTAACTTTCAAGTCTCGTGCAGCGCATCGGTGGGCATTAGAGCATGAGTTTGACTATATCTTTTTGTGTTATCCAGACACCTACATCTGCATAGATCGCTTAATGAACAGCGGGTTTACAGAGCATGATTGTATAGGAAAAATTGTAACGGTGAATGTTCCACATCTCTATCCCACACCAAAGGTAACATATGTCAGGGGTGGTGCTGGTAGATGGCTGAGCAAAAGAGCAGCCGAATACCTAGTCAATGAGCCCGTGGTTGATTGGGCAGAAGATCGTTGGGTAGGCTATGCCCTATGTAAGAATGGAATCTCACAACACCACGATATCAGGTATGGTGATTATCCTGTGTACCCACAAAGGAACAATGACATCATCACTTCTCACATAGCTGAAACTCCGAAGAGATACAACTTCCGTGAGATGTACGAGATTCATAAAACAGCAGCCAATTGTCATAGTAAAACCATCGTCAATACTGTCCCGATCACTGGAATAACAGTCCCTCATGCCCGTCAAGGATATTGCAGAAAGCATAGGGCGCTAGGCTGTATCCCATGTTCGATGGATCAGGGCATAAGGTATTGACAAAAGTTCAGCACTTGTAGTATATTACTTTATAAGGAGAAATACATGTCTGATCCAAATGCAAATACTAAGCAAGAATCTGTTGCAACCGCAACACCAACAGGTGTCAGCGCTACTACTACAGCACAACCATCCAATGCTACTGCGGAAGCATTGGCATCTACCGGAACTGAATCTGCTCCTACAACCGCAGCCGATGCTGCTCCAGTAGTACCGCCTGTGACAGAACCTACACCAACAGCAGCGGTCGTTACTGTTCCGATCCCACCTGCAGCAACCGCAGAAATCATTAAGTTGTATAGAGATTTGGCAGGCAAAGCACAAGCCGCAGAACAGGCAAAGAATGCCTTCAATGAATTCCTGCGTGCCGCTCGCATGTCTCTGGGAATTCCTGTGGCAGAGATGTGGGAACTTCTGCCTGACGCTTCGGCGTTCAAAAAGTCTCCTACGAAGCCAGCAGTTCCACAAACACCACAAACTAATCAGAAGGGGTAACCATGCCGTTGATCGAGTTTGTTTGTAAGGCCAATCACCATACGGAACAAATCTTATCCTTCGCGGATAGCGAGAATCTTGATTTCATTGTGTGCCCGATGTGCACGGGACGTGCATGGCGTCAAATAGGGACTCCCGCCGTCGTGTTCAAAGGCTCTGGTTTCACTCCGAAATTCCACACAGGCGCATCAGAAATAAGTGGTGTGCCTGTACATCAAGGGGATAAACCAGAGGATGTTGCAAAGAAAGTTGTTGGTAACCTTGGTGGTGGTGAGAAGCTATTCAAAGGTTTGACCGGAAAGAAATAAGGAAGGTAAGAACAATGAAACGGATTTTGGACCCACAGAAGAATAGCACATCTGCATCAGTCTTACTCCGTTCATTCGGCAGAAGGGTAGTTGGTCAAGATGAAGCCGTAACTGCCCTTGTGGATGTGGTGGAACATCACCATTCTGGATTTGGAGATAATACCCGTCCTGCTGGTAGTTTACTCTTCTTAGGCCCCACTGGTGCAGGCAAGACGCGCGTAGTAGAATCATTGGCGCATGGCCTATTTTACAATGAAAAGTCAATGATCAAAATCGACTGCTCAGAATTTCAACACTCGCATGAGATTGCCAAGTTAGTTGGGTCTCCTCCGGGATATCTTGGACATCGTGAAACACCTCCACTGCTCACGCAAGCACGACTTGATGCTTACCAGACTCCCAACTTGAAACTCGGCATCGTGTTGTTCGATGAGATCGAAAAGGCATCGGATGCCTTATGGCAATTGCTACTTGGCATTCTGGACAAAGCCACTCTCACCCTTGGCACCAACGCCCAGGTAAACTTTTCCAACCAAATTATCGTTATGACTTCTAACTTGGGGTCTAGCGATATGGCTAAGATAGTAGATGGGGGAGTTGGATTCAAATATGATAGCGATCCTCTCGGCAATCTTGAGATGAAGCTTGGCACTACTGCGATCAATGCAGCCAAGAAGAAATTCACGGCAGAATTCTTCAATCGCATTGACAAAGTAGTGGTATTCAAAACCCTGACAAAAGATCAGGTGGCCCAAATTCTCATGATTGAGTTGGGAGATGTGCAACAACGTCTGCAGCATGGTGAGACTCCATTCCTGATGCATGTCTCAAAAGATGCAAAAGCAGCGCTGCTAAACGAGGGCTACAGTCCTAAATACGGTGCAAGAGAATTACGGCGTGTAGTCAGAAAACGCATACAGAATCCTCTAGCTAGGATGGTAGCAACAGGGCAGGTATCACGAGACTACATCGTGTTCATCAACGTTTTACCCAATGGTGAATTTGAATTCAGCCTGGAAGTCAGAGGGCCTGCAATAGAATTTCCAGTAATACCCAGCACAAACAAGGATAACATCTTATGATCAAAGCAGAGTTGGTTCAAGCCAGCATCAATGCCAAGAATGGCAAAATCGTATATACCTTTCATTTGACATATCCAGTAAAAAGCTGGCTCAATATTTTCCGTACCCTATTTGAGAATCATTGTACCCAAGGAGAATATATCACCACTACCAGCAACTCTGGTAATATAGGTAATGCGTTTGCTATAATGCATGGAATGCCTGTTGGTGGTGTCTTGTCTGGTCCCGTAACCAAATGTGCTGAGTATGCATACGAAACATTGTCTAAGCAGGTGCAAGAAAGAGTGGCTCTTGTGGATTTAGTGTTACTTGCTGTGTATAGGCATACTGCATATAAGATCACACCTGATCAAGCGCGCCTTGCTATGGACTTATTCGGTGAACGTTTCCAGGATGTGTTGAAGATTTATCAGGTTGGTGATTGGCACCGACCATTAGCATTATCCAGTGCCCATGATCGACAGGCCACTGAAAATGGCTGGGAATAATTCCTATCAAAAGAAAAAGCCCCACACATCAGAATCTCCATTGGAGGTCTTGGTGTGTGGGGCTTATTTTTTTTTGTCTTTATTTTGTCTTACAAACAGCGCTAACGCCTGCGGGTCGCGCATAAACAACTTCAGGCTTTGGGGCTCTAGCGCGTAACGCAGAGATCATTACTGGAACGAACATGGATTACTCCATTCCCGCACGAATGCGGCTATTTATCTCTTCGACAGTTGCCCGCACAGTGAATCAAGACTAGAGAAGCATCCTGAATGTGTTCCGAGTTGCCACACTCAGCGGACTAACTTTGCGAATCGGGCTGGATACCGATCTCGACTTGTCTAGTGCATAAGTTTAACCTGCTTCTACCTATTGGCTAGGTTTTAGCAAGCCCAGACTTTAGTCTGGGTCTATGACCTTGTTCCTAACAGATTGGTAACTCTGGTGTCTTCGCAGCGTCAGATGTGGTGCCGCTGGATTGATAGCTTCTGACATCGTTAAGCTCCTTTGGAGTAGCTGCTGAACAAGTAGTGGTACCTCCCCCTGGCGGGTCTCCAATATACGGTGTGTATGGAGGCCAAGGGATAACCGGCGCTGTTGGCACTGGCACTGGATTATATGGTGGAACAGTAACAGGCGATAGCGGCGGTGCAGTTACAGTGATTATCCATGGCCGTGCCAGCAAGTCTGCTACTTGCTTCTCCAATGTCACTATCCGAGCCAGTAATTCAGCCTTCGTGACTTTGGTTGCCTTCTTAAGCTTTTTTGGTTTTGCACTTATACTCTTCATTGCCCATCCTTTGAATTGTCAATGCCGTCCTTTTTAGTCAAGTAACGACTGAAGCCGTGTCCGATTGCAGCGCCACCCACAGCGCCCATTGCATAAGGATAATTGTCGCTAGGATTAGCTCTGCATACAAAAGCAATCGTGAGTATTAGAATAGCCAGGGCAGAGCAAACGCTTGTGAGCAGAAACACAAGACGAGAATTTACGTCGGGCTCTACTAGCGAACGTTCAAAAATCTGCTTGCAATACGCAATGCTTTTACCTATCCATGCGAACATATAATCTCCTTATAGCCCTGCGTGACCAGCGTATAATCCACCCAAAAATCCAGTGATATTGCCAGCGATGAATCCTCTTCGGAACCATCGCCATTTACTCTTGCGAGCATCGTCCTTCAATTGGGCAACTTCTGTTTTATTTGCCTTATCAGTCGCAGCTTCCGCTTTCTGCATAGTAGCTATCTGTCCGTTTAGGCTTCCGATCTGTGCAACTTGGGCGTCAATAACCTTATCTCCCGCTGCCTTGGCCGCTGCTTCAGCCTGCTCCAATGCCGTCTCATCCTTCAGATTTCCCTGTAGGAATGGGATTTGGTCTAGGGATTGTGCGATTGCCACAGCCCCAGGACGGCTAAGTGCAATGTTATCACCAGATATGGTCACTGAGCCTGCAGGGGCATTGCCTTCGGTCTGGAGTTTCTTAGCCAGATCGTCGGTCGGCATGGTCATATCGGCCTTCTGCTGGACTACCAAAGTGGCCTGCCGTTGCGCTAGGGCGGTCGCCAGGGCCTTCGTTTGGTCGGTTAGGGTCTGAACCATAGCCTGATACTGCTGCGTCACCTGGGCCGTCTGTACAGCCGCAGCAGCGGCTTTAGCCTGAGAGTCAGCGACCTGGGCCTTAGCCTGAGTAGCTGCTGCCTCGGCTATCGTGGCTCGCGTCTCAGCTTTGGCCGCTGCGTTATTGAGGTAATGGTTGATACCGAAATACCCAACCACAAGGACCATAAACACAATCAGAAGTCTCTCATGTTTTTGGAGCCATGTTTTCTCGACTGATAGAAAACCTGTTGTCAAATTGTTGATAGTCGTAGCAGGTGCCGCGACGGGTGTTGTTGTCAAATTGTTGATAGTCGTAGCAGGTGCCGCGACGGGTGTTACAGATGTGTTTGCCACTCTGGAATCTCCTTTTGAAAACCTGGGCACGGTGGATGGCCGTGCCCTGTAATAGAACTATACTTTCTTTAAGAACTGACCGAGGCTCTTCATTAATCGCCACGAATATTTCAAGGCACGCACCACACATTTACCAACGTATGAAACTGCCCTTCCTATGAGTAGGAAAATCTCACGGCCTTTGAAGAGAAGTACAGCAAGCACTGCAATGAGAAAAACAGGGCAATCATGTTGTGCTGGCTGAACAACGGGTGCTGCAGGCGCGACATTTACTGTCACCTGTGGACGATTATCTGGAATGTAGGTGAATGAGCCCTTGCCTTCTGCTTGTGCAATCTGCTCAGGCGTAAATGCGAGGTCATATCCGCCCGCAAACAAACCATCAAAAATACCCCAAGTAAGAACACTCACTAACCTGCCATCTTCAGCGAATATAGCACTGCCAGAATCTCCACCAACTACAGGACCGCTGAGCAGTGCAAACCTATTTGACAACATTACTTCTCCATCAATAGGCGGCGTATAAAACCCTGTGACATATCCTTCTCGGTATTGATCTGGAACCAACCCAGGGTTGCCCCACAAATAGTATCTCTCATTACGTTGTATTGGTCGATAGTTGGCTGGGTCATAAGCAATGAAATGCTTGAATGAAACTCCAGGTAAAACCAAAAGCATGTGATCTTGCTCATCATAGATCGTCTCTGAAACTTCTAGAGGATGAACCCACGGAGCCTGCGTTTGGTTGAGATAAACTTTACCATCTGGAATACGGCAATGAGCCGCCGTCAATAGGACATGTTCAGAGATTGCAGTCGCTGAACACCCCGCTCCCATTTTCATATCCTCATTGCGTGTGACGATGGTAAATGTCGCTTTGTGTTGTTCTGCTTTCAAAATCTGTTGAGGCGTGAGGCCGCTGTCAGGGACAACAACCATTTTAGCCATGGACATGCTAAGCATGATGCACAGCAAGAGGGGTAGAAACAAAAGCCTTTTCATGGGGGTCTCAGTGTGATCGTCTCTTGGCGGAACACTAACGATCACGCTCTCGGTCCTAACGGACTTCCGCTCCGAGTGTTTCAGAAATCTAAAGCGCGAAGGTTTCCTAATTGCTTCGCGCTGTGTGGCGATGCTAACAGCAAGGTCCACTGCTTAGGACGCCAGTGCTTTTATAACCTGTCCTGCCTCAACGTGTGTGACATCATTCAGATCAGGCGGTGTGAGAGACTGGATGATGAGGTCAAACACCACCACAGCATCTCTTTGCAATTCTTCCAGATCACCATCAGGCACCTGAATGATGTAATGCCAATCACCATCATCCATGAAATCCAATGCGTGTTCCGATAGGTGATCAGGAGTTGTGCTCTTGTATCCAAGACGATCCACTCGTACAACGCAGTTGTCTATGCTCGATTTGATCCACGATACTTCATTTGGAAACCTGAGATCAGAGATGAGAGCAACGGCTGGCTTCTCTGCCTCAATAATGTCACGCAATTTGTTCACCCAATAGTTCGGGTCTTGTGCGCGACGATACTCTGTGCCCCACCACTGCTGCAGTAGTCTTTGCTTTCCCAAGGGGCAAAGCATATCAGTCATATCAGGGTTAGGATCATACATGACCCATGAAGGAAACATAACTTCACTGCCTCTGTATGGGCATCCCTGTTTGAACAACTCCAGCATTCCACCTGCGGCTTCTGCAGCCTCATTGATTTCACGTTTTAGCTCGTCCGCAAAAGCATACTTCCGTATTTCAAATTGTGGAGTACGTGCTTCAAGTATAGCTTTGCATGACTCATCTTTTCCACTGCGGGCCTTATAGCCGAATCCCACTACGACTGTGTTTTCCATTAGGCTTTCACCACCCATTGAGCAAGTTTCACTGCGCGTACAACCAATGCCATCAAGAATCCATACGAAAGCGTTTTCCACAGGCCCATGTACATCCAACCACCACACCAATGAAACGCCGCATTGAACAAAAACAGGATGAATGCGCAGGCTGCAGTATCAATCACTACGCCCGCTGCCATCACTCCCAAAAGACCGAAGGCTGCTAACAGAAAAATGAATAAGCCGACGGAGAGGTTTTGTTTCATTATTGACATTGCTCTGCTGTCTCCCCACTCGATGTTTTACCCGCTAGCATTTCTGCCAACGATTTGCTGTTGCTCGCTGCAATTTTGCGTCCCAGCTCTTCTAGAGTCAGTCCGTAAAATCCAGCCCTAAAGAGAACACAGTTGGGAGCTACCTCTTCCCCTAACCCGTAGGTATTTGCAACTGCGCTCTCTTTGCGAAGGATTAGTACTTTCGTTTCTGCCATGTTCTCCCGTTACTTGCCGATGCGCTTTGCGTAGTCTTTTGCAAATTCGCAATAGCCATTTGGATTCTCTCTTTGGACTGCGGTACAATCCAAGAAATATTGCCACGTTTGAATCTGTTTATCGGAAACGCCGAACATCCATTGACCGGCTGGAATTACCTCTAGCCCCCAATTGACGCCCAATTCGTTCTGACCATTCAATGACCCGTTGGACAGCAAACGCGGGAACGAAGTCGGCACGTGAATGTCGCCAATTACAAAGCGATCAAATGTTGCACCTTCCAGCCCTGCCTGTTTGCGATACACAGGGGAATCAAATAGCGCCCGCACATGATTGACAAATGCGGACATCGACTTTGCTTGGGATTCGGGGTTATTTTTATACCCGACTTCCATGCCATGATTGAAACCATACCGATGACCTCGGATGTTCTCGAAGATGAAGGGGCTCATCGTTTCGTGAATCTCAAAGCCCTTCGCGTTCTTGAACCTGTCGATTATCATCTGGTAAATCAACCAATCGAACGTGCGCTGCGCTTGAAATTTCGTAGGCATCAGTTTATCTTCTGCCATACGCATGTGGTTGCCCACACTAAACAACAACACAATCTTTTCGATGACACCCGTCGAAATAAGCTGCTGCATATCTTCCAGCAGGAATCTCAGCATGTGATATGAAAAATGAATTTGTGCTGGGATAAACAACTGATTGCTTTTCGGAGCATCATGCAAATCGCCGTTACCGATATCACCAAGGATCGGGATGTACAGATTTTTAATCGGATACATGGCGCGGTGCAGGCCAAGGATCATTTTGGCCTTCTTTGCAATATAACCGAATCGGTTTGCCGCGATCTCAAGGTCATACTCAGGGAAACCGCTGGTATCTTCACGTCGAATCACATCACCAAAGTGAGTGTCCGAAATGACCAACACTGCATCCTCCGTGTGGCCTTCTTTAACAGGTGGGGCAACAAGTTGATCTGCTGCTCTCACAGGCGAGATTGGCGCGGAAAAATCCCCGAATGCCTGGGTGAACTCGTGGACATTTGCCAAGAGATCATCAAAGCCCATGTGGTTCTCACCCAAACGCTTACGCATCAGGCGCTCAGCATTCAGGTCGTATTTCGCCTTGGACAACTGGCGGGTTAAACGTGCACATTCTCGAACAAAGTACTCTTCATTCGATTTGTAGGGCACATCTGTTGCAGTACGTGTCAACGCGCTGGCGGTAGCCTTATCATGCGAAACTGACATGCTGCTTGCGAGCTTTACTAGATCGTTCGCTACCATGTAGTCTTGCAAGCGCTTAGCCGATGCTCTGGCGCAATGCATAGCGCGCTGAATTTCGTCTTGCGTAGGAAAACGTTCCTCATTGGCAAGCTTAGCCTGCGCAAATGGGATGACCCGTTCAAGCATTTCGATCTCATACGGGGTCAGGTTAATGGATGACATTCTGATTGGTTTACCTTTCTGAATTACATCTCACAAATAGTGTAGCACAGTTTGCCTACCCTTGTCAAATCTTTTTCTTTCTTGATGTTGATTTACCACTACGCGCTGCCAGCTTCCTTACTAAACTTCTTCCAAGTTCCCTATCCTCATCATGATAAGCCCTGGCTGTCAATCTGACATCCTCTACCGCATTCGCTCGCACGGTACGGTCTCCTATGCTCTCCAGTTTATTTACAATCATCATCTGAAGGGCTTCATCTTTGGCTCGGTAAACTTTTGTATCAACTAGGGCTGCATCCATAGCCGCACTGGATGCCTTAGCTTCTGTATGCATTTGCCCAAGCAGTGTATTGGTCTGGATATTGGATGCGTGAATGCTTTCTAAAGAACCCTGCATATTGTGCAGATGGCTCTCAATGAAGGTATGCACGGCTTCTCCCAATTGCTTCTTGATGCTTCGATACACACCGTAGAGCATGGTTAATGCGCCGCCGATTGTACCCCAAAACTTTATTATACCGTATATTTCCATGCCCGTCATGGTGCACGTTCTTTCTATGAAGGGCGGGACCGAAGCCCCGCCACAGGATAATTGCAGTAGTACGGTTAAGGGTTGTGGTTGTAGGAAGTGCATCGCCGTTGCACTACCCAAGGATAAAATTTATTGGAATTTAGCTACTACAATGTTTGGACCACCATAGCAGGTGGATAGATGCTGCCGCTTACTACGTTGCCACAGTTGATTGGAGCGCTTATATTGATGCTCCCAGACTTGAAGTCTGGGATTCCAGATGTCCGCATCATATGCAGACCTCGACGGCACATCCTGCCGCAGCAATAAGCGTGTTGACCGCAGCGTTTTGGTCGCGGTCGTGGAACGTCCCACACGTTGTACATCGCCATTGCCTTACCGACAATCCTGCGAGTCCTGTGGGTCCAGTTGGCTCCCCACACACCCAGCAGGTCTTGGTGGAATCTTTTGGCGCAATCTCAAAGTACTCCGTACCGCTTTGGGGCGACTTGTACGAAAGCATTCTTTGAAGTTGTGAATGCCCTGAACTAGCGACACTCTTGCCGAATCTACGAGCAACCGCTTTGTGGTTGTCCGCTGAAAACTTGATGACTACATTTTCTGCAACTAAACGATGAGATAGTTTGTGGTTCCTGTCTTTACGCTGGTTTGCAATCCTCTCCTGAATCCGGGCTGCTAACTTTGTGTCGTGTCCTCGTTGTGCTTGGGCAAGACGTTCTGCTGCTGCTTCCAACTCTCTTGGGTGCTCAATCTTCTCTCCCGTAGAGAGCGTGAGCAAGTCTTTGAAGCCGCCGTCTATGCCGATGACTCCGTAACCCATGCGCTCGATTGCTTTTGGTTCTGCATCTATAAACAAGCAGAGATGCCAACCCGATGAACGCTTGACAACTCGACCACACTTTATCTTGCCAGTCGGTAGGTCCATCTTGTGGAATCTTACAGAGCCGAGTGCTGGCAGAATAATTCGGTTTCCCTTTGGAGCCTTGATAGGGTCAGGGAACGGAATGCTGGACATCTTGTTACGCATCCCCTTGAGCCGGGGCTTGCCGCCAATCTTCTTGAAGCAGCGTTTCCACGCATCGTGGGCTGTACAGATAACACCTTGCAACGTATGGCTTGGAATCCCTATTCTCTCGCTGTGATTGGCGAGGAAGTTTTGGAACTCCATCTTAGAAAAATAGATGTGGTCTTTGGCATTGAGTTCTATCTTCCGTACCGCCCAATTCCAGACGGAGGACAGGTGATAGAGAAACTGTTCGCATTGTTGTTCTTGCGATTTGCACATTCGCAGTTTGAGTTGATACTGAATCATTTGTCCTCCTTCCTTCTAAAAAGCATTCGCTAACCCAGACAAACGTCTGGGATTGCGCTCACTAGAGCCGTTCATAGGTTTACACCAACGCATATAAGATAGTCCAAGTAATTGCACCGTCAGCTAGCGCGTCAGCCGTGCCGCCGACGTACAGTTGCAGAGGGTGGTCAATAAGAGTGTTAGTGGTTATATTTACAGGGCCACTTAGCACGTTGATAATCTGAGTGATGCCGCTGCTCCAGTTTTCGGTGAAATATTCGGTGGCGTTTATAATCCACTCGTTCTCTAGCGTTGTCCAGCCGACGCTAAAAGTACCTACCGCGCCGATAATACATAATGGCACGATACTCTTACCAGCGACAGCCGGTATCACCGTAACGTAGTGTGCAGCTTCGTCGGCCCTAATCTGCAATGCTGTCAACATAAACACTGCTATTTGAATTGGATTACTAGCGAGAGCAGCAATCTGTGCAGCCGTCAGCGAATAGTTGACTCCGCTGCGCTCCATAGGAATAACATCACCACTTTGTGCTGGACCACCTGGGGTCAAGCCACTAATTTTTGTATCTGCCATTGTGTTACTCCTTTTTATTAAACTGATACTATTCTTTTGACTGCATACACAAGACCGTAGGGTGTCTGCTGACTGTCACTGCTCTGCTTGCGACCTGCCACAGCCGCTCCCACAGGCGTCCCCAAGCAGTGTAAAAGCGAGTTTCAGAGCACTACAGGGGCTGGAAGCGTTCTGACTGCTCACAGCACAAGAGCGAAAGCAAGCGACCTCCCACAGCCGTTCCCTGACGCATCCCTGACACACTGAAACTCGACTTCTGGGGGCAGTTTAGAGGTCCGTCTCGACTTCTGACTTGTCGGGCGTCTCTGCGACCTGCCTCAGATGTTTCTCTAGCCTCTACCTACTCCCCACATTCCATAGAGGACTATTTCTGAGTTTGCCGCCGCGTAGCAGTTGTCCACCAGAATTGTGAGTGCTACGTTTACGCTTGAAGCGGGGAGGTTGGTATTCTGTGTTGCCACCAACACGTTATCAATCCAGAATGTGACGTTCGTATCATCCCAACACAGTTGGAAATCGTGAGGGTTTGTATCAGGAGCATTTGTAGTCGCCGTGAGTGTATAGAAACCACTGGTCTGGATAGCCACAGGTGACCCAGAGCCCATGCCGTTGTATCCGCCCGTCAGCGTCAGTGTGATTGAACCTGCGGAGGAGGCAGTGCAGATGGCTCCGCCGTGCGCTCCAGTGGTGCTGGTGTTGTTTCCAACCGAGGTTCCACTGAATGCGCTGTATCCAGAACCTGTTCCGCCCGCGCCAACGTAGAAATAAGAGCCCACATAAGCATTGCTGCCACCCGTAGTCCATGAGCCAGTGAGGGTCAAAGATGAACCAGAATAGGATGCTCCCGTGACCGCTAACACTGCAAGAGGAACAGATGTGAGACACTGCCAGTATGTATCTGCGACCGACTTCAAGGTTCCAGCGTGTGTGTCAAGAGTAGAGTTGCTGTAGCCCGTAGCCAGAACAATAGAAGCGTTTGCGCTTGCTACACACAACCAAGGACCGCCGTTGTTTCCTGCCACATCAAATCCTGTGACGTTGAAGTATTGCCCAACCCACCTGTTGCCACTGCCTTCTGGTGAAGGTACGGTGTAGTTCGTGTATCCTTGGATGGTTGGCTGGGCAGCCGTAGCCGCCATTGATTCGCCTGCGGTGTATCGGAAACCAATGTTGTTTTGTACGGTATTGAAATCCGCAAATCTCCAGTCGAGGACGTTAGTGTCATCCGAGTATCCTTGGAAACTTCTACAGGCTGCGGTCTGATACAGAGCCGACTTCCATTTCATTACACGTAAGAACTGCCACGGGAAGGTCGTCGGGTTGGACGTGTATCCCATCATGTACTGCAATCCAGCAACGCTGCCTCCTGAGGATGCTGAATAATACGAGCAGCCATAAGGTGTTGTGCTAGTCGGTGAAACAGAAGCAGACGTACCTGTTATGTTGTTCTGACACATTGGACCGTAGTTCTGCAAAGTAACGCTGCCACTAACCCAAACCGACTGGAAGTTAAATCCAGGAACGCTTGGAACCCAATCAGCCAGTGCCTTGTTGTATACCAATGACTGCTGGTCTATTGGTGTCTGTGAGCCAACACCAACACTCTGCAAACTGACCGCGTTGGTGCCAAGGCTGGACGTAGCCGCCCAACTGGTGATGCCTGTGCCATCCGTTGTGAGAACATAGCCGCTGGTGCCAGCCGTCGGAGGATAAGTGAATGTCCATGCTGCCGTTGGTGCCGCTGCAATCGTGAGGTTGTGGGACGCCCCAACGATTACCAAGTCGCCAGAAGGAATGTTCAGAGCACCTGACATTGTGCCGCCCGTGGTAGCAAGACCAGCCGCAGGTAGAGCAACCCAAGAAGTATTGCCAGAGCCATCCGTTTGGAGAACGTAGAGATTGGTTCCTGCGGTTGCTGGGAGTGTTAGCGTCCAGTTCGCAGAAGCCGCTTGTGCGATGGTCGTATTATAGGTGGCACCAGTGATTACCAAATCACCAGAAGGGATGCTTAGGGCGCCAGACATGGTGCCGCCAGCCTTCGGGAGCGCATCGGTGATGCCGTAGCCAGAGAGAGTGGTTGGAGTTGACGTGAGCAGAGACCAGGCAACGGACGTAATGCCGTAACCTGCCATCGTGGTAGGAGTGCTCGCCAAGTCGGCGAAGGCTGGCTGCGATAGAGTGCAAGCACCGCCAGACGTAATAGCAGAGACCCATTGATGGGAAACAGCACCGCCACCAGTAATGGATGAAGCACCTGCCTGTGGCACCCAACTGGTGTTTCCAGAACCATCAGTCTGTAGGACGTAGAGGTTCGTTCCAGCCGTAGTTGGTAGAGTAAACGTCCAGTTAGCAGTAGCCGCGCCCTTGATGGTTGTGGCGTAGGCTGTTGTTTGCGCCAAAATCAATTGGCCCTTAACAGAAGATGCTGAACCAAGAGTTAATGCACCGCCTGAAATTGATGTATCAGCAGCAGCGCTTACTTCAGCAGTTGATGCTCCATAATATGCAAGGCAATTCGCTGTGCCAGCATCTACTGTGCCAGAACCTCCGCCAGATTGCGCTACCCAAGTGCAGTTACCAGAACCATCAGTTTGTAGTACATACAAATTTGTGCCCGCCGTAGCAGGTAACTTTAACGTCCAATTTGCAGACGCTGCTGTTTCAATAGTAGTACCATAGGTAACACCTTGAATTAGCAAATCACCTGATGGTACTATAAGTTGCCCAGTTAAAGTTCCACCAGACTTAGGAAGAAGTCCGGTAAGCAATACTCCTGAATCCTGCACATTTCCAGAGCCATCTGATGTGATCACATCACCAGATGGAGCTGTAGCCACATTGGTTGCTGACGTAGCTGCCACTAATGAACTGCCTGAACCTGCAACCGATATAGGTAATCCATCCACAGATACATTACTACGTTTCGTGCGTATATATATATCACCATCATCAATGTTATCAATGTTCTTATTTGGATGGTTGGTGTTGGCAAAATCAATGGTACCAACACCAGAAGGATACCATAACCCATTTGTGCCATTCCACCACTGGGCCGAAAGAGTACCTGTGGCACTACTATTGCTGGCAGATAAATTACCCGAAGGAATAAGCGTAAATGTGCCAGCAGGATCAGTCCAAAGTAATTGCAATTCAAATGGTATTCCAGAACCATGCTGCCATTCAATAACAAATGGATAATACAGTCCTGCTACCAAAGAGATGGTGCTGCTTCGCGTATATGCCATCAAAGCATTAGCCGTATCCAAATTGGGTAGAGCAGACACCATCGCCTGATTTCCTATGAAGACATTACACCCATCTGCACAGTTAACTCCAATTGTATACACACCTGTAATAGATGGAACCAAGAATCCCGTCGCTCGGAAATAGAAGTATGTTCCATTCACCGTAGTTGGCGGAATAATGCTTCCACTTACTACATTGCCAAAATTTATTGGAGCATTTATAATTCTCACATTAAACCCTTCTAAACAAAGAGTGCTTGTTGATACTTTGCATCTCCAAATTCTGCCATTACATATGCTGGTGGACCACCAACAGTGACCTGGAAGAAGTTGTGAGTATCTTCACCACCATCAGGAGGTCTGCAATAACCATACCCAATAACTTGGAAAATACCCTGATAAATAGCAGGCAATGTGCCACCAGATAAATAGACAAAAGCTCCTGCAGGAGAAAGGAAAGCATTGATAATACTCGTATCTGGTCCTGAACGATCATGAACATCATTGTAGAACACAGTAAGCGTGTTTCCTGGTGTAGCTGCAGGATTAGTAACAAAGCCCCCTGCAGTGGGCACACTAGCTCCCGTCTGCAACATTGGCATTGAAATCTCTTCAACGCTAGGAACTGGCAATAGAATGTATGTTGCTGGTACTACAGCCGTTTCTAATGTGAGATAAGAAATCCCATCTTCAAGAAGGAATAAACCAGAACCGTCTTCCAACTCAAAACCATCGACAGTTAATTCAGACCATCCAAGGGTTCCTGCACCCACTTGTCCTACAGATGGCGGCTCAGGTGTACCAGCTAACAACTGCCAGTATGTTGTATTTGTTGGAACATTACCCATAGTCACTATAAGTGACACATAGGTAGCTCCTTCATAAGTTACGACTGTACCAGCAGCATATGTTTGTGTACTGGAATATGCAGTAGATGATGCAAGAGTCGAAATAGACAGTGTATATGGTGTACTGTATTCACCAAGCAAATTGTACGTGTACAAATAGAATAATAGACTAAGATTTGTATTATTCTCCACCGTATATGTCGGAGCATAGCTTGCATCAGTCAAATAATCATGGTACAATACTGTAGTGTTATCCTGGGCTCGTATCTCTACTCCCCAAACATCTTGTGCCACACTAGGAAGAATAACATTAACAATAGGATTGAAAAAATCACTTATGTCAACAAAGCCAGTAGGAGGCTGCGGAGGGAATGGATATCCACAGTTAATGCTAGCTGCATAACGACTTAGTGCTCCGTAAGGGGTAAGAGCCGTTAAAGCAGAGCCATTGCTTTTCGTTTTGCAATATATTGTTTCTGCAGCGGCTTCCTCAAGGGAAGCACGAGTACCATAAACAGTAATGCCGCCCACTGGAAAAGTATAGCTTGCAGGCACACCGTGCATGCCTCCGACTCCAGGGGTCAGAGAAAATGTCAATGCTAAGGTATTCAACGTAGAAGCACCAGAAGTGGCCTTAGCAGAAACAGTAATCCTTTGCCATTGTCCTGTGAGCTGATAAGAAGCATAGCTGGCAGATAATCCATCTCCTGATGGATTAGGAACCAAACCAAGTGTCACCCAATTGCCAGATGGACCTTTGATGTCAAGAGTTGCAGAATAACTAATATTCGGAAATAATGGCAAATATGCTTGTGTGGTTTGAGAAGTAGAATCCCCAGGCACCATTACCTTAGAGTTTACAAGTTTAAGATTGTAGTCTGGGTCCAAGGCTTGAATCAAAGTCCAATCAACAGTATTCGTCCAAATGCCTGATTGGTATTGAGTGCTACCTCCACCATTCACCCAAATTTCAGATGACAAAATGTTGTTTCTACCATCCTGCTCCTTGATGAAGATAGTTTTGTTTCGTTTGATGCGAGGTATGCTAAACTTCTGTGAAGTGTAGCGACCAATCAGATTACCACCATCATCACATCCCCAACTGTCATCACTCAAGCGAACTTCAAAACTTCCCAACCCAGGCCCAGGTTGAGGCACAGACACAATTCCAACTGCGCCTGATGCTCTTACTCCCAAAGGAAACACAGAGGCTTGAACATCGGTGGTTTCTGTTCCTATTGCACTCGTTGAAGACACGCCTAAAGGTGTGGCTAAAACAGGATTAACACTGAATGCGATAGCAGCCGCACCATAGGTTTCGCTACTACCACTAGTGAACAATGTTGGTATGCTGCCAGCAGGATCATTAAGAACATATTGAGTTGTTCCAAGAGAATATACTTCGGCACCGATGCCTTGTGTATATCCTGGCCCCGCAGATGTTGAAGTGCCCGCTGTGGCTACTGCTACAAAAACCACGTCTGTAGCTGTAGTATCCAAAGTTCCAGCAGTAGGAGTGCCTGAACCATTATCCGTGGCGCATGATGTGTCTATTATACCACCACCGCCAATCACAATTTCAAATAATGAACATTCCACAGTAGTTGCCAATGCACTAGATGATGCACCTGATACTACAGTAGAAAGAGTGTCTGCCATAGATGCAGCATTTTTTATGTAAAAAATAGCTACTGCATGAATGGTCGTGTGTGTTCCATCATACACATCAGAATAAGCCGCTTTTCCTAATACCCAAGTAAATCCTGTAGTTGTAGGAAGATTGATAGTATACGCATTATCCGCGCCTGTCTTCACTGCTGTCAGCCACACCACAAGAAGCAATAAGCTGCCCTCTTGTGTTGTATCATTGAAGCCACTTGGAGAAGCCGTAGCAGAAACTGTGCCTGATCCATATCCACCCGAATTGCTTTGAACTAAAGTATTAGCGGTATAGTAGGCTACAGCAGTAACTGTTCCGACCGATGATGCTGCGCTAACACCACTAGGACTGGATGAAGGCATATATTCCCCTTACTGTGCAGATTCTACTACTAAGAAATCGTGATGGTACTCGATGCTCCCGCCGCAGGCAATACCACTGTCAAAGTGTTAGCTACAGAAGACACTGAAGAGAAGGTTACAACTGCCAATGCTTTATTGCTGCGAGAAGCATTGTATATCAAAGCCGTGACCACCCCTGTCAGAGTAGAACTTGGCCACGATGGATTTGTACTCCATGTCAAATACGCCGTGGTGCCACTGATGCTAACAGTAAAGCCTGACAGCGCTTGCCCACCAGGAGTGTACCCTGCACCAGAAACCTCATTGCTTGATGTATAAGCTGAAGTAGCAGCGCTAAGGGTGGCTGATGCTGTGTACAAAGCTATCATGTATGAATCTCCAGGCTGATGCACTCCGTTGAGCAAATCAGCTTTGAATGATACGCAAAAACCTGCTGTTGATGCCATACCGTAATTCTCCTTATTTGCCGCTTAGAATCCTGTCGGCACTTGTCCCATATCAAAATAGTAATTATCTTCATCTACCCCGTATGAGTGACCAACCAATTCCCATACAGCCGTTCCGTCTTGTGTTACCAATGAAATCCCACCTGATGCCGTTACTGTTGCCAATCCTACATCTGAAGTGTATGCATAGTTTGGTGCAGAAATAGATGCTGTGAAAAAAGAACCTATAGGTGTATCCGTTGGCAAACCCACTGGTAATGTAGTAGGTATACTAGCCACAATTATAGAGTTACCATTGAGGAATAATGCTTCTTCAAAGCCAGTCAGAGCAAGCACTGTGTTTATGTTAAGCATTCCCTGGATGTTGACAGGTGACACTATGTAGAGAACATTGCTGATCACCATTACATACTGACATGTAATCACCGATCCAAGTTCAACAATAGCATTTTGAACGTTAGCCCATTCAGGTTCTTCTAACCCTGATGTATAGCATCCACCAACCACCGAAATATTAGCAAGGTTGAATGCCCCCAATACAGAATGAAATCCAAGATACATACCATTCAAACCAGAAATGGTTCCACTGGATTGAGCAAATGAATCTATGTACCAGCTAATCGAAGTCCCTGCACTGTTTATGGTGATTGACACAATGTGCCAAGCACCTGTAGTTAAAGCTGCACTAGCATCAATAGTACCTGTTGTTGGAGTGGATGTGCTACTCCATCCTATGACCGTTCCAAACCCTGAATTGAATCCTGATCTGGTATCAATCCTAAGGAATACACCATCTCCAGCAATGTTGTTGCCAATTCTCACATCGAATGCTGTACCGCTTGCTGGGATGTAAAGACCGAATGTAATTGTGACTCCCAACGATACATCAGCATCAATGTATGCGTAAGATTCACCACTGATTAAGAAGCTAGGGCTAGGTGTGTTAACTACTGATGCACCGAAAGAATATGTCCATTCTGAAAAGTCAGACCCGTCACTGGAAAAATCTGCCGATACTAATGATTGCAGATTACCATTAGAATCCAGAAGTATGGTATTTCCAGAATAAACCGTATCTGCTTGCCATGTTCCATAAGTCCCGCCGTTAGTTGGGTCCATGATGGCATTAGTAATGTCAGGAGCGAATGAAAGCCCTACCCCAGAAGTAGGAACATATACAGGAGTCTGTGTTGTATCTGTAATGGTAAATACATCAGTTTGCAATGTAAATCCAGCGAGCACAGACATCAACCTAGTGCTATTGTTCTTTAAACCAAAAGTTATAGCGTGAGATAAAAATTCTTTATCACCATTATTCAAGCCTACAAACGTGGTGATTACTTGACTAACTGGTTCCGTAAAACTGCTCACTGGAAAATCTGAAGTCAAATCAGTGAAAGGAAGTATCATTCCTGCTACTGGCTCTGCCGTTACATTCTGCGAAGGCACCGTATAAGTTCCCTCGTATCTAGTAATGGAGTTCTGTGCAATAATTGCGGCTGCTACTGTCTCACAGTCTTGAGATGTAGTAGGCAATGGTAACAAATCTCCCATGTGAACCGAAGTGCGAATGCCTGAGTCTCCCCAATTCGCCTGCTCAATATTGACTGAAGAATTATCTCTGCATCTCCCTATTGCTGCACCAGCGGATCGGTAGGAGCACTTAATGACATCACCTTCCTGTGGAGTCGTGGCTGAGAGCGCTGCCGTATCTTTGAAGAACGTCAATGTTGGAGTTCCCAAGTTGTATGTTGGAGTTCCAAGAATGCTAGATTTAGCCTGCATGCCACCCGATTGTGCGATGGTAGCAAATGGTGCTAAGCCATCTGTAGCATCAATCTCATTGGGTCCTACCAGCTTGTTCTCGAAACCTCCATTGCCCTCATTACCCCAGGTATTGATGTTAAGAGTAACCTGCATAGGAGTGCTAAGGGTCACACCTGTAACAGTGCATTGCAATAAATCTGAGGCCACCAAAACATAAGTAGCGTACAGTTGCTCTATTGCTGGATTAAGATTGCTAGTCCATAACACAGGGAACCCAGGGGAAATCAATCCAGTATTAGGGTCGATTTCTGTAATATATGTACAAAATTGAATTACCTGTGGAGCGATGGCTTCTGGTGCGAAATTCTGAATGGTACCGTTGCCTAGAAGAACATTATACTGCATCGAGTGTGGCAGCGTTACAGGATTAGAAACAAGAGTACGAAGCACATAACGCTTTGCTGTAGTTAAAGCAAAGTAATCTCCAGGATCGGTCGGCAAAATACCAGGAGAAGTAGTGACAATGCAAACATAATACTGCCCCTGATATGTTACTACCTCACCCACCGTATAGGACAAAAGCAAACTATAAGCAGGAGGATTCCCTGCTTGTCCATTGGTGTCAATATTGACTGTCTGTGTGTAATCCACAGCTCCATTTACTATAGGGTTGATGGTAACCTGACCACTGGTTTTTGTTACGCAGATACCATAGATACACCCTACGAATGAGTAGTTCGGCGCTTCTGTCCAAAGACCGCAGATTACTCCTGTCACACCTGTTGAGTTATTATAATCAGTTTGTGGAACGAAATCAAATTCACCATGAGCCAAACGCATTGCGCCGCCCAAAGAAATTGTATTGGCTGAATCTAAGTGCACTGAGTACGAACCGTCTCCCAAACCACCAGTGCAATTCAAAAATCCATTGTAAATTGTCAGGTAGTTCTCAGGCTCATCATAATCAGTCCAATTGGTTGTGCTTATGGAACTGCTACTGAAATTATCAGATAGGAGAACTACACTCTCCACTCCAAACACTGATGCCGACAGAGGAAACGCACCTGTATAACCATCGCCCACAAAGTATTCAGTCGTGTAGCGCTGCGGCTCAATGTTTCCCATGACCACTGAATCATTGATGATGGGTTGATCCACACTGGCTTTAACTGTCAAATCAGAAGGCGTGTAGCGTACACCATGAGTATCCACCGTCAATCCTTGCGGAATAGAAGTATACGGTATGAAATTCAGTGCAAGGTTTTTCCCCCAGAAACGATACACAGCAGACTTGGCAAATGCCGCTACAACATCTCCAAATTTCTGCGTAGGGTTCACCACGTAACGCGCAAGTCTAAGTCCATCCTGAACATTCGATACATCAAACAATCCAGGAGCGATCCTATTGGCAAGGGCCTTAATAATCTGTCCCTGCGTCATATTCATGAACGGGGGCATGATGCCCAAGGCATTCATGCTCAGGATATAATCATCGCTAGATGCCTCATAATTAAAACCCCAATGGGGCACTCTTCCTTTTTCTCCAAGATACACATATTCAGGCTCATTGGTGATGTAACCTGTATACCACGTACCATAAGTTCCTGTGTTGAACACCACATAATTACCACGATACAACTGCACAAAATTCGAGTCAGTATTAGCTAACGAGAAATCCAAAAGGATCGAGTCGCCATCTTGGTCGGTTTTCTTAGGGAAATCAAATAGATACTTTATATAATCTGTGGATGTCCCTGGAGTTGTGCTGTAAAGTTGGGTGGTCATTGATTTTCCAAATACTCAGTCTCTTTGAGGAGTTGTACGGATCGGTCATGGCCCACCACCTTTTCGATGATAGCCAATCTCTTTGTATTGTTGCCAGATGTCCTGCATATTAGCAGCAGTAGATAATCAAGTACTTCGGGAGAGAGTTCCACATTAGTGAATGTATCGCAGTCCATAGTTAACGTAACACCAATGATATCCTGCGGTTTAGTCATGACAAATTTGCTGCCGTATAACTTGCAGTCCTTCAGCACGGCCCCATTCAATTTATGGAATGTGCAGCGATGGAATAGAGCACCCTCTTTAGGTGCTGGTACTTCAGTAATGTCTTCGCTGCTATGTTTCTCTCTGAATGCATTAAACATTATACCCTCCATAGGTGATTCGCCCGATCAGGTGAAGTGCCTGATCGGGCTGGTTAATTAGCTGGCTGAACCTGGAAGTGCAAAGGTTGTGCGACCGCTGCGAATGTTGCTCGCAATTGCTGAGCCTAGTGATTGCACATTATCCACAGTGGCATTCCCATTAATAGTAACGTTAATGGTACCAACAGTTGCTCCACTGACACCATTTACATTCGGCATGCCAGGAATCGGTGCCTGTGTTCCTTGCAGACCCGCACTTGGATTAATCGTAGTGGGTGTAAAAGCAAGCCCCGTTGTTGACTGAATGATTTTCTGCATCTCCTGATAAGCAAGAAGTTGTTGTTGCAATGATGCCAAAGTCAAGGCATTCGATTGTGCTTGCAAAGCTGCAGTGTTTTGTGCCAGATCAAAAATCTGAGACTCGGCTGCAACCTTTAACTGCTCAGTGGTGATTTGGTAATTCATCTGCGTGAGCTGTTGTGCATAGGCATCACGCTGTATAGTCAATGCGTTGCCCGTTGCCACAGCGCTTGCCACATTGCGCTCTAAAGAATCAGAATTGAGAAGACCAAATTCAGTTGCTGCTTCTTGCTTCATCAAATCAACTTTATTCAATTCCAACTGGTTGAGCTGAAGAGCATCTTGAATGGCAGTTGCATTGCCTGAATTGACCTGGTTTTGTAATTGCTGCTGTTGTTGTTGCAACTGCTGATTGTAATATTGAGCAGCAATCACCGCAGAACCGCCTGCTTGGATATAAGCTTCAACTTGTGCGTTGATACTTTGCCATGTCTGTAGCCATTGAGATGCAACTTGGTTACCTGCAGCAATTCCAGTATTAGCAGCTTCTACCATATCATTGAACTGCTGAATAGTCTGCTGTGCTTGATATTGCAACTGTGCAATCTCTTGATTAAGACTTTGCAAAATAGCATTCAATTGACTCTTGGCTTTCTTCTTTCCACCGAGTTCACTGATAGCTGTTTGCTCTTCCTGTTTTAATTGAGTAATCTGTTCCAGAATGCCAATCTGTTTTGTCTGAGCAGCAAGATTGATGTTAGAGACCTGGTTCTGGATATCTGTGACCATGTTCTGAATACTGGTCTCGAACAACCCTGTAACTACACCCATAACACCACTAACAACTGGACCGAGCGCGCCTGCAACTGAAGAAATACCTTGCAATGCACCAGCAACAGCATCACTATTACTTACGTTATCTGCTATTTTTGAAGCGGCTTCTCCTGCACCTTTGGCAACCGTACTAAGACCAGTACCTATTGCTCCACCAATGTTTCCAGAATGCAGTTGAGTAATGAACTCAGTCACCCCTTTAGCCAATTGACCCAAAGCTGCCAAAGTTCCAACTATGGCAGTGGAAAAATTTGCAAGTGTAGGGTTTATGTCCTGCAACTGTGCATTCATTTGCCCAAGGTTTACACCAAACGAAGCTGCTGCTTGACCACCAGTAGTAGCATTGGTTGTTGCTATTTGCAGACTTTCAGTTTTTGTTGCCTGTGCTGCATTTGCGACAGCTACTTTACTTAATACATTTTGTATCTCACTAGCAGTAGATGCAGGATTTGATACTACACGGGCCAATTCTGCTCTTGCTTGCTCCTGTGTTAATCTAGCTCTTTGTTCTTCTACTTTCAGCAATTCTAAGTTTGCTTCAAGTTCTTTATGTTTGTTTCCGATCAGCTTAGCTTCTTCAGAATTAGCCTTTGCAATAGCTTCTGCCACTGAAAGATTCTGTTCAAGGTTAACCGCAGCAGGAGCATTTGCCCCTGTAGTATCTCTAACAAGTTGTTCCCTAAGGGCTTGAATTTGGGCTTGAAGTTTATTGATTCTATCTTCTTTATCCGTGGCTTCTGGGGAAAGGGGGACTACTTGCTCTCCTTGAACTTTAGCCAGTTCATTCTGCAAAGCTTGGATGTTTGCTGCATCATCATGTGCTTGCAAAGCTTGTTCTGTGCGCTTATCTCCACGGAATTTTGCCTCAGCCATCGCAGCTTTTTCTGTAATGTCCATCGTTGCTTTGACGGACCTTTCATGGGCTTCTTGCGCTTTCTGGTCTGTTTCTGCGGATTTCGTCTCCTCTACAGAAAGTTCTTTAAGCGCATTTCTCCATTCAAAAATAGCAGCAATAATAGCTTTGGTTTTTAACGTCTGATCATCACTTCCTGGTACTCCACCTTTCAGGTTTCCAGCAGCAGTTAACTCTGCTTGGAAACGCTCATTGACAGCTTCTTTCTCCTGCCCTATAGCGGCAACGTTTGTTTCCCGTTTTGCAGACGCAGCTTCTTTAGCTGTTTTTATTTCAAGTTCATATGTACCCTTGATTTCTTTTTCTTTTTCTTTGAACTCTTCTTCGTTTGTCTTTCTCTGATAATCATAGACCTCATTAACGGCCTTCTTCTTAGCATTGAGGGCTTGCGTCATGAAGTCGGTAGGTCCACCACCTCCAAGAATACTCGCTTGAAGCTTCATCGCTTCTGTTCTGTAAGCAGAGTCATTAAGAATGCTGATGTTCGCTTGAGATGGAAGCTTTTTAAGTGTATCTGCTTCCAATTTTTTTTGCTTCTCTACCCATGCGTCTGCAGCGGCTTCTTTAGCCAGTCCTTCTTGCTCGCGCGTCATCCGTTGATGATGCACAGCTTCATCATTAGCATCAGTTGTGCTCTTAAAGTCTGCACGGAGTTTTTCCTGCTCTGTGTGGTACATTTCCATTGTTTCTTTAAGAGTAGCTTCTTGAGACTTCGGTGATAAACCCGTCTCTAATTGGGCTCCTGGTCCTACATTATTCAGGGCATCTAAAGCTGTTTTCTTTGCGTCAGCAATAGTATGAGCATTTTTTACGAAAGCATCTAATATTTGATTATTTCCTTGTTCTTCCTGAGTCTGTGCGCCTATGCCTAAGAAATTTCCCCAGTTTTGTAGGGTTCCTTTTACAAACCCTTTTTCTTTTATGTTTTTGTTTTCCTGGTCTAAACCTGTTTTTGCAAGTGCGCCTAATGTGACAAAGTTGTTTATAACGTCAGCGAGACCAGAGGCCAAATGAATGACTATAGCGGCAAGGTCTTTGAATCCTGTTTTTACTGCATCCAATTGTCCAAACTCTACAAACATGGAAACAAATGATTCTACTAACTTGCCAAACCCGTTTGCAAGATTATCTACATACGCTTTATTATCTTGAAGCCACTTAGCCAGTCTTTCCATTTGGTTAAGGATAAGAGTAAATAAAGGCTTAGCTGCTACTTGCTCAAAAACAGAGGCTAAATCAGCAAGTTGTGTGTGTACAGTCTTAAACTCCACACTGCTGCTAGCAAGTGCCTCAAATCCATCCTTCAACAATTTGAATGGTACAACCACTGCTGCTACTGCTGCAGCTAACAATGCGAGTACAGCCATACGGCCAGGGATGCGATACATTGCCGATTCAAAACCAGTAGCAAAGCGGTTCATATCAAGACCGCCTTCAAACGCAGCTCTGCCAGTACTGCGCAATGCCGCAGAAGTCTCAGCACTAGCAACCTTGGTCTTGGTTGCCATGCGAGCCATTGCTTCACCCACTTCTGCACTCATGCCTTCAACAGCGGCAGAAATCCTCACGGCGGATTCATTGATGCTATCAGCAGCTTCCCTAAAAGCGCTGGCGGCTCCAAACTGCCCTACATTCCCAATGCTATCCATTTTGGAAAGAGATGCAGCATAGATACCTTCGATTTTTGTCATCTCCGCTTGGAACATGGTGTCATTAACGGTGATGGATAAAACCTCATTGAAAACTGCCATTGTACTGCCTTTCTTAATACCGTTCTGTGAGAGTGGTTACTCCTAAAGCTCCTCTTAAATGAGCTTCATGGAGTTTGGTCATAGTGCCTTCATTGACCTTATAATGCCCACCAGGATATGCAGTGACATGTACTTGACCTGGGCGTACTTCTTGTGGGGCATATTCTTTTCCATGATAGGATATTCCCGATCTGGAAATCATATAATGAATACCTGGTCGCTGTGTTTCCTCTAAAGAAATTGATACGCCACCTGCGTGACCACCAGCTCCAGCTCCCACTTCACTAGCATCATCATCTTGAATAATTACTGCTTCTTCAGTCCATGCTGCTCCCGCTGATCTTCCCTCTGCCATAAGCTACCCTTCAATCTTCTTGCCAAGGTTTTGTCCTGCGCTGCTAGTTTTAGAACTGGCACCCTTGCCTGAAAATGGGTTCTGCTCTTTGACTCCTGGGGCTTGCGCATCCAACTGCTCTCCCATGCGTCGTACAGCAAACGGCATGATATCTTCTCGCAGGGCAGTCTCCATAGCATTCACGGTCACACCGTCAGTTTCTAATGCTGAACCAAGGGTCATTATAGCATAATTTAGAATCTCACTGCGGACTCCACGGTAAATCAGGTGAGGTCGAATACCTGGGTGATTTACGTGAAAAGCAAAACGTGTGACACCACCTTCTTCCCATGCCAAAGCATGAGCTTTTACAGGGTCGATATTGTATGTGCCTTCGTGTTCTGTTCTATATGGGGCTGTGGCATCCTGCTTGCCAGCAGTGCCAAACTCTAGCCAATAGCAGTGGTCACCACCAACGCAAATCGTCTGGGACAACGATTTTGTATCCGATCTTTGGTCGAGATGCGAAGTCAATTTGTCGGCGCAATAATTCCCTAAGAAATAAGGAACTGTCTTTATCGAAAGACATGCTTACGATGGGCATTGGTGGTAAACCTCCTGTCTGCGCATTAGTGTTGATGCTCCCAGACTAGAAGTCTGGGATTCTCGAACTACACCAGCACTACTGCACTGATGTTGACGTTCGATGGGCATTCCCTGCCCAACTGTTTTCGTGCTCTTGCTAGAATACGTTTGGAACCGTTTGTATCAGCGTTGTCCTTGTGCCCACACGCTATGCACTCGAACTCGGCTTGGCTCTTTCTATTGTCCTTGTGGATGAACTCGCATTCGTCGCATTCTTGACTTGTGTATTGTGGAGGTACGGCTACTTTCGTTCTACCAGCCCATTCTGCCTTGTAGAACAACAACCGTCTCCATGTTGACCAACTCGCATCTAAAATCTGTTTTGCTAGATTGCCCTTCGACATCCCCGCAACATTGAGGTTTTCGATTGCTATGAGTCCGAACTTCTGAACTATTGCAGTCGAGTGTTTGTGTAGGAAATCAAGCCTCTTGTTCGCTATCCGCTCGTGTACTTTCCGAAGCAGGATAACGGCTTTTCTTCTCCTATTGCTACCTTTGTGTCTACGAGAAACTTTGCGTTGTGCTCTGCGAAGTTCCGCCTGTCCATTCTCGTAGAACCGTGGGTTGGGAATGAAGTCACCATCGCTCAGTGCAGCGAAGTGGCTTATACCTACATCTATCCCGACTTCCAAATCACTCACTGACAGATGCTGTGGTGTGGTCTCAACAATCAGAGTCGCAAACCATCCCGATACTGAGCGTTTTACCGTGCAGGTTTTGATAACTGCATCCTTCGGCAGTTCTCGACTGAGGCGAACTTTGACATTCCCAATCTTCGCCAAGGACAACTGCTTACCTGTTAGGGAAAACCCTGCTTGTGGGTAGCAGAACGAGTCGTATCTGTTCTGTCCCTTGTATCTCGGAAACCCGAATCCCGAGCGAAAGAAGTTGTTGAACGATTTGTTGAGCCTGTCCAATACGGACTGCAAAACCTGAGAGTACACGTTCTTGTAGACAGGAAATGCCGCCTTGAGTGCAGGCAGTTCTGCTTGCTGATAGAACCTACTGACCTTGTGCATCTTTCTCTGAGTAAGACAATCGTTGTACAAGTCTCGACAGACATCGAGAGTTCGGGCAAGTGCATAACGCTGTTGTTTGTTGGGTTCGAGTTTGTATCTATACGCTTTTAGCATTTGTCCTCCTCTCTAGAGTTGTCGCTCTCATCCCAGAGTAGAACTCTGGGATTTCCCGCTCCTACTCTGGCATGAAAGACAAACTGATTCTCTGCTAAACCTATGCACACCTGCCATGCTGGTTCTAGGGCTTCTATTGTGCTCCGTGAACTCAAGCACGGGCTTGGCTTTGTGACATATTCTGCATTCCCACATTATCCTACTAAGCAAATTTATTGTTATCACTGACCCTCCTTTAAAGGCGAGCAGGGAGTAGTAAAGGCTACTCCCGCTCTAGCCCAAGGGAGCAACCCCTCGGGGTATTCAAACTACCATGCATTCGCTGCGAACTGGCTTGCGATTTCATCGCTATTACATTCGGACATTCTTTTCCCGAGTGCTGGAATGACAGGATCAAGCTTATCAAGTTTCTCTTTCTCTTTATCTTCCTTAGCCTTCTTAATCCTATCCCGCTCAATGCGCTCATCCATCTTAGCATTATTTACATGTGCAGCATGATTAAGGATTAGTATTTGGGGAAGGGTAAGATGCATTGCTTCTTTCAGAGTCCAGTGGTATCCCTGACAAAGATTATCAATGATGATAAACGGATTTTCCTTATCATCTACTTTGCTGGGCTCGTCATGATGCCCACCTGCTTTAGCAGCGGCATCATCTGTACGAAAAAACTTGCGAACTCTGGGATCATATTGTTATACACAACTTGGCCCATGATGAGATTTGATAGACTCATTGGTGTGACGCCACGAATCTTCTTGATCTCTTCGACAGTGATCCGCTCAGTCTTTTCCTCTGCTTCAAGTGAGTTATTGATTATGATGCGAACCATATCTGGAATGTCTTGTCCTGCAAACTGAATCGCACTTCCCAGGGGATTCTCAAGGAGCTTAATGCCGGGGAGTGTGACAGTTGACTTTGCTTTGCTGGCAACTGTACCCACTACCGCTGCAAGCAAAGGTTTAATCTTGACCATGAATTCAATGTAGTAGTCATAGGACAAATGAACATACTTGTAGGTTTTATCTCCTAGTTTGAACTCATTTTTTGAAAGGGCTGGGTCATTGGTGGCTCCGAGGATAATCTGCTCGGGAGTAAGGGTTGGTTTGGTCTCGGGGACCGCTACTTCAGGGGAGGGGGTTACTACGGGGGTTTTGCGATCCATACGTTCACGGATACGCTTTTCAGATGTTATAGTCATTTAGACTCTCCACTCGTTTGGATTGATGGGGACAAACACCGAGTTTATGTTTGGCCCAATTGCAGTTGCAACAAAGAACGTCATCTACCCAGACTAAAGTCTGGGCTTGTAGAACCAAACATCAGCTCCACGATTGGCGTGATGACATACGCCCTGCCCGCGATATTGCGGGCAGCGTTTAGGTCTGCATTCTCAGCGTGACCGCATGAGAGGCAGACGAACTTTTGATAGTCTGGAGGAAATCCTCGTCTTTTAGCATCCCTATACGGCTGAGTTGATCCGTTTTCTCTTCTCAGTTTACTTCCACCACCATATACATGATCTAATATAAGGAATACTCGATTTGGTTCTCCGCAACAAGCACATTTGTTTCCATAGGCAGTAAACACTTGGTCTTTTAGTTGGGCTAAAAATTCATCCCGATGTTTAGCTGCACACTCTTTACAACGGTGCTCTTTACCGTCCCATTTGGAGTGGTCGGTATGGAACGCAGAATAAGGCTTATCTCTGTCGCAAGTATGACAGTGCTTAATACCTTGCTCTGCTTTTTCTATGGATATTTTTGATCTTGACATTCTACCCTCCTCTAAGGGCGGTTTGGGAGCAGTAGAGGCTGCTCCCATTCCTATTCAGGATTCGATGTCCTGAAGTATCTTTACTGGTTATCCAACGCGGGTGCCAGTGCTTGCGAAAGTTGTGCACGATACAAGCGACAGGATCGTAGACCCTATGGCTTGGAACGCGATCATTTCGCACATGACCTTTACGGTCAGAGCATCAGCAGCAGCATTGAAAGTCACAGTGAGAGCGCCCGAAGGGTGATACCACTGGATTTCCTTACCGTCAATCTTATTCTGATACACAATCACGATTGCGGTGTTGATCACATCTTCTTGGCCGATTTGGAAGTTGACAGATGATCCAGCGGTAATAACCGAGGTCACAAATCCCAAGCGTGCCAGGAGGTAATCGTCGAGCTGATCCAACTCGAACTCCAGGTTTGCATCACGGCTCTCAACGTAGATCAACTGAGTGATCTTGTCGATACCAGTTTGCACTTTCTTCTGAACCTTGTTGTACGTCAATTTCCCAGGCGTGGACATAATGCCCAAATCGACGAACAGGCCACCATCAGGCAGAGGATTGGTAATGGTAACACCATCCGATTTCTGTGTGAAGGCTGCGTAGGCATTGACATTGGTTGCCAATGTTGAATCAGACTGCGGTGCTAACGTGGATGCATTGACTTTGATATACACGCGACCTGCAGGAATAAACTTAATGGACTGAATGCCACTTACGGCACCAGAGGGCACCCCAAGAGGTGTCTGTTGGGTATTCTTGTTAACTATAACTGCCATGGAATTTCTCTTTTCTTTATTACAAGATGAATGCGATGATCTACTACAATATTATTGTTGCGGTGGTTACAGCAGGTGGTCTACAGCAGTACCCGAAGAATCCTCTGGGTATAACTAACGCACAAGTTCCTGCTTCTCGTGTCTTATACGATGGCAGTTTGCACAAAGCAAATCACATTTTAATAATTCCGATTTTATGCTATCAAAACTTCTTTGTGCTTTGCTTGTTATGTTAAAATCTTTACAGTTTGGGTCTCTGTGGTGAAAATCATACACAGAAACAAATAATGTTTGCAGTCCACAATCCAAACACTTTCCTCCCAAAAACTCAACGACAGACTTCTTGTACTCGTGTCTTTTAGATTGCGTTCTCTTGTTCTCTGCCTCCAGATGGATTGGACAAAGAGTTTTGCCTTCTGCTAATGGAAGAGAGCATCTTCTACATATGCCACTTTCCACCTTAGTGGTTTGATACTCATTGTTGTGCTGTGCCTCGTGCTTCCTGCATCTGGCTACAACCATAGAATACTTCTTACCGTTCTTCTCTTTAGTGTTTTCACGGAATGCACTGCGGGGCAACAATACGCCTGCAGGACAGTCTGGGCACTGCTTAAACTCTAATTTTGATCTTCCCATCTCATTTCTCCTTATTAGAATGAGTAGGCGGTGAATAAGGCACCGCCTACTCTAACCCGACTTCATGAGGGTCAGGATGCTTCAAATACTACGGTGTTGAAGGAAACAATACGAGCAAATTCAAAAGTGCGCTCATATGATAAAAATTATCAGAGTGCACCGTTTTGAAAGGCATTGCCAGATTCCAAAAAATCTGCCCACCAGGAACTATCACAGGAGCCGTTGGGTCCGTGAAATCCATCAGAGAGGAAGTGGCATTTTTGAAAAGCAAATTGGCTACTTGCTCAGCCTCATCGAGCGCTGTGAGTTCGTAGTCATTAATAACATCAACAGTTACAAGGCATTGCGATAACATGCTTGGACCCATGATGTCAGTATTATGAAATGTAATGTTGATAGCGTTCAGCATGATTTGATTAAGCTTAGGATCACTCTTATCAACACGAATATTATGAACTGTAAAAGATGGAAGGTTGTCCGCTATGTAGTGGAGAAAGCTGTCTCGGCAATTCCTCATGGCTGACATTTAGATACCCTCCTTACTCCGTGCGGATCAAGCACGTGATGATTTCAAATTCTACAGCACAACAATTATCACTCCTACTACCAAGACAACGGCAATAGCAATGTCAACCCAGTTCAAACCCCAAGGCAATGTCATTTTATTTTCCTACCTATTCGAGATATCTTTGCCCAGCATGGATAGAATTACATTCTGAAATTCATACACACATACAGCAGCCATCACACTGCTCGCTCCATACACACGAGGCCGAGTCCACGGGCAAGTCATACCTGCAACGGTATCATATCCCAGAAAACCATTATCTCCTGTAATAAGGAATGCGCCGGATGGGTCTTTCTTCTGACTCCATGCAGGCAATATGTATTTAACGAGTGTAGAGATTGGAACATCATCGACAGCAACTACCGTCAGATTCTTAGGCTGCACATTCAAAGTTGTGGGCAATGCAGGCGACATAATGCTGCTGCTAGTGCTAGCTGGATATGGTGATTGCAAACCTTGCTGTGCTAATTTCCATGCATTCTCCAAAACTGCATCACTAACATTTGTCTTATTGATAATTCCTTGATTTTTAGTAAAGAGATTGGGAATCAAACTTAACCAACGAAACCAAACAGTCATAGGCATCTGTATGAAGAAGCTATACATGAACCGCTTAAACATACCTTGGTATCCAGGCCAATAGTTCATTGGCTCACCACACTAGTACCGTCGTCCGTTAATGACAACCTTGCTCTTAAATTACTGCTAAGAAATCGCAGAAAGACATTTGGTTGATAAGGTGCTATATAAAGTTGCATTGGAATCTCCTTATGCTGCAACTAATGCAAGGCCCGGATAGGAATACCAACCTGCCCCAGCTGCTCCTATGCATGAACGACCGCTACTTGAAGTGGGTCTGTACCTGTGATCGCATAAAAGTCGCCCACCACTAGCCCTGCTGATACTGCGGCTGCGTTGGATGCATAAGACGTAAGCCCAGCGTTCACCCCGCCCAACTTCAGGATGCCCGTCGTATCACCAAGTGTTGCGTTGCCGAGTAGTAATTGCTTACGGATATTCGTGCCGACGATTTCAACGGCAACACCGTTCCATTGGAGTCCGCCGCCTGTGTAAGACATAGCGATGTCATGACTTGTACCGGGAGTAGGATAGGAGGCATACATCAGAACAAATTCTGGACATTGCGCTGCGATAGTTCCGGTTATGGCCGTTGGAGTGCCGATGTTTCCTGAGAATCCACCAACAACAAAAGCGTTCGGACTACCCGTGGTAACGCTCTGTGAAGCGGGCGTACCGGCAGATGTATTAGCAGATGCACTCTGGTTGCCTGTGACAGCTGTCACACCCCCAAAAGTCATTGCCCCCGTAGCATAGTATGCGGTAGCCCCAGACTGTGTAACCGTCGTTGCAGTCTTGGTCGCAGACTCACATACAAACATACACAGGGCACCGTATGCATCCTCGGGTCCGTTGACCTTTGTATAAGTGTTTCCACCCGATGCACCATTGTCACCAACCGTAGGAGTGCCATTGTAGTTGTTCCATGTTAGGACAATGACACAATCACCTACGTTGATGGTTACGTTTACGCTAGCCGCAGCGGCGGCCGCCGCTACTTTGGGCGACGGAGCGGAACTTGGTGTAGACCGACTGAATCCTATGTCGTGGTTCCAACTGAGGTCAATGCCTGCCCCTAGGTCAGAACTACCATAGCCCAACTGAGTTACAGCAAAGTTCTTACCCTGTCCACCACCGTAGGTAAATAGGTTGGCTAGGTCGTATTTGTTTCCCACCGTACACGTAAAGTTGATGACGCCGCCGCATTGACCGGGGGTATACTCCGTCATTGCGGTAACAAATGCCCATGGGCCTGTCGTAGTATACTCTAGGTCATACGCGAGAATGTTGAGTAACGTGTTACCGCCCGCATACGGGCCGATCTCTACGCCGTTGGCACAGAAGTACACTTCAATATGGTCCCAGTTGCTTGCGTGTTTTATGGATTGGGCACTTTGACCCTCTTGCCTACCATAAGTAAAGCCCACGGTGCAAAGGTAAGCGATGACATCGCCACCCATGGTAGCGTGTTCGCCGTTTACTTCGATGCCGTAGTAACATCCTGCGGCAATCGTATTCCGTAAATGGCAACCATCACAGAAGGTGGCGGGGGTGTTGATACCTGTGTTTCCCGCTGCTGAAGCCGCTGCTGGGGCTGTGACATAGTTTATATTGACATCGATACAGGTAAGGTACGATGCCTCTAGGCAGTTGATGTGTACCTCATTCCCCCGCTGGTTGTTTTGGAAGCTTATATACAGGTTTCTAAACTCAACAATCGGTCCCCACCAAATAGTTTCGGAGAGTTCTGAGTCATATGCACTCGCTGGGCGAGCGAAGAATGCCGATAGGAAATGTCCTGAACCAGCCGCAGTTTCAGCAGCAGTGGTGACATTGAACGCTACCCCTGATTGACTTTCACCCACAAACCTAAACGTCGCACTGCTCGTAGGTGGAATACCTACACACCAGTAGAAATTATTTCCGCTGTAGGTGCCAAGGGTTTCCACTGTAGCTGAGTTGAAGTTGTATGTGCCATTCTTGAAGTACAGCGTGCCCCCTGTGGTCGCAATCTGAGCGAGACAATCGTTGATGACAACCGCAGCGTCGGTGTTAGAGAAGTCAATCGCACCCGTTGTTCCGTTCTTAGCGTAAACCGTTCCACTGGAGACGTAAAAGGTATAGTTGGCGAACTCCGTGCTGGTTACGGCTTTCGTGCCATCTGCAAAGCCCAACGTCGTTAAGTTCAACTGACCGCTTGTATCCCCAGCCGTTCCATTGCCTATGGCAAGCGTACCGTCGGCAATACGGGATATGCCTGTGGTTGGCGTGCCGGGGGTTACTCCATCAAAAGAGATAAGTTGTGTTTCAGTCAAATCCCCTGTGAGAGATGCCCATTTGTTAGCATCAGTGATTCCATAACCACTAAGAGTTGTAGGATGTGAGGATAGATCGG
>Ga0208821_1000295_pt1 | contig 42141 bp, 35 predicted proteins | sample June2015DPH_20_5_FD_184720 | JGI IMG/M metagenome (GOLD analysis project Ga0208821, IMG submission 184720) | Peatland microbial communities from SPRUCE experiment site at the Marcell Experimental Forest, Minnesota, USA - June2015DPH_20_40... | ecosystem: Environmental > Terrestrial > Soil >...
ATTTTACCTCGCAGTATTCGCCGACGATATTTCGGTATCCACACCAGGTGGTACTGCAAGCGGTGTTTCGTATGAGACCCAGTCTGATATCTGGCCATAGCCAGATCATGTCGGAAATTACTCCGCTCCGCCAGGTTTCAACTGGCTTCGCTTCGAAAGGATGCCATTCATCCCCAGGCTTAAAAGCCTGGGGTTTTCTGGCATAGCTTATAAATCAGGGGGAATGGGCTTGAGCTTTTCCCACAGTGGACGCACTTTTTCAGGAGGGATGTCCATAAGCATTTTTCCATACTTCCCTCCTTCTAAAATAGGCGTACGAATAAGGCCAGGGCATAAGACACTTACGCGAACCCCCGCCTGGGCCGCCTCGGCTCGCAGCGATTTTGAAAGACCGACCACGGCGTGCTTCGTCGTTGTATAGGCCACGTTTCCTGGACCGGGTAGAAGCCCAGCCATGGAGGCAGTATTGATAATATGTCCGAACCCCTGGGCGATCATCAACTTGTAAGCAGCTTAAATTCCGTTGATCACGCCACGGAGATTGACATCGATGATTTGATTCCAATCTTCGATACCATAAAGACGGACGGGGCCACCGATGGCAATGCCCGCATTATTAAAGATATAATCTAATCGTCCCGTACGCTCGAAGGCCTCTTGGACCAACCTTTCCATAGCAAGAAAATCCGTCACATCTACTTTCACCCCCTTTGCTCTGCCGCCGGAGGCATGGATTTCTGAGGCGATTTTCTCCGCTAAATCGACCTGAAGATCAGCCAAGATCACCTCGCTCCCACGTTTTGCTAACCCCTCGGCAAGAGCTTGACCGATTCCCGAGGCTCCACCAGTGACAATGGCAGTCGCCCCGGCAAAAATGCGAATTGCTTTATTGGATTGCATCGTCCCTCCTAAAATCGCGTATTTTCCAACCTTGTCGGCACCGATATTGTTTAAGTCTAATATCGAAGTCAAGGGATCTGATCAAAAACTGGCCGCAAACGGCAAGAGCTGACAAATCTGTACTCTTTTTAAACTGAATGGATGGGGATTGCAATATCCAATTTCGGATTGCGGAATAAAGAGATCAAAGACAGATATTCCGATCTCTATTCGAATGATAAAGCATAGGCATTTGACGAAAGGGGTTCGGCGTTGCATGATTCAAATAATTCGAATCGTTTTCGCCATCCTGGCTAATACATTTTGAAAGAAAGGATACCCGGACAATGAAACAGAAGGTGAACCCACCGGTGGTGATCACAGAGGATTGTATTGCCTGCCAACGGTGCGTTGCGATCTGCCCGAGTTTTGTCCTGGAGATGGTTGAGGCCAAAGCCGCCGTGGTCAGGGGTGATTGGTGTATCGGCTGCGAGCACTGTGGAGCGGTATGCCCGACGGCTGCCATTCTTCATGAAGGAGCCGTTTTGGACGGTCACCCGAGCAAGGGCGAGGTGCCTGCAACGTCTCCTGAGAATTTGGAGCTTCTCCTGCGCGAGAGGCGCTCGGTCCGGCTCTACACCAGCGACCCTGTTCCGGAGGAAATCTTGAACAAGATTCTCAACGCGGGAAGGTATGCGCCCACCGGATCCAATAGCGAGAACGTCCACTATACGGCGGTCACGTCGCCGGATCAGATCGCCGAGTTAAGAAAGAAGACGATCACCTTTTACGATAAGATGTTTTCCCGAATCCGGGGACGGTTCGGTATGCTCATCGTCTCTCTCGTGGCGGGCAGAAAGATTGCGGAGTACCTGCGTGAATCACTTCCTAAGATGGAATATGCAAACGAGCTGATCAGGCAAGGCAAAGATCGCCTGTTCCACCATGCGCCCGTGGTGATCCTCGCCCACGCAGAATCCTGGGACAGGAGCTCGTCCTTCAATTGCTCGGTAGCCCTTTACAACTGCTCCCTGATGGCCCACAGCCTGGGGCTCGGTTGTTGCTTCAACGGCTTCCTGGTCAATGCGGCAAACCATTCCTCGAAGATTAAACGATGGCTGGGCATCCCGGCAGATCATAAATGTTATGCAGCGATGACCCTCGGGTTTCCGGATGTGAAATACTTGCGCTTAGTTCATCGCTATCCTGCTCGGGTGGGTCAACCTGCGCCAGGTGAGGGTGCCAAGCAATCAAATGCAAATTAACCTCATCATTATGCTTCCACCTTCCAATTGTTTGTTTGCGCAACCCCTTTCCTTGCTAAATCTCAGATTGCGGAATATGCCTGACTGCCCTGCACCATGTTAGGCATGAGTTTGAGATTAACACCTCGAACATCGCGGCTCAGTCAAAACTCTCGTTCCACTTGTGAATCAGGAATTCGATCAGGAAAGGCCCTCTGCGGCCGCAGGCAGCGCGAAAGGTGTCGGCAAAACTCTCAAGCGACTCGACTCTGACCGCTTCCATGCCCATGGCCTTGGCGAGCCCCACCCAGTCGAGGTCAGGACGGCCGATGTCGAAGAAGGTGTCTGAGGCGCGTCCGGGCGTTGCGCCCGCTGTGCGCAGCTCGCCGTACAGGATCTTGTAAACGCGGTTGGCAAACACGACGTTTACCACGTCGAGCTTCTCGCGGGCCTGCGTCCACAGCGCCTGGAGCGTATACATACCGGCCCCGTCGGCCTGGAGGCAGATGACTTTGCGGCCAGGGCAGGCCACTGCCGCGCCCGTGGCGCAGGGAAACCCGTGTCCGATCGCGCCGCCGGTGCTCTGGATCCAGTCATGAGGAGCCGCGTTGAACATAGCCGAAAAGACTGCGCGGCCCGAAGTCACCGAATCGTCGGCGACAATCGCGTTCTCGGGCAGCAGGGCGGCAAGCGTCACTCCGAAGGCTTCCGACTCGAAGGGACCGCTGGCGATGCGCGGCTTTGGGCCCGCCTCCTCAACCTGCATGACGCGCGGCGCCCGGATCTCGTCGGCAAGCTCCTCCAGTGCGGCCACGGCGTCCTGGTCCGGCCGCGCGAGCACATGCGTCGCACAATCCTGCGGCGCCATCAGGCTGGGCTTTCCGGGATAGGCGAAGAAACCCACCAGTGGCTTCGCGCCTACAAGGATCACGTGTTTGAGCCCAGCGAGAGCCCGGAGGGCTGTGTCGACCACGTACGGAACGCGATCCACCGGCACCCTGCCGCGGCCGCGGGCCATGCGTGGTACATGCGTGGCAGCGCGCAGCTTTGCGCCGGTGGCGTTCGCAATTCTGTGGGCCGCAGCGAGGCCTGCCTCACTCAGAGCCTGTCCGTTGAGGAATAACATGGCTGGTTCGCCCAAGCGGAGAACCTGCGCCACCGTGCGGAGTACATCAGACGCCACTTGCGGCCGTGGCGTCACCGGAAGCGGCATAGCCGGGCCGCTCCCCTCGCTCCACGCCACATCGGCCGGCACGATCAGTGTGGCGATCTGACCCGGAGGAGTGCGCGCAGCCTGTACCGCTGCGGCGGCATCGGAGGCAATCTGCTTCGCGGAGCCGCTCGTCCTGACCCAGTGCGACACCGCACGGGCGAGCCCTTCGGTGTCTGCGGTCAGCGGTGGATCCAAAGAACGGTGGTAAGATGCCTGGTCGCCGACGATGTTTATCATCGGCGTATGTGCCCTCCGCGCATTGTGCACGTTCGCGATCCCGTTCGCAAAACCCGGTCCGCAGTGGACCAGCGTCATCGCGGGTTTCTCCGCCATCCGTGCGTAGCCGTCGGCGCAGCCCGTCACAACGGTCTCGGCCAAACCGAGCACACAGCGCATGCCCTCGACCTTGTCAAGGGCAGCGACGAACTGCATCTCGGTGGTGCCAGGGTTGGCGAAACAAACCTCAACGCCAGAGGCGATAAGAGTTCGTATCAGGCTTTCTGCTCCGGTCATACCTTCCTTCCTTTCAGGGAACAATTCTTATCCGTGAAGAAAATCTACCCATTTTGTGAATAGGTGTCAATGGCCTACTTAAGTTGGAATCTTACCACAGGGAGCAAAGAGTAACCTATTTCAATTTCCAACCTTGGCGAAGCCCAATCGTACGAGGCTTTAGTTCTCAAGGTTTCTTAAGGGGTGCCTTCAACCTTATGGTTTTAAAGAATGCACAAAGTGTGAACAGACGATCAAAAATTGTCCGGTTTGGGAATATCTAAAATATCGGGTGTCTAAAATATCCTATAAATTACAGTACTTGCAAAAAAGTGGATTGTTGGCATCAAAGTTGCTTTTTATTAATTCAAGTTGGCTCGTCTGAGGGGATGCATATGGAAAACGGCGAATATTATGTCGTCCTCGATACAAATGAGGACCCCAACTTTCCAAGATTGATACTGGGGTATATACTCGATGGGAAGACGGTAGAGATTTATAAGAACCGAGAAACATACGTTGTCGTGAATATGAAAACGGAAAAGTTCCTCACGTGCATAGGATATGAGCATGCCCATCATGTTTTTGAGGAGTGTGTGAGGAAACTGGAACCTGAAGCAAAGGCATAGCGTAAAGCGAACCTCTCTGATCGCAAAGCCCGCCTGCCCTGCCTGCCAACGCGCGGGAGGGTGAGGCTGGGTGAAAGCCCAGATCCACAAGGTCATTCTCTTATACGTTCGTACATATAGATCCATAAGCACATCTGCCGCAATGGTTCTTCGGGTCGATCGTGGGCACGAAAGCCCTATCCGGATTCACGATCTCTCTCAGAAGACTGAAAATAACCTGGCTCAGGTTCCCGAAATGCTGGTTGAACTCGGCTTCGTCCTTGAAAAGCGGAACTTCAATGTCGGAGTCGATCCTTGTTTTTCCAAGGAGTAAGAACATACAATCGATCCTTTCCGGATCCTCTCCTGTTAACATAGAGTAAAGGAGGAGATAGAATGGAAGCTGGAGACTCCCGATGGCTTCGCTCCAAGAATCCCTGTTGTTCAGGTCGAGCCTATTGTACCGGATGGTGAAGTAATTTCTGTTGGCCGAAGTCTTATAGTCGAGAATCGCCGTCCTCTCTCCCCTCTTCTCGACCCTGTCGAGCCGCGCCCGGAGTTTGAACGAATTCTTCGTCACATCGATTTGCTGCTCGAGGCTCAGGATTCTTGTTCGAAATGCCCTTAGCTTCGGCATCTGGTAATACTTGATGAAATCCTTCAAATGGCTCTCCACCTGGTTCCTGAGCAGATAGATTTCACCCGTGGGGTCTTTACCGTATTGCTCTTCGAAACGCGTATGGATGATCTTCTCGAATTCCTTAAGATTCATCTCCTTCTCCGTCAGAACTGATCCCATTTTTCCCCTGAAGTAGTCCCAGAGGACCAGGTGGACAAAGGATCCGATCTCCTCCTTCTCGAATTCTTCTGAAATGACCTCTCTTTCCCTCAGGCCGAGGACGTATTCGTAATAGAACTGGAGGGGGCAAAAGAGATAGGTGTTTAAAGAACTGGCGCTGAAACGATAGCCCTTTAGAAAACTTATCACCTCCGCGGTCTTGTTGATGGGATGAGGGTTTTTCTCTCTCAGGTTAACGGCGTACTGGATGGTCTTCACATACCTTTTATCATCCCTAACTTTTTCCGTCTTTTGCCTCTCCCAGAGGAGCCTCTCAACAAACCTGTTCCTCTCCTTCTCATCGTTTTCAACGTAAAAAAGATGACATTGTTTTCCTCCCCTGATCAGCGTATCGAAGGTGTAAAACATGATCTCTTCCCGGTCCAGGTACGTAGGGAGTCCCAATATCTGCCTGACCTTGAACGGCAAGAAGGAGTCCTCTCTCGTCGTGTCGGGGAGGATGCCCTCGTTCGCGTCGAGGAAGAGGACGCTCTCGAATTTCAGATTTCTCGTCTCCAAAAACCCAAGAACCTGCACCCCTCTCAAAGGCGTTCCTGTAAAAGGAGTGTAAGAGGCCGCGATGTATTTCTTGAAAAGAGTGAAATAACTTCCGACGTCCTGGAATTGGATCCCTTTCATGAGGGATCTGGAAAGGATCTCCAGATGGGTGATGAAAGATTCCGAGTAGGGGTAGAAAAAGGGATGGAGACGGGCGGTGCTGTTCTGATAGAGATATTCGACCACCTCTTTCAGTTTCCTGGCAAAATCTTCCACATCTCTAAAAGAAAGCATCTTCCCGATGGTTTGGCCATGGATTTCCTCTAAGTGGTCTCTCATCATCTCCAGGGTGATCCCCGGCTCGACTCTTAACACTTTTTCTTTGATGGAAGCGAGTATGTCCTCATCACTCTCCAACTCTGACAAGGATAGAAACTTCCTGGCTCGCCTCTCCGTAAGGGTTTCCTCGATCGCATGGAAAAGAATCCTGGTGATGTCTGCCCTTCCGTCGAAATAGATGTTCTTCGTGTAGGGATGGAGAACGAACTCCAGGTAATAAGGGATATAAAGACGATCCCCGTCCATCGTGGTCACCACTTCCATGAGGTTGTTGAAAAAACCGAAGAGAGGAGTCCTCTGGAGAGGGTATCCGAGGGAGACGTTATAATTGTCCGGATCAAGGAGGCTCAGAGCCTGGTGGAAAAGGGGAAGCAAGGTTTCCGAAGTGGGAAGGACAATGACCGTGTTTTGGTCAAGTTTTTCATTCCGGTCGATCCTGTCTTTCAACAGGGTGCTAATACCGAAGACCTGGCCATGAGAATCCGGGCTCTGATGGAAATGGATTTCAGGCTCGGCTATAGGGAATCCTTTTGGAGCCGTCATTCCAAGGTCGGACAACTTCTTTTTCATCCCCTCTCCTTCCTGAAAAATGAAAAGAGTGTTTTCTTTTTCCATGAAGGATCTAAAAATCTTTTTCTCCGACTCCGTGAGGGCAAAAAAACCTGTGAGGATGACTCTTCTAAAACGACCAAGATTTATACGGTCGATATTCTCTGAAACAGCCCGGTATCTCGAAGACCTCGTAGAAAAATGGCTTTCCTCTATCCTCTTGTAGAACGTCTCATAGAAATAGGAGAGAGATTGGATGCTTTTTGCTGTGGGTTCGGGTATGTTCTCTCCTGCGATGCTGTCGATCTCTTTTACTTTCTGGGGGAATATCCTTTCGATATAAAGTTCTTCAAGGTCGTTGTATAGTTTCATCCCGACAGGGAAGAAGGTGTCGGGAGTGAGAAAGTGCTCCCTCCCCAGGAGATCCGGCGAGGCTGCATGAATGGCGTAAAGGATCGCGATGGCATCGATGGCCTCGAGCTTTCTTCCTTCGAGTCCCAAGGATTCGTCATGGACATGCTCGATGAATTCATCCATAGAAAGAATGACAGGCGGGATGAAACTCGATTTCTCTCTATCCGCCAGGACTTTCCTGAGAAAGTGCGAAGGCCTTTTCCCGGGAAAGATCACGAGACTCGAAGAATAGTCCTTTCCAATCGGGGTCAGATGCTCGGCTACCTTCTCAATCAGATTTTCTGACGGTGAAATCAAAAGGAAGTTCATTGTCACCCGCAGTCACTTCACTCTGGTTATCGCTTTCAGGTCTACGTAAGCGATGATTCCTTCGATATTCCTGTCCGGATAGATCTCCTTCAAGATACGCATATAATTTTTGATCTGGGAGACGTATTCTTTTTCAGCTTCTCGATCCGTCCCCGTTTTATAATCGATCACAACTATCCGATCTTCTTCAAAGATCACCCGGTCCATCCTGAAGAGATTTCCCCGGAGGTCTGAAAAGCCTTGCTCCTTTTTGACGACCCTGGCCGGCGTGGCCCGAAAATAGGGGCTTATCTCTTCATGGCTCAGGAATTCAAGAAGATTTCTCTTCATGGCTTCTATCGGATAGTCAGTCATCAATTCATCATTCACCCGATTGATGATCCGCTCGATTTGCAGCTCTATGTTCTCTAAGCCATCGACAAAATAGAGAACCCTGTGAATAAACTCGCCTCTCCGCCTCTCCTCCAGGTTGAGCTCCTCGACGGCTTCAAAAGGGAATTTTATTGGATCAGGATGGTGATAGAGTTCCATTCTCTCGTGAGTCGTTTCAAGGGAACGGGGGCGAGGAACATTCTTTGATCCGACCCGAGAATCCATAGCCTGAAGAAGGTCAATCGGAAATTGACTTCTTTTTCCCTGAACCCCGACAATATAAAGCTCATCCTCCGCCCGCGTAAAACCCACATAAAGGGTGTTGAGCTTGTTCACCAGATCCTTGAGTCTTTCTTCTTCATATTTCTGTTGAAGAAAGCGGCTCGCTTTCATGATCTGCTGGTTGATCTTGAGCAAATGGACTCCATCCGCCCCCTCGTCAAGGATATATTTGAAACCCCTGGGGATCTCCTCATACACGAGAATAATGCCTACCGGGAACCCCAAACCTTTCGCCTTGTGCAGGGTCATCACCTTCACGGCATCGATTCCTGCCGGGACATCGATCGTCCAGTCCGACTCCCCTGCTTCTTCGTCAGAAGCGTATTTTAGAAAATCACCCGGATTGTTTTTGCCTTCTCCTTCAAAATTTTTTATCACCTCCAGGATCTTGACGAGGGTCGCCTCTTCTTCCCTAAAGTGATCAAAAACCCTGTAGACACGATAAATCTCGTTCACCAGGTCATAGAGGGGCTGATAGCCTGTCGATTTGAAAAGGGCTTCGAAATAACTTTCCCAGACATCAGGGAATTCCTCGCGGAAGGCTTTGTAAAGGGGGGCCTTCTCACGGTTCCTGAAGAGAAATTCATGGAAGGCATCCAATTCGGAGGCCTTTCCATCCCCTCGCAAGGCTTTTCTGAAAATCTCGCCCAGGATAAAGCCCGCGAAGGAAAGATCATCGGGCGGCGAATCGAGGAAGGTGAGCAGGGCCACGATCTCAGCCGTGAGCTTCCTTGTCCTGATGTCAAGGCTGCTGTAAGAAATGAAGGGAATGTCCACCTCGTTGAGCCAGGCCGTGATATTCACCACGTCTTCGTTCCGATAAGCCAGAACGGCAATATCCGAGTAAGCATATCCTCTCTGGATCAAATCCTTTATTAAATCCTGGATCTTCTTTTTTTCGGCCGGTCCGTCATCTTCCTTTTGGCATCCGATGACTTCCACGTAGCCAGAACCCCTTCGGTCTTCCTTTACCGTCTGCTCATAACCTATCAGCCCACTTCTCCTGGCGGGCTCCCGGTATCTGTCATGATTGGCGATCACCTTTTTGAAGAAGACCTTGCTGAAATCGACCACCGCCCCCAGGCTCCGGTAGTTGACCTCGAGCTCTTTCACCTTGTGGAGAGCGGAGGAAAAAGGATTGGTCGATTCGAGTCCTTTCATAATTCCATAATCCGCATTCCTGAAACCGTAGATCGCCTGTTTGGTGTCACCCACCGCAAAAAGACTTCCACCCTGAGAAAGGGAGTTCTCGATCAGCGGAAAGAGGTTGGCCCATTGGATGGAAGAGGTGTCCTGAAACTCGTCGATCAGATAGTGGTAGATCGTCTCCCCGATCCTGAAGTAGACATCCGGTACGATCTCACGGTCGAGATAGTCTGAAAGCTTCTTGTTGATGTCGTGAATGAAGATGGTCCCTTCCCTTCTCTTCACTTCCTCGAGGATATCTTCGAAGGCCTCATAAGTCCTCAGGTAGGGACCGTAGTAGGTCGTCGCATAAAGCTCGATATATTTCTTTATTTGATCTGTGAGGAGGTCCCATTGCTCGGATATCTTTTCATACCGGGTCATCTCCCCTTCTTTCTTAGGTTTGATAACAGGAACATTGAAAAGACCTTTATCGACAAGATCGGGGAAGGCATTGTTCCTCACCCTTTCAAGAATCTTGTAGAAGGAGCTACCTTTGCTTTTCGTGAGTCCTGATTTTTCAACCAACCCGCCCAGGGTCTCCGCCGTATCCCAAATCTTTTTCTTGATCGACTCGATCATCTTTTCTGCATCGATGATTTTGGCCTGTTTGGCGATGCCGGAGAGTTGATGGTAGAGCTCCACGGTCTCCTCGAGAAAATCCTTTGAGGGATCCCAAGGATAAGCAGACTCCCCTCCTCTGTTCTCCAGAATGATCTTGGAGAGTTCCCTGAGGAACTCAGCCTCTTGAGTTCCTTCCCGGACCCCACGCAGAAATCGATTGAAGGCGTAGGCCATGATGCTCTCCGGGGCCATGACCATGGAGAAGTCAGGGCTGTAACCGAGGTTGACTGCCGAGGCCTTGTAGATGGAGGTCATGAAACTGTCAATCGTCTTCACCTGGAATTCCGTATAGCTTTTTAGAATTTCATCAATCGCCGCCCCGGCCTTTCCTGCGAGGTGGTCTTTTTTCACGGAGACGATCTCAGAAAGGGCCTCCGTTTTTTCAGGGTCTTTGAAATAAAGGTCCTTCAGCCATGAGAGGATCCTCCCCTTCATCTCCTTTGCCGCATTATTTGAAAACGTAATGGCGAGAATATTTCCGAGATGGTTCTGAGGAATTTTATCGGAAAGGAGGAACTGGACGAATCGCTCCGTGAGCGAGTAAGTCTTTCCGGAGCCCGCAGAAGCCTTCAAAATGGTCACCTGCGGAAAGGGGATGGATAAATCTTTTTCAAGAACTGTATCGGTCATGGTCTTAACAAAATTTACATCCTCTAAGACACCCTGTCAATTCCCCTTCCGTTTGGAACAACCTGTTTGAAACCTCATCAATCGCCGGGTTAAAATAAAAATGCCGCGATCCGAAGTGCAGGTCGCGCCACGATTTCTACAGAAAAATGGGGAAAAGCGGACGATTCGGCAAATATGGTGAGATCAAAAGATTCGAACGACTGCGCCCAAAAAACCGTGCTGTCCTTCCTCTGAAACCCCTCAAAAGACTCCCCGGCAAAAAATCTCCCAAGGCTTAGAGAAATCGAAGGACTGGAATACCAAAAGAGGAAAGGGCGGTGTGTCTGAGTCTATAAGGTCTTGAGCATCTCTTCCGCAAAATCTCTTAGATCGCTGTCACTGGCGGTCATGGCCAAAATGTCCACTTTGGCTTTGAAGCCCTGTTTCTCAATCGGACTTCTGGTTTCATAGAGATCCTTCATCGCCGCAAGGGCCTGCAACACCTTCTCGGGATCTGAATAATCCAGCAAAAGCGAGAGGGTGCTCCAGTCGTCCGGCAGACCGTACTGATCCAAATAAGCCTTTACCGTCGCTTCAAACTGATCGGTGCCATGATAACGATCGATGTCGTTATGGGCCTTTTGATGTTTCTTGGTTCCTTTCTTTCCCATGAAAAGTTTATCAGCCTCCTTCCGATACTTTTTCATCACCCATTCGGAACGACGGGACCTCACTCGTTCCTGGGGAGTTTCTTTTGGAGCGTACGGACTGCGGTCCCTTCTTCGATCAATCTCTCTCCACGAAATCTTTTCTCTTTCGTCTTCGTCGTGATGCCCAACCATCCTCTCCTCTATCTTTCCGACTGGTCACTCTCTTGGTCCCCCCACGGGAGAAAATGAAAAAGTGAGGAGAAAAAAGCTACGGGGATTTCATTTTCTCTCCGCTTTTCACCTCAACCCCTTGAGGGGTCAAAACGAGAGTGACGACCTCCCCCGACTTTCCAAACTTCCCCAACGGCTTTCCATTCAGGACCAGGTCAACGCCACCAGCATTCCCGAGTTTCATGCGAATTCGATTCGCCGCCTGAACGGAAATACCGTCTCTTGGTTTGAAGGTCATTTCTTTCTCCGGTTGATCATCTACCTGAAGGCTCACCCATGTCTCCTCGACTGCTTTAAGCGCGACGGAGAAAGGCTTCTTTTCCTGAACTGAAGTGGTCGCGGCAACGGGAGGAGAATGGGCAGGAGACTTTTTCTCTTCGGCAACACGTTTTTCTTCTGGTAGACCGGTTGTCGCCGGGGCAGGAGGAGAGGGAGCGACGGCAGGTTTTCCCCCGACAGATTTTTCAGGGAGGGGTTCCACAGGAGGGTTCGAAGAGTAGGGAGAGAAGAAAAAGAAGATGACAAAGCTTGCTACGATGACCCCTACGACCACCCATGTCTGCTTTGTATTCCATGAAATTTTCTGCTTGGGTTTTGAAGGTGGCGTGGCCGAAGCCTTCTGCTTGCTTTTCACGGGTTGAGGGGAAGGAGGGGCGGTGGGTTCTCCTTTTAAAGCTCTTTCATAACGAAGAAGGACATCGTTGGGGTCGAGCCTGAGATACTTGGCATAGGCTAAGAGAAACCCTTTCACATAGGTGGCAGCCGGGAGGAGGTCGGTTTGATCCTCTTCGATGGCCTTAAGGATGTACTCTCTCACCCTCGTGTTTTTCGACACCTCTCTTAACGAAATCTTTTTGGATTCCCGCTGATTTTTAAGATATTTTCCTAACGTTTCCCTCTCATCCACAGAGAACCCCCTCAAGGTGAATGGTTCAAGGCCAATGGATAGCCCAGCCGATCCAGGGCGCGAGGGTTTCGAGTCCAGTCCTTCTCCACATTTACCCACACGTCTAAGAAGACCCTTGTCCCCAAGAAGGCCTCCACTTCTTTCCGAGCAGCCTCTCCAATCTTTTTCAATTTCTGTCCACCTCTTCCGATGAGAATCTTCTTCTGAGAATTTCTCTCGACATGGATCGTTCCTTTGATGACCACGAGGTTTTTTTCAGGATGCTCTTCAAACGCTTCGATCGTGACAGCCGTTGAATGGGGAATCTCTTGATAGCACTCCCGGATCACCTTTTCTCGAATGATCTCGGAGACCCAGAAGCGTTCGGTCTGGTCAGTGATCATGTCCCCCGGATAATAGGGCTGCGATTCGGGAAGGACTTCCAGGATTTCGTCCAATAGAATATCTGTCCCTTCCCCGGTAACGGCCGAGACGGGAAATATTTCTTTGAAGGGGAAAAGTCTTTGATATTGATCCATGATGGGGAGAAGGCTTTTTTTCTTCACCAAATCAATTTTATTGAGGACCAGGAAGGGAACGCCGCTGCTTGTCCGGAGGGGGTCCACCATCTCCCGGTCTTTTTCGGCGCGAGGAGATGTTGCCTCGACGAGGAAGAGAAGGACATCCGCATCCCGAGCCGAAGCCATCGCTGTTCGGACCATCCGCTGGTTCAATTCAGATCCACCATGGTGAATCCCCGGAGTGTCGAGGAAGATAAGCTGACCTCCTTCCACGTTCTTAATGCCGAGAATTCGGTCTCGGGTGGTCTGGGGTCTTTTCGCAACGATGGCAATTTTATCACCGAGGAAACGATTGAAGAGGGTCGATTTCCCAACATTCGGCCTTCCTAGGATGGAGATAAAACCGGATTTGAAGGACGCCATTCTCCTCAGCAAACTTGCAGAGTTATGAGTCAGGAGTTTTTGGTTCGGAGCATTTCATTATCTCCGAACTCATTACTCCGAACTGTTTCTCCCTAAGAGGGCAGGGTGAGATCCACTACCTCCTGGATGTGTTCGACTAAGACGAAGCGCATTTCCTCCTTGATATAGTCCGGAATATCGTCGAGATTCTTCTCATTTTTCTTGGGCAGGATCACGGTCTTCACCCCGGCCCGCCGGGCAGCCAGTATTTTTTCCTTAATCCCTCCCACCGGAAGCACTCTCCCGCTCAGGGTTAGCTCGCCGGTCATCGCGATCTCACGGGGAACGGGTCTTTCCTTTAAAAGAGAGAGAACGGCTGTGGCAATGGTGATCCCGGCAGAAGGTCCATCTTTGGGAGTCGCCCCAGCCGGGATGTGGATATGAAGGTCGCACTCCTGATAAAAATTCTCGGGGATACCGAGGGAGGAAGCATTCGTTCGAATATAGGAGAGGGCTGCTTGAGCGGATTCCTTCATCACCTCTCCTAGGGACCCCGTCAAGATAAGCCCTTTATCTCCCTTCATTCTAGAAGTCTCGATAAAGATGATGTCCCCACCATTTTCTGTCCAGGCCAATCCTGTGGCCACGCCGATGCGGTCTTTCTCCTGAGCGACTTCGCGGAAGAATTCTCGCGGTCCCAGAAGCTCCTCAACGGCCGCCTCGTCGATGCTCTCCTTCGGGGTATTCCCCATGGCCACTTCCTTGGCCACTTTTCGACACAGGGTAGCGATCATCCTTTCCAAATTTCGAACCCCTGCCTCCCGGGTATATTCTCGAATGATCTTGTGAACCGCCTCCACGGTGAAAGAAAGAGGGGTGTCTTTCAACCCATTCTCCTCCTTTTGGTGAGGGATCAGAAATTGAAAGGCAATCTTCTCCTTCTCCTCCTCGGTATATCCTGCCAGATGGATCACTTCCATCCGATCCAATAAGGCAGGAGGGATGGGCGACAGGGTGTTGGCCGTCGTGATAAACAAGACATGGGAGAGGTCAAAAGGGACATCCAGGTAATGATCGGTAAATGAAAAATTTTGCTCCGGATCAAGGGTTTCAAGAAGGGCCGAGGCCGGATCTCCCCGGACGTCTTGACCGATCTTATCCACTTCGTCGAGCATAAAAACGGGATTGGACGTTTCCGCCCTCCGGATCTCTTGAATGATCCGGCCTGGAAGAGCTCCTACATAAGTTCGACGATGCCCCCGGACCTCTGCTTCATCCCTCACCCCTCCTAAGGAGATGCGGATAAACTTCCTCTCGAGAGCACGGGCGATGGAGCGCCCCAGAGATGTCTTGCCCACACCGGGAGGACCGACGAAACAGAGGATGGGGCCCTTCATGGGTTCCTTCAATTTCTTAACGGCCAAGAACTCTAAGATCCGCTCCTTCACTTTTTCAAGGTCATAATGGTCTTCATTCAGGATGACCTGAGCCCGGCCGAGGTCAAGGTTGTCCACGGTTTTCTTATTCCACGGCATCGTGATGAGGTAGTCGAGATAAGTTCTGGAAACGGTATATTCCGCAGAGATGGGATTCATCCGCTCCAGCCGGTTGATCTCTTTATGGGCAATCTCTTCCACCTGCTGCGGCATCTCGGCGTTTCGGACTTTCTCCCTGAGCTCGTGGATCTCAGCCAGATAAGGATCCTCTTCAGGCGCTTCCCGCTGTCCCCTTGGAGGAGGACGAAAAGAATGATCCTTCAGAAATTTCCCTCCCTCTTTCCCAGGGTTGAGGAGGGGATGAGGTCTGGTCGGGGAGGACTGGATTTCTCGATTGAAGTAATGAAAAACTTTTTTCAGTCGTTCCATGGGATCAATGGTCTCGAAGATTTCTTGCTGCTCCTTCAATCCCAAATGGAGGGTAATGGCGATCAGATCAGCGAGTCTCCCAGGCTGGTCGATTTTGTCTAGGGTCTTCAATATCTCGTCGGGAAGAGGTTTCCCCATGGAGAGAGAAATTTTAAACAGGGCTCCTATGCTCTGAACCAGGGTTTCAGAAAGAACCGTCCTCTCTTGCTGCTCGTTGATCTCACTGACGTCTGCCTTGAAATAAGGCGGCTCTCGGGTAATGTCGAGGAGAAAGACTCTGGAAAGCCCCTCCACCAGAATCTTCATCCCTTTGTTTGGCAACTTGACCAGTTGGAGAATCTTACAGACCGTCCCAACCGAGAGGAGATCCTTGGGTTGAGGGTCTTTGAGAGAGGGGTCACGCAAACCGACGCAGCCGATCAGACTATTTTCCAACAATACCTTATTCAAGACGGCTAAGGCCTCATCAGACTGGAAAAAAAGAGGGGCAACGACGCAAGGGAAGATGATCGTCTCTTTCAGGGGGATGAAGAGAAGTCGTTGCGGGATGGAAATGCTCTCTGACTTATAAAGATACCTCACAAGAAACTCCGGCTCCGAATTGGAAAAACAGAAGCTATTATACGAAAACCATGGAATTTGTCAACGAAGTTCAAAGAGCTCCTTCAGACAAGACCAGGCTTCCGGTGCGACCCAGTCCCTTTGCCCCACAATCTTTCCAACCAACATCCCTTTTTGATCGACAAGGAAAGTAAGAGGGACCCAGCCCTTCACCCCGTATTGGTCCATGACCTTCTCCTTGAAGAGCAAAAGGACAGGAAGGGTAATCTTATTCTGGCTGACGATTTTTTGAGCGGCTCCTTTTCTCTCTCCATCTATGGTAATTAAAAGAATGGTCAACTGATCTCTGTTCCCTGCGGAAAATTTTTCCAACACAGGAAGCTCCTCCTTGCAGGAGTCACACCAGGTGGCCCAAAAGGTGATGAGAACCGGCTTTCCTTTGAAGTCACTGAGACTGACTTGCCCTCCGTTCAAACTCTTGAGAGAAAAAGCAGGTGCTTCTTTTCTTTCCTGAAATCTTTGGACACCAAAAGAAATGCAGGAAGGATATTCCCGCCCAGAAAGGGCGGCAGCCCTTCCGGCTTGGAGGAAGGGGTTGGGCAAAATAGCGGTTCCCATCCCGATCAACAATAAAAGAGCAATTTTTCTTTTCATTCCCTTCTGCAACTGGAAAGACCCATTGAAGACTAAAATATATTCTCACCTCCGTCAACCCTCGGGATACGACGAACGACAAACGATGAGCGACGAACAAAAAACGAATCAAAAATATTTGAAATTTCCCCATGGGTACCCCCCCTTGACCGGGAGGGCGAGCCTGCCTGCCGGTAGGCGGGGATGCGGGTGTCCGAAGGGAAAGGAGGCACAGGGCGGAGTTATCTTCTAAGCAATCTCTCCTTGAAAAGAGCCCTTAGACATGATAAGGTGACGTATTAAATCTTGGATGCGATTTGTTTAACATCAAACTCTAATCAAAGATGAGGCAACGTCAAAAACGCCATTCCTGCGAAACCTGCCCCGGACAGCGATCCGGGGGCAGGAATCCAGAAGCCCTAACGGTACTGGACTCCCGCGTGCGCGGGAGTGACAAATTGGTAATTATTAGAGCCGCCCATAGCTGTTGGAAGAAAAACCGCGGATTCACATGGGGGAGTCCAAGCAATATGGAGGGATAATCGTTTCTGCCTTTTTTGGCACGGATAGGAGGATTCTATGGCGGGAGTGAACAAGGTCATCCTCATCGGTAATCTAGGTGCAGATCCTGAGGTGAAGTATCTGAGCAATGGCACAACGGTGGCAAATTTTCGGATGGCGACCAGCGAGAATCGAGTCAATCGATCTTCCGGAGAAAAAACGACGATCACGGAATGGCACCGGATAGTTGCCTTCGGACGGCTGGCTGAGATTTGTGGAGAATATCTGAACAAAGGCAAACAGGTCTATATCGAAGGTCGAATCCGAACCCGTTCTTGGGAGGGCAAGGATGGAAACCGCAGGTATACCACGGAAATTGTCGCCAGTCAGATGCAGATGTTAGGAACGGCGGGAGCCTCCGTGGAATTACCCGAATCTGAAAAAGAGCTGGGAACCGACCAAGACGGAAGCCCCCCGCCCGATGACGATGTTCCCTTCTAATTTCAAATTTTAGATTTCAGATTGAAAAATTTGCAATCTGCGATCTGCAATTTGAAATCAAAACAGATACCTTCTCATACTCACATTCAGGAGAAGCCCCGCCCCAATCAGAGTGGAAACGATAAAGGACCCGCCGTAACTCAGCAGGGGGAGGGGAATCCCCACCACCGGCATCATCCCGAGTACCATTCCAACGTTGATGAAGACATGCCAGAAAAGCATCGCCACCACGCCGAAAGCGAGGATGGCGCTAAAGCGGTCTTTGGCTTGGACGGCAATACGAAGCCCCCATAGGATTAACGCCACATAGAGCCCGATGACGAAGAGAGATCCGATCAATCCCCACTCCTCCCCCAGGGCAGAGAAGATGAAGTCCGTCTGTTGTTCGGGGAGAAAGCCCAGCTTGGATTGAGTCCCTTTCATAAAACCTTTTCCAAGAATTCCTCCCGATCCAACGGCGATCTTCGATTGCATGAGATGGTATCCCGCACCCAGTGGGTCCAAATCTGGATTGAAAAAGGTGATAATTCGTTTCTTCTGGTACCCCTTTAGAAAATTCCAAAGGACCGGTACGGCAGCACCTCCGGTCATTCCGATGGCGAGCAGAGAGGACCATCGAATCTTAACAAAGATCAGGACCGAGAAGAAAACGAGGAGAAGGACAATAGCTGTCCCCAGGTCGGGCTGTTTAAGGATCAACGCCATCGGCAGCAGAAGGAGGAGAAAGGGTAAGGGGAGTTGCTTCAAGGAATACCCTTTTCGATCTGCGGGCCGATGGAAAAACTTTGCCAGGGCCAAGATGAAGGAGATCTTGACAAACTCGGAAGGCTGGAAAGAGAGGGGACCGATTTTGACCCACCGCTGTGCACCCGAGGTGATCATCCCGTAGGCAAGTACGAGCAGCAAAAGGACCAATGCGATGGTATAAACGATATAAGCAAAATCGGAATAAAAACGATATTCGACGAAGGCGATCGTCACCATCGCGGCCAACCCGATGACGAGCCAAAAAATTTGTTTGAGGTAAAGCGGAGCCCCGACCGTCTCTATCTTTGCAGCAGCGCTGTAAAGATTGAGGATGCCGATCGAGGCGATGAGGAGCACAATCCCCAGTAACGTCCAGTCGAAATGGGTGAAGAGGCGTCGGTCAATCTGCATCGTCTGAATCGTTTTCCTCTCCCGCCGTCTTCTGGGGAGGCGAAGGGTTAACGCCGAGATACTGTTCGATCACTTTTTTAGCGATCGGAGCGGCGGCGGAAGCCCCAAATCCTCCGTGCTCCACCAGGACAACCACCGCGATCTTAGGGTCTTCAAATGGGGCATAAGCCACAAACCAGGCGTGATCACGAAATTTTGCAGGGATTCGATTCATATCCCCTCTTTTAAAATCCTCGGGCAGGGCGACCACTTGGGCCGTACCCGTTTTACCCGCCACCTTGATTTCTTTCAGCGAACAAGCCGACCCTGTCCCATGAGGGTCGTTCACGGCTCCCTTGAGAGCCTCCTGGACAATCTGAAGCGTCTTCTGCGAAACGTTCGCTCTTCCTATTTCCTGAGGCGGATACTCTTTCAATACGTTCCCATAGATATCTTCTACCTTTTCCACCACCTGGGGGAGGAGAAGCTTTCCCTCATTGGCAACGCCTGAAATAAGCATCAAGAGTTGAAGAGGGGTCGTTGACAGATATCCCTGCCCCACGGAAAAGGAAAGGGTCTCGCCGCTATACCACGGGACTCCCAAACGTTTCTTCTTCCAGGAGCTGGAGGGAACGGTCCCGGGTTTCTCATGAGGAAGCAGGATACCTGTCGCTTTCCCTAAACCAAACTCCTTGGCGTAATGAGCAATGAGATCGACCCCCACCTTCAAGCCTAGTTGATAGAAGTAGACATCACAGGATTCAACGATGGCCCGATGCAGGCTGAGGGTTCCGTGGCCCCCCTGCTTCCAACACCGAAAATCCCGATTTCCGTAATGGAAGGTTCCCGCGCAAGGAAATGGAGTGTTCGGATTAATCACCCCCGATTCCAGGCCTGCAATGGCAGTGACGATTTTGAAGACCGACCCTGCAGGGTATTGCCCCTGGATTCCCTTGTTCGTAAGAGGGTGATAAGGGTTTTCCACAAGGGCTTTCCATTCTTCCGTCGAAATGTTTCTCGCAAAGGGTTCAAAAGAGGGCTTGCTCACCATCGCTAAGATGCGTCCCGTTTTCGGGTCCATGGCAATAAGAGCTCCGTTCTTGTCCTGATAGGCTTCCTCAGCCGTCTTCTGGAGCTCTAAATCAATGGTGAGCGAGAGGTTGTTTCCCGGAAAAGGTTCGACCACCCCGAGGGGTCTGACCTCCCTTCCCAGGGCATCGACTTCAATCTGCTGACCCCCATCCACTCCTCGAAGGTCATCTTCCCACCGGTACTCGACTCCATATTTCCCAATTAGGGCACCCATCCGATATGGCGGCCCCTTAGACTGTCTCAATTCATTCTCATCCGCCTCTCCAAGATAACCGATGAGATGACAAGCCAGGTCCCCATAATCATAGGCCCTCCTGGGCCTGACATCCACGAGAAGCCCTGGGAGATTAACCCGATTCGATTCGAGGACGGCCAGCTCGTTCCAATCGATATCCGATTTAATCTTCACCGGTCTGAAAGGCGCCCGTCCCTTTTGCGCTTCTATTTTTTCCTCAATCTCGTCCTGCGTCATATTTAACATCTCTGCTATTTTGGCCAATACCTCCGGATTTGCCTTTGCGTCCTCAGGGACGAGATAAACTTCGAAGGAAGGACGATTATGAGCCAAAACACGTCCCCTTCGATCCAACAACATTCCCCGGTCGGCAAGGTTCTCAAGCAGCCGAATGCGATTATTTTCAGATAAATGCCGAAGCTCGCTTCCTTTGATGACGTGAAGGGACCACAGGCGGATGAAGATCAAGAAAAAAGCCAAACCGACAAAGACCACAAAGTACTTGTGTCTCCCTTTGAAGTCTTCCATCTTTTGGGTGTTCAATTCCATCATGGCCGATACCCTCTCTCGGCGATCCCCTGCTCGGGCTCACGGGATAGGAACGCTGATCCTTTTCGAAAAACGAAAAAAAGGAGAGGAGTGACAAGACCAGTAAAAAACGCCTGCGGGATGAGGCAAGTGAAGAAGGAGGGATAAAAACTCCCAAGAGGGATGGGTTGAAGGGCGTTGATCAGCACGGAAATGAGAATCCCTTCCGACAGGCTAAAGAGAAAGGCAAAAAGGGATTGGAAGGCAAATCCTTCCAAATAGAATCGCTCTCTGAGGAGTTGGGCAGCGAAGAAGACGAGGGGCCTCGAAAAGGTGTAGAGGCCTAAGGTGTTTCCGGAAAACAGATCCATTAGATATCCTAAAAAGAATGCCAGGATCCCCCCGAAAATCGGCGAGTATAAAAACGCCAGATAGAGGGTAAAGATGAGAAGAACGTCCGGCCTGATCCTTTGGATAGGGAGGAAGGATAAGAACGTCGTCTGAAAAACGAGAAAGAAAAACCCTGCTAAAAGTGGCAGAATCAAGCGTCTCATTTCCTGTTCTTCTTCCCCTTTTTCACTTTTTCCTCCTGTGGCGGCGAAGAACGAAGAGGTTCCATGATGACGAAGACCTCCTCCAACTTTGTCATATCCACACTGGGAGACAACTCGGCATACTGAAAAACGCCGTGACCTTTTTTGTCCACCTTCTTGACCTCACCTACCGTCAACCCTTTCGGAAAATTTCCACCCAGCCCCGAGGTGACGACAGCATCCCCGACCGCCACCTCTTCCGTTCGAAGAAGGTATTTCAGCTGGCATCGGTTTTCTCCCTTTCCTTCAACAATGGCCTTCGCACGTGTCCTCTGGACGATGGAATCAACTGCGCTGTTGTAATCGGTGATGAGAAGAACGGTGGCATAGTCGGGAGCGGTTTTAATGATTTGACCGATGACCCCTGCCGGACAGATCACCGCCATTCCCTTTTTCACACCGTCCCTTTCCCCTTTGTCAACAGTCACACTTTTGAACCAAGAAGAGGGATCCTGACCGATCACTTCCGCCCCGATCATGGAAAGGGGGGTTTCCTCCCGAAATTGAAGCAGTCGCTTCAGCCGCTCGTTGGCCAGCTTCACCTCGGTCATCCCGCGGTTTTCTTCTTGAAGCTCCGTGACCTTCTGCTTGAGCACCCGATTCTCCTTTTCGACGTTGACCAAAAAAACATGTTCTTGGAAGGCTTTCTGAACGGTCTTGATCACAAGCGTGGAGGCTTTTTCGAGGGGAGAGCAGATCTCCATGAAAAGGACATCGAAAAATTCTACCCCTTTCCTCTGCTTGGCCCTCAATGACATCAGAACGAGGGCAAACATTAAAAGGAGAATGACAAAAATGAGAAGATAAGATCTTCGGAACAAGAAAAAATCACGCACCTCTTTAATCTCAATATTGAACCGTCACGGTGTGCAGCAACCGCTCGTTGTCTAACACCATTCCTGCGCCTAACACGATGGAGGAAAGAGGATCGTCGACGATCGTAATGGGAAGACTCGTCACCTCCCGGAGTAAAACATCGAGGTTCTTTAGAAGCGCACCTCCCCCCACCAGGACAATCCCTTTATCCACAATATCTGCTGCCAGCTCCGGCGGAGTCCCTTCCAGAGTCACCCTGACGGTATCGATGATGGTATTGATCGACTCGGCCAATGCCTCCCGGACTTCCTCACTACTGATCTCAAGGGTTTTAGGGATGCCTGTCACCAAGTCCCTTCCCTTCACCTCGACGGTCTGAGGATTCTCCTCGGGATAGGCGGTCCCGATGTTAATCTTGATCAATTCAGCCGTTCGTTCGCCGATCAGAAGGTTATACTTTCTTTTGACGTACTGAACGATGGCCTCGTCCATCTTGTCACCCGCCACCCGGATGGATTCACTCGTCACTATCCCCGACAAAGAAATGACCGCCACTTCTGTGGTCCCTCCGCCGATGTCAACAATCATATTCCCAGAGGCTTCTGTAATGGGAAGCCCAGCCCCGATGGCAGCAGCCATGGGCTCCTCGATCAGATAAATCTCCCTGGCGCCGGCAGATTGAGCCGATTCCCGAACCGCACGTTTTTCTACGGGTGTGATTCCGGAGGGGACAGAGATGACCACTCGAGGACGGAGCAGGGTCTTTCGATTATGGACCTTTGCGATGAAATAACGCAGCATCTCACCGGTGATTTCAAAATCGGCGATCACCCCATCCTTCATCGGTCGGATAGCGAAAATGTTGCCTGGTGTCCGGCCCAACATCTCCTTGGCTTCACGGCCAACGGCAAGGACGTGTTTTTCCCCTCTTGCATCCCTTTGAATGGCCACCACAGAGGGTTCGGAGGAGACGATTCCCTTCCCCTTCACGTAAACAACGGTATTCGCCGTTCCCAAATCAATGGCCAAATCCGTCGAAAACAGACCCCATAACGAATCAAATACCATTCTTTTTTCTCCCTCCCTTTCTTGAAGCCAGACCATATTAACAAATACTGGAATTTGATTCAAGAAAATTCATCACTGAAAATTCGCTTTCTCTGTTTTCTTAGGAGCAAATAAGCAATATCTAAGCAATATCCGTGCCAAGAATGGGCCAGTAGCTCAACTGGACACGGTTTTACTTTCCTGCAGACCCTCGAGGGCCAAAACTTGTATTCCTATGCCGCCAGATGTGTCCTCTTCGGGTTGTCGCCCAGATAGAATTCTCCAAGTCCCCGGAGAGGTGGGGGAAAGGACAGGCGGGTAGACCTGCTTGCTATCGCAGTCGGGCTACCTGCCGCAGCAAATTCGGCTCCCGCAGGCGGCCGTTGACCCCTTCCTATGGAATGGGTTAAATAAAAAAGATGAAGATCCTCTTGATCTCACCCGAACGGAAGCGAAAAAAGGAAGAAGCCTTCCTGTTCAGGCTAAGTTTCCTGAACCTACCCTACGTCGCCGCCGTCACCCCTCCCGGTATGGAGTTGAAGATCGTTGACGAGGCCTTTGAAAAAATCGACTTCGAAGAAAAGGCAGACCTGGTGGGAATCACTGCCCAGACACCCGTTGCCCCCCGGGCTTATCGGATTGCAGAAGAATTCAAAAAGAGGGGAATCCCTGTCGTCATGGGAGGAGTTCATGCCAGCATGCTCCCTCAGGAGGCCCTTCAACACGTGGATGCAGTCGTGGTAGGAGAGGCGGAAGGGGTCTGGCCGGATCTCATCGAGGATCTGAGAAGAGGCCAGATGAAACGGATTTACGTGGGGAGCGAATTGACAAACCCCTCCCGCTTTCCTCTTCCCAGAAGGGATCTTCTCAGTCAGAAATTTTACTTTCCATTAAGGCTACTCGAAACCACACGAGGATGCCCCCACCGCTGCGACTTCTGCGGTGTCTCAAAATTCTTCGGATATCGATACCGCAACCGTCCCATCAGCGAAATTGAGCGGGAACTTGACACCCTTTTTCAAAAAGGCCCTGTGATGAACCTCGGCCTAAAGAAAATCCTTTCCTTGTTCAACAGAGACCTTCCTTATTTTCTCAAGAGAAGACTTCTTTACATCATCGATTCCAACGTCGCAGGGGATAAGCGGTTCTGTCTCGACCTCCTCTCCCTTCTTAAAGAATTCGACCTCCTCTGGTATGGCCATGCCCCCGTCTCCATCGCCTTTGATCAGAAACTCCTGGAAGGATTTGCGCAAAGTGGTTGTATCGCGATCAATATCGGCTTTGAGTCCTTCTCGACAAAGAACCTGAATGCGATGGGAAAAGGGTTCAACCAGCCCTCGCGATATGTCGAAGCCGTGGAAAAGATCCATGACCGAGGAATCGGCATCATGGGAACTTTTATCGTCGGTCTGGATGACGATGACCCGGGGGTCTTCCAAAGGATCATCGACTTTTGCGTTGATTCGAGGCTCGACTGGGCTCTTGCCTTCATCATGGCCCCTTATCCTGGAACCGATTCATTTCTGCGATTGGAGAAAGAAGGAAGGATTATTTGCAGGGATTGGGAAAAATACGATTCCCTCAACGCCGTGTATCAGCCTTTACGGATGTCCGTGGAAGAATTGGAAAAAGGGGTAAGGGCAATCTGGAAAGGAGTTTTTTCGACCTCTTCGATCTATAAAAGGATTATCAAGAGGCCCTGGGTTCACCCCCTCTTCTACTTAGCGATGAATTGGCAGTTTCACCAATTGACAAAAACATGGTAAAATAGGTAGTGATGAATATTTATTTCTTTAAATTGGCCTCTTTTCTTTATCTATTTGGGACCTTGGCCTACCTGGCGTATATCATTTTTCTCAAAGAGGTCCTTTCTAAAATAGCTGCCACCATCGTCACCGTCGGCTTCGCTTCCCATACCCTGGCTATTCTCACGAGGTACGTGGAAGCAGGGCATACTCCCGTGACCGATCTTTATGAATCCCTCTCCTTCTTCGCCTGGATGATCATCGGCATCCTTCTGATCGTTAATCTGAAATACAAGGTCAAGGTGTTAGGCGCCTTTCTCACTCCCATTGCCCTCATCCTTGTCCTTTTTGCCTTTGCTCTCCCAAAGGGAATCTTCCCTTTGGCTCCTGCCTTAAAAAGTTTCTGGCATCCTCTCCATGTGATCTTTGCTTTTCTGGGTAACGCCCTGTTCACGCTGACGTTCTGCTGTGGAGTCATGTATTTAATTCAAGAGCATCAACTTAAATCCAAAAGGCTGGGGGCGATTGCGAAAAGACTTCCGCCATTGAATCTTCTGGACGATCTGGGCTACCAGTCCCTCAAGTTTGGTTTTCCCCTATTGACCTTGGGAATCATCACGGGTGCGGTTTGGGCTGAGTACGCCTGGGGGAGTTATTGGAATTGGGATCCCAAAGAAACCTGGTCTCTGATCACCTGGCTTCTGTACGCAGCGCTGCTTCACCAGCGTCTGACAGTGGGATGGAGAGGACGGAAGGCAGCGATTATGGCGATCGTTGGATTTCTGGCTGCCCTCTTCACATTCTTAGGTGTGAACCTCCTTCTCCCAGGACTTCATACCTATGCGAACTGGAGATAAACGGAAATAAATAGGTTGAGGTGTCTGTTTCAACCTTAACCTAAACCTTGATGTTTTGGTTCAACCTTAGCCTCAACCTTATTTTTTGTTTAATTGACATGGAACTTCTCGTTGTCGGATTAAATCATAAAACAGCACCTATCGAGATTCGTGAATGCCTCGCTTTTCCCGAAGATAAGATGGAGGACGCTTTAGACAAGGTTCATACCCTCCCTTCTCTCAAGGAAAACATGATCGTCTCCACCTGTAACCGGGTAGAGGTTTATGCAGCCACCCGAGAGACAGAAAGGGCCGTCCGCGATCTGAAAGAATTTCTCTCTCAATACCACAGCATTCCCTTAAAGGAATTCGAAAGAAGTCTGTATGCCCATGTGGGAGAAGAAGCGGTGAAGCATATCTTTCGCGTGGCCTCCAGTCTCGACTCGATGGTCTTAGGGGAACCTCAAATTCTGGGCCAGATCAAGGAGGCCTATGATTTTTCCCAACAGGTCAAAACCTCAGGTCTCATTCTCCATCGGCTTCTTCATCGGGCCTTTCATGTGGCAAAAAGGGTGAGAACCGAAACGAAGATCGTCGTGGGCGCCATCTCCGTCAGTTCGGTCGCGGTCGAGTTAGCCGAAAAAATCTTTGGCGCTCTGGAAAAGAAAACCGTTTTGCTCATCGGAGCGGGAGAGATGTGCGAACTGGCCGCCCGACACCTCGTCTCTGGAGGGGCAGAGAAAATTCTGGTGACCAACCGCACTTATGATCGGGCTGTATCCCTGGCTCAGGAATTCAAGGGGGAAGCGATTCCCTTTGAAGACATGGGACAAGGTTTGAAGAGAGTGGACATTGTGATCAGTGCTACGGATTCACCCCGATATCTTATCCAGCACGAACAGATCACCAAGGTGATGAAGGATCGGAGGCAGAAACCGATCTTCTTCATTGATATCGCCGACCCCAGGGATATCGAGCCCAAAGTCGGTGATATTGAAAATGTTTACCTTTACAACATCGATGATCTCCAAAAAGTAGCCAATGAAAACATTAAAGATCGTGAGAAGGAGGCTCAAAAGGCGGAGGCGATCGTCCAAGAAGAGATGGTCAAATTTGTTAGCTGGTACCGATCTCTCGACGTCACTCCCACCATCGTGGCTTTGAGGAAGAAGTTTGAAGAGATCAGGAAGAAAGAGTTGGAAAAGACTCTTTCCCTCCACCCCGATCTGTCGGACAGGGAAAGGAAATCCCTGGAAGCCCTCACTTCCGCGATCATTAATAAGATTCTCCACACGCCGATCACCCTCCTCAAGCAAACCAATGAAGAGGGGATGGCTGACCTTTATCTCGACTCCCTCCATGCCCTCTTCGGATTGTCGGAGAAATCATTAGAAATATTCTTGGAAAAGTTGGAAGAAGGGAAGGAAAAGGAGGAACCCAATCTCGAAGATGCCCTCTGAACTCAAAATCGGGACCCGTGGAAGTCAGCTCGCTCTTTTTCAGGCGAATTGGGTGAAGGATCGATTGGTCCAGGCCCATCCCGATCTCAACGTCTCGCTCGTCAAAATCAAAACCACCGGAGACAAAATTCAGGACGTCCCATTGGCGAAAATCGGAGGAAAGGGCCTTTTTGTCAAGGAGATTGAGGAAGCTCTCCTCCAAAGAAGAACCGACCTCGCCGTTCACAGCATCAAGGATGTCCCTACCGAATTTCCAAAGGGTCTACAGCTCTCTGTGGTCACAAAAAGAGAGGACCCTCGGGATGTTCTCATCTCAAAGGACGGGAAGTCTTTAAAGGATCTTCCCAAAGGGGCAAGGATTGGCACGAGCAGCTTGAGGCGGCAGGCCCAGTTGCTTCATTTCAGAAGTGACTTTGAACTCATTCCTCTAAGGGGAAACTTAGACACCCGGCTCAAGAAGCTGAAAACCATGAACTTGGATGCGATTGTCCTGGCCCTCGCAGGTGTAAAAAGGCTGGGCTTTGAAGAAAAAATCACGGAGATCATTCCGCCTGAGGTCTCTCTCCCCGCTATCGGCCAGGGGGCGTTGGGAATCGAGACAAGAATAGCTGACCAGGAGGTCGAGCGTCAAATCCGATTCCTCAATGACTGGGACTCCTCCATCGCCATCAGCGCAGAGAGAGCCTTCCTCGGTAAACTGGAAGGCGGCTGTCAGGTCCCTATCGCTGCCTTCGCCCGAATCGTCGGGACCACCCTTCAAGTCGACGGGTTGGTTGGAACGATAGACGGGAAGAGGCTCATCAGACATCACGTGGAGGGGCCCGTCGAGAGAGCGGAGTCGCTCGGGGTTGAATTGGCTGAGATCCTTTTAGGCGAAGGAGCCAAGGAGATCCTTGATGAGGTCTATCGGAGGGGACAGCCTGCCATTTCTATCTGAAAACGATGATCAAAAAATCCCTCACTGGAAAAACAATTCTGGTCACCCGAACCCGCGAACAGTCGGGAGATTTTGCAGCCCAGCTCAAGAAAATGGGAGCGGAGGTAGTCGAATTTCCCACGATTGAAATTGCTCCTCCAACGCGCTGGAAGGAACTTGACGAAGCCGTCGATCGATTGAAGTCTTATGACTGGATCGTTTTTACCAGTGCGAACGGAGTGAACTTCTTCTGGCAAAGGCTTAAAGAAAGAGGAAAGCCTCTCCACCTTCCGCCGTCTCTTAAAGTATGCGCCATCGGACCTGCCACGGCTGATCGACTAAAAAGGAAGGGGGTACGTGTTCCCTATATTCCAGAAGAGTTTATCGCGGAGTCCATCCTCGACGGATTTAAAAGGCAGCGGATAGAAGGAAAAACAATTCTTCTCGCCCGGGCCAAAAAGGCGCGGGATGTTCTACCAAAAGGCTTGAAAAAAATGGGCGCAGCGGTGGATGTGGTGGAGGTTTATCGGACGGTGAGGCCAAAGGGAGGATCGAAAAGGATGAAGAACCTCCTGACAGAGGGGAAAATTGACGTGATCACGTTCACCTCCTCCTCCACAGTCAATCATTTTGCAGACCTCCTTAGAAAGGAAGATCTCAAGAACTTGGTCAAGGGCATCGCCATTGCCTGTATTGGACCGGTCACTGCCAGGACGGTAAAGGAATGGGGTTTGAAAGTTCGGATTCAGCCAAAGCAGTATACCATTCCTGCCTTAACCCGAGCGATTGCCGAATATTTTAGCCCTCCCAAACCCATTTCATAAATCTGTAGCGTTCCGATGTTTAACGGAACGGTTTTTATTCGCCCTCAGCAAATAGGGGCGCTACAGTTTTTGGCTAAATCCGCAGGCAAAAAAATGGACCATTCTCCGATCGAAGTCATTCTGTACGATTTGGGCAACGTGATTCTTCCTTTCAATCATTTCCAGATCGCGGAAAAGCTCTGTCGATTCTCTCGAAGAAAAGAATTCCAAGATCCCTCAAGAGTATTTTCCTATCTCTTCGATTTTGAAAAGGGAGCGGTCAACGGTTATGAGGTGGGTAAGGTCTCTTCTTCGCAATTCTTCGAATCCCTAAGAGAATTTCTTCAACTCTCCCTCTCTTTCGAGGACTTCATCCCTATCTGGAATGACATCTTTACGGAGAATCAGGAGGTTTCCCGGACCGTTCTCTCCCAGAAGGGGAGACGGAAGCTCGGGCTTCTTTCCAACACCAATCCTCTCCACTTCGACTACATCCTTTCGAAATTTCCCATCATTCGGGCCTTTGATCAATGGATTTTGTCCCACGAGGTGGGTTTCAAAAAACCTGCCGTGGAGATCTATCAAAAAGCAATCGAGTGGGCCTCCGTCGAGCCCCGAAAGATTCTTTTTATCGATGATATGAAAAAGCATGTCGACGTAACTGTCTCTTTAGGAATGCAAGGCCTTCATTTTATTTCCGCCGAACAATTGAGAGAAGAGCTTTCGCTAAAACTACGGCAATAAGGGTGAACGAAGAAGGATTCTTCCCCAACCCCTCTTTACCAAAGGGCAAAGGGGGATTTAAGTAGAATTTATTTCAATTACTTTCAGACAAAGGAGCATGCCGATGGAAAAAGTGAGACTGGGCAGAACAAATCTGATCGTGGAAAAATTGGGATGGGGCGGCATTCCCATTCAACGGGTAGGTGAACGTGAAGCGGTTTCCGTCATACAGGCGGCGGTCGAAATGGGAGTCGACCTCCTGGATACGGCGCGTGCTTATACGAATAGCGAGCACCGGGTCGGACTGGCCCTCCAAAAAACAGATCGGCCGGTCATCCTTTCTTCAAAATCTCCCATCAGGACGGCCAAGATTTATAACGATGTACAGGAGAGCCTCAAGCAGATGAAGGTAAAAAAAGTCAACCTCTACCATCTGCACAACGTTTCCAACTTTGAAGATTATGAGAGGGTCTTGGCCCCTGAAGGAGCCTACGAGGGGTTAAAACGTGCCAGAGACGATGGGCTGATCGATCACATTGGCCTCACCAGCCATAGCCTCAACGTCTTGGAGAGGGCGATCGAGGAAGGTCATTTTGAAGTCATCATGGCTTGTTATAGTTTTTTAGAACCGGAGGCAGCCAAGAAAGTGTTTCCGTTAGCTAAAGAAAAAGACGTCGGTGTGTTGGCAATGAAGCCATATTCGGGCGGGGTGATTGACGAAGCCGGTCCTGCCCTGAGGTTTTCCCTGTCGACGCCGAACGTCGTACCCATCCCAGGGTCGGAGACCCTGGAAAAGGCTCGCGAGAATTGGAAGATTTTCGCGGAAGGCTACTCCCTGACCGAGAAAGATAAAGAACGAATCGAAGTCTTAAGGAAGGAATTTGACCGTCAATTCTGCAGGCGCTGCGATTACTGTCAGCCTTGCACAGAAAAGATCAATATCCAGTTTGTCGTCGGATTGAAATCCGTCATCAAGCGCTTCGGCCCTCATACTCAGGAAGTGGGGTGGATGAAGAATTTAATAGAGAAAGCCCGAAACTGTTCGGAATGTGGGGAATGCCTGCCGCGCTGCCCTTACCAGCTACCCATCCCCGACCTGATCAAAGAGAATCTGGCCTGGTTCGACAGCCTGATGAATCAAGAAAAATAGGGACACATCCCTTTTTGTTTCTCCTCATTCAAAAACGGGACGTGTCCGTGTTTTGTTAAGGCACGATCCCCCGGTCGCGATCTCTGTCTTCCCTGACAGGATTAACAAGATCGGTCATGATATACCCCAACCTTGGGAGATCCCCTTGATTGAAAGGAGCAGGCGGCTTATCCACGTATTGCTTTGGCGTCATCTCGAAAGTGAAAGGAAATACCACTTCGTTGCTTTCATTCCCATCCTTGTCGAACACGGAAACCTTCAGGCTAATTCGTGTCCACTCCGGCAGGTACCGTGCTTTCTCGCTGAAGGTATTCCATTGAATATAGCCCTTAAAATGCTTTTGGTATTCCGGTTTAAGATAGATCCAATCGGTCGGGTAATGACCGTAACCCACCTCGTCCACCACAGAAGCAATCCGCAACATCTGCCCATCCGGATCCTCCGCTTCGATATAAATTTTCCAGACGTCTCCGTAATAGCCCTTTTCTACGGCAAAGGCATGGGTGATGACAGGTGCCCTTGTCTCGCGTTTCGGTTCCGCTCCAGTGGAACCTGGGGTGGCGCTAAACAGGATAAAAGGCAACGTTAAGCCAAATAGCCAGAAAATTTTCGTTGTTCTCATCTTTCACACCTTTTTTCTCTAAAAACTTGTTCGACTCTCGGTTTCTTTCTTCGTTCTATCCTCATCGTGTTTTGAATTATGTTCCAATCCCTTCAATGAAAACTGCATGATGTGTTCGGCGATCCGTTCGATCTCATCAGGCTTGGACACATCTTGGTGATAGAGTCGCGTGACGACATACATTGCATTGTAGTAATAAAGGCATTGGCCGATGATGCTCGCACAGCACAGACGAATTTCCTCCTCGCTCACAGAAGTCCCAACCATTTTTTGGACGATGGAGGCTAGAATTCTGTCCCGTGGACGTACGATTTCTTTCACCAGGCGCTCAAAGGAACGAGTTGGCTCTGTCATTTCTCTCATCATTAGTTTTCCAAACCATGCAGGTTTTCCTTTGTCGAGAAGGCGAAACAGAAAAGAGCGGATGAAGCCTCGCAGCTGCTCGTCCACGGGTGCATCTTCACGCACCCCGAAAAGAAGGGGGTATTTTTTTGTGGCGAAATCATGCCAGTGTCTCAAGACCTCGGCGTAAAGCTTCTCCTTTCCACCGAAGTAATAATTGATAGCCGCCACGTTCACCTTGGCGCGCTCGCAGATTTTTCTAACCGTAGCACCTCGAAACCCACAATCGGCGAAAATTTCTCCCGCCGCCTCTAAAATTCGCTCCCGGCAATCGGCATTTGAACTGGTATCATGTTCCATTTACATTCCTCCTCCCTATCTCTAATTCCAGTTTAAAACAGTTGTTTCAATTTGTAAAGTGATTCGAGAACGGGATCTTCTCCATTTGGATCGCCCCGGGTGACGGACATGGGGTGAGGAACATAATGCTTGGGTCGATGGATACGGAAAGGAAACAGGATCTTTCGAGCGAAATACAATTTTAGGTTTGCAGACCTTGAAAAATATAAACAATTGTTTTAAACTAATGTCAGAGATGAAAGAATGGTAAGTTAGAAGGGAGGGAGTTCAAATGAAGAAACTACTGATTATTATGATGTCACTTGCCCTGCTCATGATGCCGCTGGCCGTTTACCCACAATCGGGTCAGAAGTCGGCAGGGGCTCCTCCGGTATCACAGACACTCGTCCCCGAAGGTCAGCTTGCCCTTAAACTTGCACCTGCACTCAAGTTAGGAACGCCTAATAACGAGGCGCAAGCGGAGGACCTATTGACCTCGGCAGGAATCGCACCAAAGAACGGCTGGATTGCTGACTACCCTGTGACACCTAATATCATTGGCGAGCTGCAAAGCTCCGTCACGACTGCGGCAGATGCTAAAAAGCTGCCGATAGGAAAGGATGAGGCACTGAAAGCGTTTCAGGGCCTGACAACTCAGTTCAGCTTAGCGGTCTCGCCCGGGTCCGAGCAGTACGCAGAGAGTCAGCCCCCCACGAGTAGCGAATACGTTCAGCCTGAGGAAATCAACAACTATTACTATGACGAAGGGCCTCCGGTTGTCACCTACTATCCTCCGCCCTGGGATTATTACTACCTGTATGGCTGGGTTCCTTATCCGTTCTGGTGTTCCGGGTTCTTCTTCCCGGGATTCTTCGTCCTGAACGATTTTGACATTTTCGTTGGAGGTTTTCATCACCATCATTTTCGGATCACCAATCACTTCTTCGATCCCAGGACTCATGCGTTCGGCAGGGTAGACCCGGTGAACCACACTTGGACAAGGGGTTTACATTCAACAGCATTCCATTCTACGGCGACAAGAAACGCCGCCTCTTCAATCTTCAACCGCAGTATGGGGAGAACAACGTTTGCACGAGGGACTCAAGGGATGACGGGCAACCATGTCTCTTCCTTTGGCAGAACGCAAGGGAGGCAGGGGTCTGTCACTAACAACCGCGGCAATGCCATGGGGGGTAGGTCGTTGGGCAATTCGAGTGGCTTTGCGACAGGCGGTAGTCGTTCGTTCCATAGCCTTAACAGGTCTTTCAGCGCCCCTTCCAGCCGTGGAAGTTTTAGCAGCGGCCATTCGTTCAGTGGCTTCTCCGGTGGACATTCGTTTGGTGGCTCCTCGGGTGGCCACTCATCCGGTGGTTTCTCTGGCGGTCATTCGTTTGGCGGTGGTTTTCACGGCGGTGGTGGAGGCCGCAGGTAAGAGTCAAGCGAAGCTGTCCTGAAAAGAGGATCAATCGATCCTCTTTTTTTGTCTTCTCACCCAGTTAAAAAAAAGACGCCCTGCCGAAGCAGGGCGTTGAATTACTCAGAAACCCATAGACTTTATTTTTCCAGCCAGCCGCTCAGATACCCGGAGTCCAGAACAAGGTACACTTGTGGTCGGTGGTGAATTCGGATTGGGGTTCAGTCATTGGTTGCGGCGGAATCAGTGACTGGAACTGATCATTTGTTAGATTATACTGTGGCCAAAACGGCGTGAAGAATGAGTTGGGATTGCTAAAGCGCGCGAAGTGCCCCCAATAGCTGACCATGTCGCGCGACAGCTTTTTCTCGTTAGCGTTGAGTAAGTTTCCTTGGGGCAGGTTAAAGATATACTGAAGTTCAGACGCATGGGCCGCGCCATAGGGCATGCCGCTTACCGTATCTGGTGGCAAGAACAACTCCGGCGCGTTCTCATCGTTGAACTCATAGGCAAACACCGGCACGAAATTCGCCATCTCCCGGATCGACAAGCGCGAGTTGCACGCGAAGATACCGTCGGTACCAACCGCGCCGAACTCTTCACTGGGGATCGGCGGGTCTGCGGGACTAGGCAATGGGTAGAGCACACCAACAACAAAATCAAGAAGGGTTCCTCCGTCGAACGGCGTCTTTGACAAGACATTGCCGAATGACGCGTCGATCCACGCGGCGTAGTTTGCGGCGCTCGTCGCAGTGTTGAACGGAAGCTCGAAGTCCGCGGCGACGAAGAGACGCCATTCGTCATGGTTCGAGCCTTCCATGACCGGTACCTTGTTGAAATTGCCAGCCGCCAACGCTGTACTAATGGGTTCCGTCAGCACCTTGTTATCGACGTTACCAGTAAAGCCGGCCGACCCCCCAGCGACGAGCAGTGCTGCAACCGGCACTTGGCGCAGGCACGCAGCGGTCGCAGCGGGCTGACTGGAGTTATAGGTGCAACCCAGTTCATTGCCCACTACCGTTCCGGCTGCCTGGGCATCCGCTAGCGAAGTTGTATTCAAGAAATAGGCTCCGCTTTCCACGATCGCGCGGTCGAACAATCCCGCCGCTGCCGGCGATGCGAGCTGCGTGTGCACGCTCAAGCCGCCGAAGGATTCACCGAAGATTGTCACGTTATTGGGATTCCCGCCAAAATTTTTGATGTTCCGCTGCACCCACTGGAGCGCCGCCTGCTGGTCCATGAAACCGTAGTCGCCCGAGCCGCCGTAAGTGGTTTCGGCGGCGAACGCCGGATGAGCGAGGAATCCAAGAAGGCCCAGGCGATAGTTGAGGGTCACAACGATCACGTCTTCGTCCTCCACGAGCATGGTCGGGTCATAGTCATCACTCTCGCCAAGGAAGCCCGCTCCGCCGTGGACCCACACCATTACCGGGTAACCATGATGGTCCTCATGGAACCAACGATGGTTGTCATGACGCCAACCTCTATCGTCTGCTGGGGTGTACACATTCAGATACAGACAATCCTCCGTCGTGCTCGCCACGCCGAAAAAGCTGGCCGGCTGCGGACAGTGGTTGGCAAATTGCGTCGCATCGCGCTGCCCGTGCCAGCTCGCCGGCGGTTGTGGCGGCTTCCAGCGCAGACCATTGACCGGGACCGGCGGAGCCGCATACGGGATGCCGAGGAACTTGTTCATGCCGTCTGTCTGGAGACCTACGACAGGGCCTGTGTCGGTAACCGCGACGACTTGACCGGAACAGGCATGCACTTCTCCCGGAGCGACGTAACCCACGGGTATCGCGACCATCAGCGCCAGTGCCAGAACTACGCCTGCAGACTTAAACCTTAGAATACTTTCCCAAATCATTTTCCTCCTCCTTTCTTATTCTCCTTAATGAAGCATTGGATGTGAAACTGTCCAAAATCATTCCCCCTAAACCATTACCCAAACCGCTCTCCGACTGATTTGCTGACAACTACCACCTCCTCTCGCCTTTTCATTTTTCCAAGAATGCTCCTGTGATTCATTAAAAGACGCCAAAAAGAAAATGAAATCTCTCGGAACATTTCACCGACAACTTAACTTGGATTCCGTCTATCATCCTCTGCAAGAGGTTTTGTACCGTTGGATTGGTTTTGCGAAGGGATTTAGTGTGAAGCACCTAGTATGGTCCCTTGTGAATGACGCAATATTAATGCCAGCTCTTGCCATCATCGTAAGTCCTCGGAGCTATGTAGTTTTTCTAAAACATGAGCTTCTTAGCGAAAGCTAAAAGTGGAAGAACTTTCCACAAAAGTCCCTAATGACTTCCTTAAGAGTGTGAAAAATATCTCCCACCGCTTCAGCCATGAATGCGGCCTTTCCGCTGGATGCTTTCCATGATTTTTAAGTCTGACTCATAGGAATTTTCACGTGAGAAAGAAAAGAAGCAGTCACTTATTCCACGACTTCCACTTTAATGAGATTGGTGGTTCCCCGAATGCCGATGGGGACCCCGGCGATGACCACAATCTTTTCTCCTCTTGAGGCCATTCCTAACTCCTTCGGCATCCTCTTCGATCTCTCTAACATCTCATCCGTATCCTTCCAGGCAGGGCCAAGAACAGGATAGACCCCCCAGGAGAGATTGAGCTCCCTGACGGTTGTGAGGTGCTGGCTCAAGGCAAGAATGGGCTGACGAGGTCGAAGCTTCGACACCCAGCGTGCCGTGCTTCCCGATTCCGTTGGGGTGACGATCACCTTTGCCCCCACCTCCTCGGCCAGTAACGATGCCGTGTAGGTGATTGCTTGCTGGAGATTCATCCCCTCATCTTTTTCCCCTCGCAAAAAGTGAGCGTGAGGAAATTCCTCTTCCGCCGATTGAGCAATCCTGGCCATCATCTGGAAAGCTTCGACGGGAAACTGGCCGCTGGCCGTCTCTTCCGAAAGCATGACCGCATCTGTCCCGTCATAGATGGCGTTGACCACATCCGTGACCTCTGCCCGGGTGGGTTGAGTATGGTCCACCATCGATCGAAGCATCTGGGTGGCAGTGATCACCGGTTTCGCTGAATCATTGGCCTTGCGTATCAGCGTCTTCTGCACGTTTGGAATCTTCTCAATCGGAGTCTCCAAACCTAAATCTCCCCGAGCGACCATGACGCCGTCTGACGCCAGGAGAATCTCCTCGATGTTTTCCAAGGCCTCTTTTGTCTCGATCTTAGCGATGACAGGGATATCGACCGACTTCTTCTTTAAGACTCTCTTAACGGCCTCGACGTCAGCGGCCCTTTGGATATAGGAGAGGCTAACCCAATCGACCCCATGTTGAATGCCGAAGAGGAGATCCTTCTGATCCTTCTCTGTGAAGGCGGAAGCGAGGGGAGCCCGCGTCGGAAAGTTCAGCCCTTTGTGGGAGGTTAAGATTCCTCCCACGATCACCCGGCATCGAATGGTCTTCCCATCGCTTTCTATGGCTTGAAGTTCAATCATTCCGTCGGCAAGAAGGATTCGATCCCCTGCTCTTACCTCGCCAGGAAGAGCAGGATAAGTCACCGTGGCTTGGGTCTCGTCGCCGATAAGCACCTGGTTGGTCAGGCGAAATTCTCTCCCCTTTCTCAATTCCGCTCCACCCTCTTTCATCATGCCGATCCGAATTTTAGGACCGCCCAGATCCTGGAGGATCGCTACAGGCTGTTTCAATCGGTCGGCGATTTGACGAATGGTGATGATCTTCCTTAAATGCTCTTCGTGAGTCCCATGAGAAAAATTGAGCCGTGCAACGTTCATCCCGGCCCGGATCAAGGCCTCCAAGATCTGAGGCGACTCGCTCGCTGGGCCAATCGTACAAACAATCTTTGTCTTCCGTCGCTTTTCTTCACTCACAGTCTCACCCCTCGCCGTCTTCTCATCAAACATGAAAATGGTACCTCATTGTTCATTCTCTGTCCATTCATTTGTTCCGCAAGACAGGAATGACGGCTTCATACGATGACTTGTATGAACGGAATGACGATGTTAGAATGTATGTTTACCGTGAGAAGAGCGATAGGATGAAGAGGAAGATTCAAAGAATACTGGTTGCAAATCGGGGGGTTCCCGCGGTCAGGATCATACACACCTGCCGTGACAGGAAGATCAATACCGCTGTTGTCTACAGCACTCCGGATCGACTCGGCCACCACGTGTTTATGGCGGACTCGGCCATCCATATCGGAGAGGCTCCGCCCACCGAATCCTATTTGGACATCGACAAGATCATCGATGCCGCCCTGAAGAGCAAAGCGGATGCCATCCATCCGGGATGGGGATTTCTCGCAGAGAATCATCTCTTTGCGCAAAAGGTCATCGACGCCGGACTGATATGGATCGGTCCTCCCCCAGAAATCATCCGATTGATGGGGGACAAGATCAAAGCGAAAGAGCTCGCCCAGAAGGCCAATGTGCCGACCATCCCCGGCATCAGCGATGTGAACGATGTGAAACAAGTCCAAAATTGGATGAAAGATGAAAACATAAATTTTCCCATTATGATCAAAGCGGCCGCAGGCGGCGGCGGCAAGGGCATGGTCAAGATCGAGAATGCGAAGCAGCTTGCCCAGGGATTTTCCCAGGCCCGTTCGGAGGCGGAAAAATCTTTCGACAATGGCAGCCTCCTTGCCGAAAGATACATCGAAAGGGGCAGGCATATCGAAGTCCAAATCGTTGCCGATGAAAGTGGAAATGTGGTTCATCTCTTTGAGAGAGAGTGCACCCTGCAGAGGCGCAATCAGAAGATTATCGAGGAGGCGCCCGCACCGACGCTCAACGACACCCTCCGCCAGGAAATCTGCTTTACGGCCACCCGCTTGATGCGGGAATTAGGCTACACGTCGGCGGGAACGGTGGAATTCATCTTGGATACTCGGACAAAGAAGTACTATTTTCTGGAGGTCAATACGCGCCTTCAGGTGGAACATAGCATCACCGAGTTGATCACAGGGTTGGATATCGTGGGCATTATGATCGATGTCGCCATGGGGAAGAAACTCCCCTTCAACCAATCCGACATCCATCCCAACCGGTGGGCCCTGGAAGTGCGGCTGAACGCAGAAGATCCGAAAAATTTCAGCCCTTCCTTCGGCACGGTCACCCGGTTTCAGGTGCCGCATGGACCCGGAGTCAGAATATTGACGGGCATCTATGAGGGAGCGGACATTCCACCTTACTACGATTCTCTCTTCATGCTCCTCGTGACAGCCGGTGTCGACAGGGAAGATGCCATCCGGGTGATGGACCGGGCGCTCAGCAGAAACCTACGGATCGAGGGTGTCAAAACACTGGCCCCCTTGCTTTTGAGTATCATCCGACATCCGGTTTTTATCGCCGGCGATTTTTCAACCCATTTTATCGAAGAGCATATGGATGAGCTGATCTCCACGTTCAAGGAGAAAAACAGCGAGGATGAAGTCCTCAAGGTGGCAAAGTATGTAGCTGAGATTTCGGCCTTGGGGCCGCAGAAATGGATGTAAGACCGGGTATGCAAAAAATACCATTAATCAAACCTGGGATGTCCCCCGGGGAAATTGTCAAAACAGTACGTTCTGCTCCCGGTGTTTTTTTCTCTTCCACCGGAATGCGTGATGCAGGGCAGTCCGACTATAAGAACCGGCTCCGACTGTACGATCTCAAAACCCTCGCGCCCTATTACAACAAGATGGGCCTCTTCAGCGCAGAATGCCATGGCGGCGCGCGATGGCACGTGGGAATCCTAAATCGAAAGGAAAGTCCTTTTGAGGAGATCGAAACGCTTCGGGAGCTGATGCCCAATGTCCTGCTCCAAACCCTGGTTCGCGAGACCAACCTGTGGGGATATCGACCCTATCCGAAGAATATCATCGAATACGTTGTCTCGAAAGTCGACATCGATGTCTGGAGATGCTTCTCGTTCCTCAACGATATAAGAAATATGCGTGCGGTTGCAGAGGTGGTCATGAAAAGGGGGAGGCTCTTCCAGCCCGCAATCGCTTTTACTCAGGCAGACTGGACCACAAACGATTATTATTTAGAGATTGTCTCTCAAGTGGTGGATCTCTGCGGCGGGACAAATGAGATCGTCCTTTGTATCAAGGACATGTCCGGAGTAGGCAGTCCCAAACGCCTCAAGGTTCTGGTGGATGCCATCCGGCAGAAGTTCCCCGATCTGGTCATCCAATACCACCGTCACATCACAGACGGACTTGCCATCCCTGCCCTTCTGGCAGCCGTGCAGGCAGGGGCTAAGATTCTCGACGTCGAGGAAGATTCCCTGACACGATTTTACGGCCAGGCACCGATACTCGCGTTACACGCATACCTTGAGGAATCAGGGTTCCCCGTCAATATCGAGAGAACCGAGGCAGAACACGCCGTTCAGAAAGTGCGCGAATGGATCGGCCAGTACGATTGGGCGGAGTCCCCGTTCAAAGGATATGACCATAACGTCCGTCATCATCGAATGCCAGGGGGGGCTTTCCCCAGCTCCTTTGAGCAGGCGGACAATCGCGGGTTTCTTCATCTGATGCCTTCGATCTTGAAGATGATGTCCCTTTACAACAGGATGATCCACTATTTTGATGTGACGCCCGGCTCCCAGATTACCTGGGTGACTTGTAGCGGCATTGTCAACCGATATGCAAAAGAGAAGGGAGAGGGAGGCGTCCGGCACATCCTTAAACTTCTTACAAAATTTATTGAAGAAAAATGGCAGCGTTTTGAATCCATGGACCCCCACGAGCAGGAAGAACTCCTGGGCCTTTTCCAGAATGCGCCCGGGGATTTCAAAAACCTCCTCTTAGGAGACTATGGAAAGCTCCCCATGGGGTGGCCTGCGGAATGGATCTACCGAAGCGCCTTTGGCGACGAGTGGGAATCCAGGATCAAAGAGCGAAAGGACTTGTCTCCTTTGGATGCATTGGATGATGAGGATCTTTTGATGCTCAGGAAGACCCTTTCAGAGGCCATCGGCAGAAAGCCCTCCGAAGAGGAATTCATCCTCTACCTCATGCACCCCAAGAATGCCCTCGAAATGATCGAGTTCGTCGAAAAATATGGGGAAGCACCTCTGGTGCTTCCGACTTCTGTCTGGAGGAACGGGTTGAAAAAACCCGGGGATAAGGTGGAATTCGAATTCTGGGGAAAACCTTATACGGTCGAACTGGTATCGATCGGGGCAGAACACGAAGGACTCATTCATGTGGTCATGCGGGTGAATAACAATACCAGGGTTTATACGGTAGAAACACCGAGGGCTAAAAAGGTTGCGATCAGGATGGCGAAAGGGCTCGGAGATGTCGGCGCGCCCATCAACGGCAATGTTTGGAGAATTGGGAACCCGGAAAGAGGATCTCTCAAGGTAGGGGACATCGTCCACAAAGGAGAGGAGATTGGAAACCTCGAGGCGATGAAGATGGAGAATGCGATTATCGCTCCTTTTGATGGACAGGTCATGGAGGTCTGCGTGAAACTGAATGAGACGGTTCAGGAAGGTCAGCTTCTCTTCATCCTCGAAAAATCCTAAGTTCACCTCGCATTCAAAGTTTTCTGCTCCGAGGATGCCGATTTCAGGGTCCAGGGGGGCAAAAGATTGCGGAACTCAGTCAACAGCGCCATTTTAATCCTTTAAAATTTCATCTCGTTTGAGCCATTGAATCCTCGACCCCTTCAACCTTTTCTGGTTCAATGCATTCGTTTTCTTTTCTAAGACAAAGGCGACCTCCCCTCCCAGGAGAAGGATGACTGAGGAATAGTACATCCAGAGAAAAAAAATGACCAGGGCGCTCAAAGAGCCGTAGATCATAGAAAATCTTCCCAGATGAAGAACATACCACCCGAACAATTGCTTGGCGGTTTCCCAGAAGAGGCTGGTGAAAAAGGACGCTCGAAGGGCAGTCTTGAAATGGATTTTCTTGTCGGGGATGATCTTGTAAATCAAAAAACACATCCAAAAAGTGAAGAAGAAGGGGATGAAGTATTTCAAAATGAATCGAATGATCGGTCTCAACTCTAAGAAAGGACTGAAACGGTACCCCTGGACAAAGGTGATCACAGAGGTGAAGGCCATACTGATTAGGAGAAAGGTTCCTGCCAAAAGAATCATCAGAAGGTCGATCCCCTTCCCGCGAAGGATGCCGCGCCCCTCCTTAACCTGAAAGATGATATCCAGGGCTGTCCTTAAGGAGCTGAACACCCACGTGGAAGCCCAGATCAACCCTCCTATTCCCAACACCCCAACGATCTTACGATCCCGAACCATTCTCAGGATGTTATCCATAATCCTTGTGTCGAGAAAAGGAAAGGCATCCTCCAAATACTGTCGAATATGGTTTAACACTTCCCGATAGCTATATAGGTATGTGCCCAGTAGGGCCAAAAGCAATAAGATGAGGGGAATTAAGCAGATGAGAAGGTCGAAGGTAATCCCAGAGGAGAGAAAAAAACCGTGATCCTTGCTGAACTTTCTGAGAGCATCCCAGAGGATGCGAAATCTCTTGGTGAATCCCTTTTTCCAATTTTTCAACTTTACTTCCGCTCCTTTTCACAACCGTGCGATCACTTCGCCAAATCCGTTATCCCTTGACGCACTTCCAAAACTTAGTGATGAACTCCTTACGGGGTTGAAGGAAGTCCCTGGTTTGACTTTTTCGACCGAAACGACGCCCGCAAGGCCCTGGGAATCCAAAAGAGAAGGGTAAACGATATTCCTAAACCGATTGATCCCAAGATAGTATAGACCAGGGAGGTCTCAAATCTCCAAAAGAGAAGTTTTATTGTAATGATGGGAGCATCTGAATTTTGAACAGCGAAGATCGCTACAGCGATGACGATTAAGTAAGCGATCCACAAAAAGACCTTCATGGTTTTTACCTCCTCTTGGCATTCATTATTTTCGCCTCTCTCTTGTGAGACTGTCTCGTAATGGGAATAAACGGCAGGGATTCTTAAAAACGGGACAGACAGACGGGTGACAAAGCTTTAGAGCGCAACCTTCTAACGAGCCTGTAGAAAAAGTCGGTTTTTTAAAAACGCTTCTTCTGCTGGATCAAATATAGGAAATTATTTTTTGTCATCAAAAGTTTTTACAATCCTTACTGTAATGTTCCTGTTCCCATGATCGTTTTCCTACCCCAACACTCTGTTA
>Ga0208821_1000298_pt1 | contig 41934 bp, 39 predicted proteins | sample June2015DPH_20_5_FD_184720 | JGI IMG/M metagenome (GOLD analysis project Ga0208821, IMG submission 184720) | Peatland microbial communities from SPRUCE experiment site at the Marcell Experimental Forest, Minnesota, USA - June2015DPH_20_40... | ecosystem: Environmental > Terrestrial > Soil >...
TCTTTTCTTAGGTTTAGGCTTGGTAAAGCGCTTGAAATGATTTAGGAGTCGGATGGCATGTTTTCGGTGGTAACCACAGTTTAAGCAGAATTCGTTGAGGATCATGGTTTTTTCTTTCACCGAGGCTTTCTTGTATCTTAAGTAGATGGTCTCAAGATATTCCATTCTGGCTCGTGGACTCATGACAATCCCCCTTAAAAGGGGAAATTGTCGGGTAACATGAATTATGAGTCAACGATACCTTTTGCTTAACCAAACGGGTAACATTTAATGTGAGGCAATTCGATTGCAGCAAATCAGTTGATAAGAACCCAATCCTTTGATAAGATGTTGAAAATTCAGTGGTCTGGCATAATAATGAAAGAATGATGTATGAAAATCCGTGATATAATAAGAATGATAGAAGCAGAGGGTTGGTATTTGGTTGAGACAAAAGGAAGTCATAGGCAATATAAACATCCAAAAATTCCGGGCCGAGTCACAATTGCTGGGCATCCCAACGATGATTTGGGTCCAGGTACTCTCAATAGTATTTTAAAACAGGCAAAGTTGAAGGAGGTCAAGTAGAAATGTATCGTTTTCTTATTGTGATCGAAAAGGCAGGCGGCAACTATTCAGCCTACTCACCTGATTTGCCCGGCTGTATAGCAACAGGAACTACTCGTGAAGAGGCAGAGCAGAATATGTACCAGGCCATTGAAATGCATATTAACGGATTGCGTGAAGATGGGTTGCCCGTTCCTGAATCAACTTCCTTTGCAGAGTATGTAGCTATCCAGTAAAAGTTTGGAAATCCCAACCTCATCTTCATCCATCTCTCCGGGAAGTGAAGGCTTCATCCATAAAAAAGTTGGCCCATCTTAATGCGGAATGGCGATTGCGAATTGTAAAGACGAATTCCAGGGGCATTGGATCATTTGGGATAATAAAGGAAAAACGTGTTGAGGTCTGTTTTGTCCTCTAAAGCTAATTCGCCTAACCTGAATATAATTGATTCTGCCTTCGAAGCTTTCCGCCAGGCGAATCGGCAGCATCTCCACAATATCTGGCGGAGGGCTCAATCCGGGCACCTGGATGGTTTGAGCGAAGAAGAGGGACGGCTGGCCGAAGTCATGCTCGCGCACTCGGACGAGTATTTTAACCAATTTGAATTTGCCGATGTTTTAGCGGATCGCGAGTTCAACCCCGAAGGCGAAGTCAATCCGTTCATGCATGTGGCGCTCCATGCTCTCTTAGAAAAGCAGGTGAAGGATCATGAACCCATCGAGGCGCTCCAATTTTACAACGCGATGCTTAAGAACAAGTGTACAGCACATGAAGCGACCCACCTTCTTATGGGAATACTGCTTAAGTTTCTATTTCCTATCTTGAAGAAGAGAAGTAGATTTGATCTCGACGGCTATCGCAAGCTTCTGAAGATATACAAGACGCGAAAACCAGACAAAATCATGGCATTTCTTGAGAGCGAACCAGATTCTTCCGACGCTGAAGAAGTGGACGAAAAGAAGTTTCAGGTTTTTGATGAGATGCGATCCGCCATGAAAGGACAGGCCTTTGAATCCATCGAGAAAGCCCAAGCCTTTGCGGATGCCTGGCTGGAAAAGAAAAATGCAGAGCCGAAGTCCGAATTTCTTGGATTATCCCCGGAGCAGATGCGTCGCTTACTTTATCGAGCTTTTGAGGAAACTTCAGACATTGTGACGCTCAACAGGAAACTTTCCAGTGAGAAGGTCCTGGAAATACCAATTGTCAAGGAAGCGGTCTATTTCTTAAAACGGCTCGGAGAGCTGCAACCTCTCAAGGCAACGGCCAAGGGAAATCTTCCGCGAGCTTTTGCCTGTGAAATTCATAACCGATTTCCTGAGGATCCAGATTTCCCATGGCCTATTGTGTCGGAACAAGACGATATGAGATTGTCATCATTGCGGCATATCCTGGAGATGTGCGGATGGGTTAGGAAACGAAATCAGAAGTTTTATTTGACAAAAAAAGGAAAGATTTTGAGTGAAAAGGGGGTTGGTCCGGACGATTTTCACCATCTGTTCCAGACCTATACGCGAAAGTTTAACTGGGCATCCAGAGATCTTTACCCCGAACTTGATATCATTCAGCAGGCATTTCTATTTTCTTGTTATATTCTGCATATAAAGGCAAAGACCTGTGCCAATGCGAATGAATTATCCACTTACTTTATTCAAGCTTTTCCCGCAGTGATCAATGCTGAAGAAAGAGATCTATCATCGGAAGAGTCCCTTCAACTTGCGCAACATTCCTTTTACGTTCGGTTTATTGAACGCTTCTGCGAATATTTCGGGTTGGTGACGATCGAAAAGAAAGAGAAAAGGTCACTCCAACTCGACTACTTAATAAGAACAACTCCTTTCTTTGACGAAATGTTCCAATGGAAATGAGGGAGGAGATGCGATCATTATAGGAACTGTACGGTTGAATTTTCTAAAGCTTCAAAGCACTAATACAAACGCATTTAGTTTTTTGACATAGGCCCCCTCACCTTCCCCTCTCCCCGCTGGGGAGAGGGATAGGGTGAGGGGCGATGGCGTTGGATGTAATGAGATTTATTGCGTTTGTATTAGCATATTCATAAGATATAATGTCTCCCGTCGCTGTTTCTTTATAGGCTTTCTCGTCATGGGAAAAGTCGGCATCCCGCCTTTCCCTACCCAAAATGCCTTAGAAATTTGAAAATGCTGTATTGTCAAAAACGCTCATGATGAGCACAATTGGGAGATGATTTCAGGTTTAGCGAATGTGGTTAAATCGGAACCGGTTTTTATTCGAGGAAAAATACAAATTTGACAATAGGCCAAAAATCAATTAATATTCAATAATTATTTTAGTCTGGAGGCGTCTGATGTATGCGGTGGTGAAAACCGGGGGGAAGGAATACCGGGTCTCCAAAGGAGACCTCATCCGGGTAGAGAAGTTGGAGGGAAAAGCAGGAGATCAGGTGGAATTGAAAGATGTCCTGATGGTCTCCAAAGAAGGAGAAGCGCTGGTCGGAACTCCCCTTCTGGCCAATGTCGTCATCAAGGGGGAGATCGTTCAAGAAGGTAAAGGGAAAAAGGTCTTGACCTACAAGATGAAAAGAAGGAAGAATTATCGGCGGTTCAAGGGGCATCGCCAAACATATACTTATCTGAAAGTGAACGATATTTTATTGAGCTAGTAACAACTTATCGATTTGCCGTGAACCATGTAAAGTTCACGGCTATCCTGAACTACATGAAGTCCAAGTGAAACCCTGAACTCCACGTAGTTCAGGGGGAGGTAAGCAATGGCACACAAGAAAGCGGGAGGAAGCTCCCGAAACGGCAGAGATAGTGCAGGGCAGCGTCTGGGCGTCAAACGATTCGGTGGGCAATCGGTCCAGGCGGGAAGCATCTTGGTCCGTCAAAAAGGGACCCGGATTCATCCCGGAGAAAATGTAGGGTTGGGAAAGGATTACACCCTCTTTGCCAGAATTGACGGGATCGTCAAATATGAGAAGAAAGGAAGAGATAAGAAACAGGTGAGTGTCTACGCCTCCTGAACCACGTTGGATTCAGGACGTTACCCCCGAAGCGTTGCGTGCAGGACAAGTATTTAATTCAGGGTTCACTCCCAAGCCTGACATGGTTTGGGACCTCCATTCGGCCTGTAATTCGTCGATGATGAAATTTGTGGATGAAGCAAGGATCCATGTGAAGGCGGGCGATGGTGGAGATGGTTGTGTCAGTTTTCGGAGAGAACGGTTTATCCCCAGAGGAGGTCCAAACGGCGGTGATGGAGGAAAAGGCGGGGACGTGATCCTTCAGACCGACGCTCAACTGGTCACCCTTCTCGATTTAACCTACCCCAAACAGTTTCGCGCCCAAAAAGGAAATCACGGTAGAGGAAAAGATCAAACCGGAAAGAACGGAGAGGATCTCGTCATTCGAGTTCCGGTCGGAACCCTCATCCGAGAGGATCAGACGGAAGAAGTCCTGCAAGACTTTCTGTTTGATGGCCAACGATTTGTGGCGGCAGAGGGGGGTCGCGGCGGTCGGGGAAATGCCCGATTTGCCACGCCCACGCTGCGTGCGCCCCGCCGTGCCGACAAAGGTGAAAAAGGACAGGAGCGTTGGTTACGCCTTGAACTGAAGCTTCTCGCCGACGTGGGGCTGATCGGCTATCCCAATGCGGGGAAATCAACTCTCCTCTCCAGAATCTCATCTGCCAGACCCAAGATCGCAGACTACCCCTTCACCACGCTTGTTCCCAGCCTGGGGGTGGTAAACCGGGAAGATCACCTGTCCTTTGTCGTGGCGGACATTCCAGGATTAATCGAAGGCGCCTCGAAAGGGGTCGGGCTGGGACTGTCCTTTCTTCGGCATATAGAACGGACACGCCTTCTCATCCATGTCTTGGACGTCTCGGAAGGACCTTCTCGCGATGCCGTCAACGACTTTCAGGCTCTTAACCGTGAACTGAATGCCTATGACCCGTCGCTTCAGAAAAAAAAGCAATTCCTTGCCCTCAATAAAATAGACCTTCCGTCGGTTCGGGAAAGGGCGACAGATATCGAGAATCAATTTAAGAAAATGGGACATCGACTTTATTTGATCTCCGGCCAAACAGGGGAGGGCGTGGAAGAACTGCTGGAGGATGTGTCCCGGACAATCGAATCCATTTCAAGCCAGGGCCATGAAGAGCAGGGATATTCGTAAAGAGATACTGGGAAAAGGAAGAAGAATCGTCGTGAAGGTGGGCTCCAGTATTTTGGCCTCTGTGGAGAAGGGGCTCCATTACGAGGTCTTTTCCCGTTTGACCAAAGAGATTTCGGATCTGAAGCGCCAGGGTTATGAGATCGTTCTGGTTTCCTCCGGAGCCATCGCTGCCGGAATGGAGAAATTGGGCTACAAGGCCCGCCCCCAAGATATTACACAGAAACAGGCCACAGCCGCCGTAGGCCAGACCCGGTTAATGAATATCTATGAGAGCTACTTCTCACGCTACCAGCAGATGGTCGCTCAGGTTCTTCTGACGCGCGACGACTTGAGCCATCGGCAGAGGTTCCTCAATGCCCGCAATACCCTGCTGGCCCTTCTCGAGCTCGGAATCATCCCCGTCATCAATGAAAACGATACCGTGGCGGTGGACGAGATCAAATTTGGTGATAATGATAACCTCTCCGCACTGATCACCAACCTGGTCGGAGCGGACCTTCTCATCATCCTGACAGACATCGATGGTCTTTGTGATGCCGACCCGAGGGTGAACCCGCACGCCCGATGTATTTCTCTGGTGGAGGAGATTGACACGGAGGTGGAGGGGATCGTCGGAGAAACGAAAAGCGAGATGAGCGTGGGAGGCATGATCAGCAAGGTTCAAGCCGCCAGAAAAGCATCCCGCTTCGGAATTCCAACGGTAGTGGCCCGGGGGACCAAAGAAAGAGTTCTGCACCAGATCTTGAGGGGAAAGGAGATCGGAACGCTGATCCTTCCGAAAGCGGAGGCACTGAGCAGCCGGAAACATTGGATTGCTTTCAACCCGAAACCAAAGGGCGACGTGATTGTAGACGACGGGGCAAAGAAAGCCGTTGTCCAGAAGGGAAAGAGCCTGCTCCCGTCCGGCGTGGTCAAGATCAGGGGGAGCTTCGATCGGGGGGATCTTGTCACCTGTTTGGGACCTCGTGGAAAAGAGTTCGCCAGGGGGTTGGTGAACTACAGCGCCGCAGAGCTCGAAAAAATCAAAGGCCTCCGAAGCGACCGGATCGAATCCACTCTTGGCTATAAATATTGTGATGAAGTGATCCACCGGGATGACTTGGTCGTTTTATGAAAAAGAAAATAAATTTTACGACAGAGGTAAGAGGGATGGCCAGAAAGGCACGGGAGGCCTCTCGCCTGCTGGCCCGGCTTTCCACCGCCGCAAAAAACAAAGCCTTGCTCGCAATGGCGGAGGATTTGGAGCGGAGCCAGGAACGGCTGATGAAAGAAAACCGAAAGGATCTCGCCGCGGGCAAAAAGGCACATCTTTCTCCCTCATTGATCGACCGCCTAAGACTGACCCCTTCGGTCATCCAGGGAATGGCAGAAGGGCTCCGGGAGGTGGCTCGTCTTCCTGATCCGGTGGGCGAGGTCATCCGGATGTGGAGGAGACCCAGCGGCCTGACGGTTGGAAGGATGAGGATCCCCCTTGGCGTCATCGGAATCATTTATGAATCGAGGCCGAACGTCACGGCGGATGCCTCCGGCCTCTGCCTTAAGTCGGGCAACAGCGTGATCCTGAGGGGAGGGTCAGAAGCCTTTCATTCCAATCAGGCGATCGGACAACTTCTCCGAAACGTTCTCGTTGAGACAGGACTCCCCCAGGAAGCGATCCAGATTTTCCCCCACACCGACAGGGAGGCTATCCGGGAGATGCTTCAGTTGGAGGGGGATATCGATCTCATCATCCCCAGGGGAGGGGAGGAGCTCATTCGATTCGTCACAAGACATTCGAAGATTCCTGTCATCAAGCATTATAAGGGAGTCTGCCACATCTTCGTGGATGAGACCGCCGATCTGGAGATGGCCACCCGGGTCTGCCTCAATGCAAAAGTCCAGAGACCGGGCGTGTGCAATGCGATGGAGACCCTGCTCGTTCATCAAAAGGTGGCAAATCGATTTCTTCCGAAGGTGGCGAAAGCCCTTCAGAGGGAAGGCGTCGAACTGAGGGGATGTTCTCAGACAAGGAAGATTCTCTCCCACATTAAGGAGGCCCGCGAGGAGGATTGGTCTCAAGAATATTTAGACCTCATTCTTTCCGTTAAGGTGGTGAAGGGAATCGAAGAAGCCGCCGAGCACATTGCAAGGTATGGCTCGTCTCACACCGAAGCGATCCTCACCTCAGATTATCGGAATGCACAGAGGTTTCTGAGAGAAGTCAACTCCTCGTGTGTCCTGGTGAATGCCTCGACGAGATTCAATGACGGGTTCGAGCTGGGTCTGGGCGCAGAGATCGGGATCAGTACCTCCAAACTCCACGCCTTCGGCCCCATGGGGCTGGAGGAATTGACGACGACTAAATTTATCGTATACGGAGAAGGACAAGTACGAAAATAAAACCGCGTAGAGCAGAGCGCATAGAGCATAGCGCTGAAATCTTTTCACGCCATGCGCTTTGCGCTATGCCCCATGCTGTCTATTAAAAAGGGGAGGATTGAGAAATAGAGAAAGAATCCACAGGTAGGAGGATTGGGCTGTTTGGGGGCACCTTCAACCCCATCCATCTGGGTCACCTCAGAGGTGCGGAAGAAATTTGCGAGGCATTTCAGCTCGAGGAGGTTGTCTTCATCCCTTCCTCTGTCCCGCCCCATAAGGCGTCAGAAAAAATGATCGAAGCCGAGCATAGACTGGAGATGGTGAGATTGGCCACCCGAAGTAATCCACATTTTTCAACCAGTGACGTCGAGCTCTCAAGGCCTGGAAAATCTTACTCCATCGATACCATCCGGTTTTTCAGAGAGAGAGGCCTGGATGCCCTTTTCTTCATCTTGGGGAGCGACGCCTTTGTAGAGATCGAGACGTGGAAGGAATGTCAAACTCTCTTTTCTCTTTGCGACTTTATCGTAATGACAAGGCCGGGGTCTCAAAAAAACAGTTTCTCCTCACCCGTCCCCGAGGCCCTGATCCCAAGCTTTCGATATGCCCCGAGAGAGAATGCTTGGATCCATCTTTCAGGGCACCTGCTCTATTTTAAAGAGATCTCGTTTCTCGACATCTCCTCCACAAAGGTCAGGGAATTGATTGAAAAAAGGCGGTCGGCCAGGTATTTGATCCCTGCCGAGGTGGAGGCCTATGTTCAGAAGCTCGGGCTTTATCGAAGGAGCCTGTGAATAATTTTTTATTTGTCAACAGAATTTTTTCTGGTATAATGCTACATTCAAATTCATCTTTCAGGAGGATATGACCACCGACTCAAAAACAAAGTCTCTGCTCTGCCTGGAGGCGGCGCTTGAAAAGAAGGCCTTAGACCCGGTTCTTCTTGAGTTGAAAGGGAGAACCTCTTTTACCGATTATTTTCTGCTCTGCACCGGCAAATCGGATCGTCAGGTTCAAGCCATTGCGCAGGGAATCGACGAGGCTCTTAAGAAGAAAGGCATTCGACCTCTTGGCCAGGAAGGTATGACCGAGGGAAAATGGGTTTTGATGGACTACGAGGATGTGGTCGTTCACATCTTTCTGGAACCTGTGAGGAAATTTTACGATTTGGAAGGGCTTTGGATCGACGCCCCGCGAATGGATATCCAAAAAGGAGGAAGCATTGGCTAAAGGAAAGGTAAAATCCAAAGTGAAATCCAAAGCCAAGCCCCCGGTGAAAGCCCGAGTCGAGCAGAACAAGGGACTGGAGAAGGTCGACAAGAGGACGATCGCGAGGTTCAAAAAAATTCTTCTCAAGGAGCGGGAGCAGATCGTCGGGGAGGTCAAACAGATTGTTGAATCCTCAAAGGAAATGGGGCAAGATGGTATTCAGGACATCGGGGATGAGGCGGCCAATATTTATAACAAACAAGTCCTACTCAGCCTGAATGAGAACGAGCGATTGAGGCTGAAAGAGGTGGATGAATCGCTGGATCGTATTGAGAACGGGACTTACGGGATCTGCGAGGAATGCGGAGGTCCTATCAGTTTGAAAAGACTTGAGGTTCGACCGGTGGCGAAATATTGCGTTCCATGCTTAACCAAACTGGAAAAAGGAAAGTCATAGGCGATGTCAGTCAGACTTTTATTGAGCTTCCTTTTTATCGTGCTGGCCTTCTTTCTTTGGATTTCGTTCGAGAATCCCCTCGGGGTCGAGTTCCACTTTTTCAGCAAGACGTTTGAAACGGAACTCTCCATCCTCATGATCTCCTCATTTGTATTGGGTGCGATGTTGGTCTTCATCGGCACCTTGGCTCGGGACACCAAACGGGCCGTTGAAGACTATCTGAAATCTCGTGAAAAAAGGAAGGGGGAATCCCTCAAAGAGGAATTGAATAAGGGGATGGATGTTTTTCTACGGGGGGATCTGGCCAAGGCCAAAGCCCACTTCATCGAGGTGCTCAAGAGAGATCCTATGCAAATCGATCTCTATCTCCGGCTTTCGGAGATCGCCCTTCACGATGGCCATGATCAGGATGCCCTGCATTGGTTGGGAAGGGCGGAGCTGATCGACATGCGGAATATGGACATCCTCCTCCGTCAGGCAGCGGTATACCAACGCATGAAGCGATTCGACGAGGCCATCCGCATTCTGAACCGGGCCATCGGCTTGGATGAGACGAATCTCAAAGCATTAAAAAGTCTGAGACAGATCTACCTGGATAGCCGAAGGTGGGAGGAGGCGATCCGAGTCCAAAGATCGATTCTCAAATTTACCAAGGGGAAACAGGCCGAGGAGGAGGAGACCCTTTTCTATTTGGGGTTGAAATATGAGCGTGCCAGAGATCTTTTGAGCCACGGAGGGGAACAGGATCTGGAGAATGCCCTAAAAGAAGTGAAAGAGATCGTTCGAGAAAGGAAGACCTTCGAGCCAGGATTTGTGCTGCTGGGCGATCTTTACCTCCGCATAGGAAGATGGGCTTCTGCCGGGAAGGTCTGGGGAAAGAGTTTCACCCGATTCAAATCCATCGTCTTCGTCCTTCGCTTGGAAGAGCTTTATCTTAGTCGAGAAGATCCAAGCACCCTCCTCCGTATCTACCAAAGGGTCCTTGAACACGATCCCGAGAATTGGGTGCTTGCTTTCTTCTATGCCAAGCTCTGTTTGAGGCTGGAAATGCTGGATGAAGCTCTTGATGAGATCAACGAAATTGGTCTCAGGATGAAGGATTTCCCCGCCCTTCACAGGCTTCTTGCGGAAATCTACCTCCACAAAAAAGACTTCGGCCGAGCAGCTCAAGAATTTGAAAAGATGTTCGAATTGAGCGGGACGTCCTACCTCTCCTTTTTTTGCAGCACCTGCGAGAGAGAATCGAAAAAGTGGATTGCCTATTGCCCCCAATGTCATCAGTGGAGCACGTATACGATCAAGGAAGCCGAGAAAGCAATCTCTTCGCCTTCTCCACCTTTTTCCTGAACCCCGTTAGAAATTCAAGCGGGGCATCAAACCCCGCCGGAATTATTCTGGGACCTAATCCCGCCGTAGGCGGGACTGCCGAACGGCGGGCCATCACTTCTAACGGGGCTCATCGTCATTTTCCTTATTCCATTCAGCCACCATGTCTATCCCGCCTGCGGCCTCCTGCCGGCGGGCAGGTGCAGGCAGGTATAAACGGGTACGAATCATGGGACTTCAATCAACCCTCTTCCAGTTCTTTCTCCCTCCGCAATGCCCCTGTTGCGAAAAATTTTCAGAAGAAGGTGAACAAGGGTTCTGCTCGAATTGTCTCTCCCAGATCCGCTGGATCGAACCTCCCTTCTGTTCAATTTGTGGAATTCCTTTTATCTCTCAAGAGGTCAAGACCCATCCCTGCGGTGCTTGTGTGACCCATACGAGATATTTTACAATGGCCAGGGCTTTGGGTGCCTTCGAAGGCTCTCTTCAGGAAGCCATCCACCGTTGGAAATATGAGGGAAAGACTTACCTCACCTCTTTTTTCGCGGAATGGATAGCGGAGGGGTTGAACCGTTATTGGAAGCCGGGCTCTCTGGACCTTCTGATCCCTGTCCCGCTGCACCCCCTGCGATTGAGGGAAAGAGGATTCAATCAAGCCCTCCTCCTTGTGAAGGACTTAAGCCACCGGACAGGAATTCCTTACCGTAAAAAGATCCTTCAAAAAAGGAAACCCACCATTCCCCAAGTGAATCTCGGCGGTGTGGAAAGGGAAAAGGGGGTGAGGGGGACTTTCTATGTTGCCGACAAAGAAGAACTGCGGGGAACGTCGGTTCTCTTAGTCGATGACGTTTACACCACTGGAGCTACGGTCAACGAATGCTCGAAGGTGTTGCTGGGAGGGGGCGCAGAAAGAGTAGATGTCCTCACGCTGGCCCATGCTCTCAGAAGTTCGTAATTTGGAAGGGTTCAAGGGTTCTAGGAGCCAAGGGGTCTAGTGAAACAATAAAAACTTCGGTACAAGAAATCCTAAACACTTGAACCCTCGACCCCTTGAATCCGTTGAGCCCTATAAGAGAAAAAAATGAGCCGTCGAAAAAAATGGACCCTTCTCTGGATATTGATTCCGATCGTAGCCCTCGGAACCCTCGCGGTGTTATCCGTCCACTATCTCCTCGACCCTAATATCTACGGGACCATCCTTCAGAAGTCCTTAACGAGCGCCCTGGACAGAGAAGTCTCCATTGGGAAGGCAAAGATAGATTTATGGGGCGGCGTGGGAATGGCGTTTGAAGACCTGCGGGTCAGGGATCGCTCCCTGACCTTCGACCTCCTTCGGTCCGAGAGACTGATTCTAAGGGTTAAGCTTCTGCCTCTTCTCAAGAGAAAAATCGAATGGAAACGAATTGTCTTGGATCGGCCCACGCTCCATGTCATCCGGGATAAAAACGGCCAATTCAATATCTTCTCTGGCAGTGCGATGGCCGGTGCAAACCGGGAGGAAACAAAAGAGAAGATCCGGAAGGCCCTCCCGTCCCTCTTCGGTTGTTCCTTCGCCATCAGGGATGGAGAGATTTTTTTCTCAGATGGGAGCTTGAACAATTCCCCTTTGAAAACAGAGATACGCTCTTTCAATTTTAGACTCTCAAGGGTCTCCTACCACAAAGCCCTCCCGTTTAGAATCAGCGGGAACATCCTTCATTCCAAAAAAGATGGCCAGTTTTCCATCATCGGAACAGTTCGAGATATTCCGGAAGATATGGACTTTTCAAAAGCGGGGGTGGAGGCGGAGGTGAAGCTGAAGGGGATTGAAACGCTTCATTTCTGGCCTTATCTCAAAACAATGCTACCCATGAAAATGATCTCGGGAATCCTCGACCTAAATGCCGATTATCGAGGAAACTTCCGAGGACCGTTCAAAACTTCGGCAAAAATTACGATGAGAGATGTCCTTTTCGATTATCCTCAAGTGTTCTCTTTCATTCTGAAGCCGAAATGGCTGAATCTCAATTTCGAAGCTGAATATGATGCAAAAGATTTCAAGATTCCGCGGTTCTTCATCGAATTGCCGGAGATATGGATCAAGGCCAAGGGAAGGATTTATGATATCGGGTCGAAAGAGATGGGAATGGAAGCCGAAGCATCCAGCAGCCCCTTCGATATCGCGGAGGGGAAAAAATTCATCCCCTTCCGGATCATCACCCCAGACGTCTCGGATCGCCTTTTCCGGTCGGAAGGAAAGGGCTCTTTTCAAGCCGTCTCCGTCAAGCTTTCGGGGAAGATGCCGGAGATCGATCACTGCGACGAGCTTGTGAATGCCCATGTCCTCTCCGTTGAGGCAAAACTCGACGGGGCCCAGTTGAAACTTCCCTGGGACTTTCCGCCTCTTGAAAACCTCATAGGCCGCCTCCTCTTTCAAAAGGGTCATCTTCATTTAAATGGCCTGGAAGGGAAAATTCTCCATTCAACCCTTGAGAAAGTCAACGGCACTTTCTATGAGCTGCTTCATGTCCCGACGCTTCAAATCGGGTGCCAGGGGAAATTCGATTTGACGGATCTTCCCGCTTTCACGAAGATTGAGGGGATTCCTGAAGAATTCAGCCGAACCCTTTCATCCGTGCACATTTATTCAGGAAAGGCAGAATATTCTCTCTCTGCCAAGGGGCTCCTGAAGCCTCCCCTCCGTTTTCAGCAACAAGGAACCTATCGTCTTTCAAAAACCCTGTTCACCCATCCACATATTCCATTTCCAATCCGAATTGAAGACGGACGAATAGAACTCTCCAGCTCCGATCTCCAATGGTCTGACGCGCAGGTGGAATTTGGTAATTCCTCTATGACGATGACCGGCCTTTGGAAACACGGAGAGAAAGATCAACCCCTCGAGATCATGGCCAAGGGAAGAGTCGAGGTCAAAAATCTTTTCGCCCTCCTTCAATCCCCCCTATTTCCCGAAGAAGTCCAATCGAAAACAAAAAACTTCGAAGCGCTTTCGGGAACAAGCCAAATCTTGTTCAAGGGGAAGACCCTCCCAGGAATTTCCCGCTTCTCTTACGAGGGGGAGTTTTCCCCAAGAGAAGCTTCATTCCTGCAAAAGGGAAATTCTATCCCTATTGTTCTTACGGAGGGAAGGGTTTCCTTTTCCAACCTCGGGATGGGTTTTTCAAAGACGAAGGTCCAGTCGGGTAGTTCTTCTCTGACGTTGGACGGATCTATCAGAGAAGGAAGCGTGAATCTCTCCACCCAGGGTTCGATTGACCTGAAACAATTGTACTCGCTCATCAAGTCACCTTTTTTCCCAGATCAGATTCGGTCCCAGATGGATGGGATCCAAGAGCTCAACGGAGGGGCAGAGGTTCGTCTGAAATGGATAGGAAAGATCGAAAAATGGATCAGCGCCTTAAGGGAAGGTGAGATCCGATTGAAGGGGGTAAACGTTCAACATCGTGATATTCCCGTTTCTCTCTCCCGTATTGAGGGATTCTTTTCTATAACCCCCGAGCAGATTCGATTCGATCAGTTAAAGGGAAGGTTAGGAGATTCTCCCCTCACCCTTTCCGGAACCCTCTTCCGGGGTTCGTCTTCCTCCCCCATTTCTTCCCAGAACGTCGGAAAAGGCTCAGGCCTGGCGGAGGGCAGACGGTTTTCATTTCAGATCTCCTCTCCGGAACTGGACCTCGACCCGCTCTTTCCGAAAAAAGAGGGAACCTCCCCAATCTCTTTTGACAAGATGAGGGACTGGCTTTCCGACTGGTCGATCGATGGCAAGATACAGGTCAATAAAGGAAAATATCGCAGCCTTCATTTTCAAGACCTGGAGGGAGAGATCAAGACGGTCGGTGGGGTATTGTTTATCCGTCCTGTCCAATTCAAATCGGATGAAGGGGATTTCTGGGGTGAGGGATGGATAAAACCGGCGGAAAAGGGAATAAGCTTTGAAATCAAGCCTCGTTTCTCCAATATGGAAGCCAAGGCTTTCATTCGAACCCTTTTCCAGAAAGGGGAAGAGGAAAGGGTCATCGTCACCGGAAGGGTTCACATCGATAAGGTGGAGTTGAGAGGCGAAGGGGAGGATTTCCAAAAAATGAAGGAATCCCTCAACGGGGGGCTGCGGTTTGAGATCGAGAACGGTGTCATTGAAAAGTTTAACATCCTCTCCAAAATTTTCTCTATCCTGAACGTTTCGCAGTTGCTCAAAGGAAGGCTCCCGGATTTGGCAACGAAAGGACTCCCTTTTCATCAGATCCTGGCGAACTTTCATGTGAAGGACGGGGTGGCCACGACAGACGATTTTCTCGTGGACAGCGATGCCATGAGAATCACTCTTCTCGGGAAGATCGACCTGGGGAAGAACTCCATCGACGCGAGGATCGGGGTTCATCCTCTGGTGACGATTGATACGATATTAAGCAGTGTTCCCATCGCAGGCTACATTCTCACTGGCAGGGACAAGGGTTTCATCTCCTATTTCTACGAGGTGAAGGGAAGTTTGGATAACCCAAAGATTGAGGCCATTCCACTCAAAAGCATCGAGGAACCCTCCTGGGGAGTCATCAAGCGCTTGCTGCTGACACCCCTGAGGCCATTCCAAAAGGCCCCCTCATCCAATAACAATGGGAAAAATAACTAACCGTCCGGGGTTAAATAGTTGAAAAACTTCATTCAAAAATTTTTTCCAGAAATTAAGTTTTTCTCTTGACAAATAACAATATATTGTAGTAAAGATTTTAAAGCACACTAAATATAGCCCTTCTGAACATCTTTCTAACCGTCTACCCTAAGCTAAGAGGTGAGGATCAATGGCAAGCGTCATCGAGATGAAAGGGAACCAGCAGGAATTGTTCAAGCACGAGATTGAAACGACGGATATGGCCCTCTTCGTCCGCACCTCGGACGAAGCGATGTTGGGCTGGGATCGGCAGAGGATTGTCGACGCCCTCATGCGCGAGACCTACGTGGATTTCGATACGGCGAAGGAGGTCGCCCGGGAAGTGGAGGACTTGATCGCCACCTCCAAGATCAAGATGATCACTTCCCCTCTCATCCGTGAGCTCGTGGACACCAAACTGGTCGAAAGAGGACTCGAGCAGGCCCGTAAGATGCATACCCGCTTGGGAATGCCTCTCTACGACGTCGATCAGCTTATCCTCCATCCCAATAAAGAAAACGCCAATGTCCCTCACGGGCCAGAAGCCACCAACCTCACCTTAGCCGAGAGGATCAAGAAGGAATACGCCCTGCTCACTGTTTTCTCGCAGGAAATTGCCGATGCCCACATGCGCGGGGATATTCATCTCCACGATCTGGGATTTATCGACCGGCCCTATTGCAGCGGCCAATCCCTCGAATACATCAAGCGCTTCGGCCTGAGCCTTCCCAACTCGATCGCCATGGCAAAGCCTGCCAAGCATCCGGAAGTGTTGCTCGCTCACATGGTGAAATTCGCAGCAGCCCTTCAAAGTCATTTTGCTGGCGCGATTGGTTGGGATTCTATCAATCTCTTTTTCGCACCCTATCTGGTCGGGATGTCGGACCAAGAGATGGAACAACTGGCACAGATGATGATCTTCGAGTTTTCCCAACAAGCCGTGGCCAGGGGCGGGCAGGCCATCTTCACGGACCTGAATCTTTATTGGGAGATCCCCAAACATTTTGAAAATGTCCCGGCCATCGGACCGGGCGGGGAATTCACAGGAAAGACTTACAGCGATTACCTGGAAGAGTCCCAACGTTTTGCGAAGGCGCTCTTCGACGTCTATCAAGAAGGAGATGGATCGGGGAGACCCTTCTTCTTCCCGAAACCGCTGGTTCACATTACAGAGAAATTCTTTCAAACCCCCGGTCATACGGATTTTCTTTACCACATCTGTGATGTCGCTTCTGAAAAGGGGAATACCTATTTCGTCTTCGACCGTGGGGAGACGGCCAAGATCTCAGAATGCTGTCGTCTCAGCTTTAAATTGGACCAGACAGACCTTGAAGATGCCAAGCACCCATGGAAGATGCGATACTGTGCCCTCCAGAACGTGACGCTCAATCTTCCAAGAATCGCTTACCTGGCGAAAGGGGATGACGCTAAGCTCTTCTCTAAAACCGCTGAGTTCATTGAGATGGCGGTGAAGGCCCATCTGGAGAAAAAACTTTTTATTGAAAAACTTCTCTCCTTAGGGGAAAAGGGACCGCTGGCGTTGTTGGCCATGGAGCGGGATGGATCTCCCTATTTGAGGATGGGCCGTGCCAGCTTTCTGGTGGGTATGGTGGGGCTTAATGAGCTCGTCCAAATTCATACCGGGCAGGAGATGCACCAATCCAAGCAGGCCTTTAAATTCGGCCTCAAGGTGATTGCCCACATGAAATTATTGGTGGATAGGTTCAGCCAGCGCTATGGGATGCGTTTTGTCCTGGAACAGACTCCCGCAGAATCCACAGCCTACCGATTTGCCAAATTAGACCTCAAATTTCACTCTCCCAAATCAGGACATATTGTGAAAGGCGATATCTCAAAAGGAGAGGTCTATTACACGAATTCGACCTATTTGAACAATTCTGCCGTGCTGAACCCGATCGAGCGTGTCAGGCAAGAAGGTCTTTTTCATCCCTTGATTGAGGCTGGTGCACTGACTCATATCTGGCTGGGCGAGGCAAGACCTTCGAAGTCATCGCTGGCCAATTTTGTGGTTAAGACTTTTCAATTGACCCAAAATGACCAGATTGCTTTTTCTCCCGAGTTTACCGCCTGCAATCGCTGCCACCGGACGAGCCGGGGCCTTCGTTCATCTTGTGCTTACTGCGGTGCTGAGGACGTGGAAGGCATTACGCGGATTACTGGTTATTTCACGAAGCTTTCCAGCTGGAATAAAGGGAAGCTTGGAGAACTCCGGGACCGGTATCGGAACCAAGCCTTCTTTGCACAAAAGAATGAGGGAATGGCAGTGGAAGCAGGATAATCATTTTTACGCTATGCGTAGCGCGTCAAGGAGGAGGAAATGGGATTCATAAAAATTTTTACGAAAGCGAAATGTCCGAAATGTCCTGCTGCCAAGGAGATCGGAAAGGAGTTAAAAAAGGAAGGGGTGTCCGTGTTGAATTACGATTTAGACACGATCGACGGTCTGGCCGAGGCTTCCTTTTACAGCATCCGCTCCACCCCTTCCATCGTCATCGAGGACGAGGAGGAGAGGGAGGTGATCAGCTGGAGAGGGATTGTCCCAACTCTCCAGGAAGTGAAGCAGCATTTGTTCCCTCTCACCTCATCCCTCTCCCCTTCGCCGGGGAGAGGGGAAGGGTGAGGGGCGTGGAAATTCAGCATGATCGAGATCAAAGGATTCTTGGAAACTTCCTTCTCGGATTGGCGGGGAAAAATCTGCTCGGTGCTTTTCCTCCCCCGCTGTAATTTCCGCTGTCCTTATTGCCACAATCATTCCCTTGTTTTCCATCCCGAGCAGTATGCCACCTTTTCACTGGAAGATATTCTCGCTCGCCTCCGTTCTTTGAGGGATTGGATCGACGGGGTTTGTCTCACAGGGGGAGAGCCTACGCTCCATGCCGACCTTCCTCTTCTGGTCCGAAAAATAAAACGGCACGGATTTTCGGTCAAGCTGGATACGAATGGTTCAAACCCTGCGATGTTAGAAGAATTGATTGAGGGAGGGGAGACGGATTTTATCTCCATGGATGTGAAGGCGCCCTTGGAACCTTTTCGTTATTCGCGCTCCACCGGTCTCCCCGTCAATCTGAAACCCATTTTGGACTCGATCGAAATCCTGAAAAAGGGAAAGGTGGAATATGAATTTCGAATGACGGTTGTTCCGGGGCTCCACGGCGAAGAAGATATCCGGACCCTGGGGGGCCGATTGAGGGTAGGCCAAAGATTCATCCTCCAGAACTTCAACCCGGAAAACCCGTTGGATCCTTCGTTGAGAAACATCTTTCCTTACGATCCAAAGGCGTTGAAGAAAATCGAAAAAGAAGTCCAGGAAATGATGTGATATGTCCTCTGCTGCTCTTCGGATGGCGAGATGAAATCTTTTTCTCTTAAAGAGATCCGGACGAAGGTGGAGACGCTGGAGAGAGAGATGCGTTTCCAGAGATCCGTCTTGGACGTCGTCCCAGAACCGGTTTTCATCGTCGACGGAGCGGGAGATTTTCTAAAGGCCAACCCAAAGGGGATGGAATTATTGGGATATCCTCCGGAGGAACTTCAGCAGAGGACGTTTATAGATGTGGTTCCCCTCGAGGACCTCCACCGGATTCGAGAAGGGTTTGAGGCAATGGGACGAGGGCAGGAGGTTAAATTCCGGGCATGGATTATCAGTCGATTGGGAGAACGGATTCCCGTCGAGGTCTTCGGGGTCCGCAGAGAAGATGCCTTTTTCGTGATGCTAAAAGACTTGAGAGAAACGGTTCAGATCGAAGAGGAGTTTGAAAGGCGGAGGAAAGAGCTCACAGAAAAGATTCGAGAGCGAGATCTGTACGCCCGAGAACTCCAGGTGATCAGGGACCTCTACAAAGAGAAATTGAGGGAGATCGAGTTGATGAGAGAGGAGGCGTTGCATCTCTCTTACACGGACGACCTGACGGGTATTTACAACCACCGTTTTTTTATCGAACAACTGACCCTGGAAGTCGAACGTCAAAAACGCTATCCCACCCCCCTCTCCCTTCTCATGATCGACATCGACTACTTTAAGAATTACAACGACGCGAACGGCCATTTAGCCGGAGATCAGGTGTTAAAGGCCGTTTCGATTCTTATCCAGCGGGGTGTCCGGCAGACCGACATCGTCGCGCGCTATGGGGGAGAGGAATTCTCCGCCATCTTAATCAATGCAGGAAGAGAAAAGGCCGTAGAGATTGCAGAGAGGGTGAGAAGAAATGTGGCGGATACGCGTTTTCCCAATGACAGTGCCCAACCCAATAAGCATTTGACGGTAAGCGTGGGGATAGCCACCTTTTCACCCTCTATCTCCAGTCTCACGGATTTGATCCGTGAGGCGGATCATGCCCTCTATCGGGCGAAGAAACGCGGCAGGAATTGCATCGAGGGGTGAGATGAAGACCGTGGTCGTCACCGCCGCCTTGATCACCGAACAAGGCAAAATTCTCGTCACCCAGAGGAAGAAGGGTTCATCCCATGCACTCCTTTGGGAATTTCCAGGAGGCAAGGTGAAGGACGGAGAGGAGCCCAGGGAGGCGTTGCGAAGAGAGTTAGCGGAGGAATTGGAGGTTGAGGTGGAGGTGGGGATGATTTTTGATGCGGTCTTTTATTCCTATCCGGAATATCCGGTTCTTCTCCTGATCTATCGCTGTCGGGTTGAGAAAGGCCCCCCCAGACCCATCGCATGTCAGGACCTTCGATGGGTGACCCTCAGGGAGTTGGAAAAATTGGCGATGCCACCCGCCGATGACCCCGTTCGCAAGCATCTCCTCTCGTCGCGGGAAAAGCTTCTCCTTCTCTAAAAATACGAACTGGAGTAGAATGGGTTTGGGATGAGCGATGGAACAAGACCGGGCTCAACGATATGTTAAGAGTTTAGAAAGGACCATCGAAAACAACCATCATTACCTGAAGAAGTCGATCGAGGACTTTCAGGAGATGTGTCGGATGGCCAGTCCGGAAAAACATATGCCCGCCGGAATTGCCAACGACATCCGGGAGATGTACAAGGAGATTCGAAATCGACTGACAGAGATTAAGGCCATCGAGCAACTTCTTCAAGGCAAATATCGGCAGTACTATCGCCGGGACCCCCTGCGCGACAAAGAGATCATGGAATTCGGATTCATTACGAAAAATTGCTACTCCAAATTCGAATATACGATGGTCCAGATGGAGGCCATGAAGAGGCTGAAAGAGCATGCACCCAGAGTGGACCATCCCAAGGGATCCTTCGAATGGTTTCACTCGGAGGAAAACCAGGTCACTTTCACAAAAGACCTGAGGATCTTAACGGAATTGGATTATCAACCCACCCCAGAAGAAGTCGGCCAGGAAAGACGTGATATGACTGGAAGTCGAGCCCTCACCCTTTTCTTAATTAACGGAGATTCTGCCTCCCTTGACCACCTTCAATCCCAAATCCGATTGCGAGAGCATGATATCATAGAGCGTTACGGCCAGGAAGAGGTCCGCGGGGTCCTGGCCCACTTGAAGGAGGTCGATCCTCATGTAGTGGAAAAGAAGTTTCAGCAATTTATGGAAAGCACAGGGTTGGTCAAACTCAAATGCCTCTTCCTACAAATCCATTCTCCAAGAGATTTGGAAGCCGATCCGTTAAAATTAATCAAGACGACTTTGCAAGAGATGACCGAGGGGGAATTGAAAACCCTTTCGATTTGACAACGATTGGGAAAGTACATATTTTTGCATTTTCTCCTTGACAAGCTTTGTTCCAATATACTAAGAGTAAGCCAATGATTCTGATCACAAAAAGAGAAGAGGAAGAAATCAAGTCCGAAGAAATGGAACCTCCAGGTAACAGGGTTGAGTTCTACAACTTGACCTGCGCTGGTGAAGCACAAAAGAATCGAAACCCGGAGATGATGGTCGATAAAGTAACTGGTTAGCCTTTCTTGGCGCATTTCCGGGACCAGCCCTGGCAGGGAACGGAATTGCGCTATGCATCTCACCCTCAAAGAAATATCCTGTCTTTTATCCAGTTTCACTGAACGCTCAGCAACACAACTCTTTACCAAGAAATGGCGTGTTTGCTGCTTGGCTACGAGGACGGCCTATGTACTGGATCAGTAAGAGTATCCATCTTCTGACCCGTTTCCGCCGGCAATTGATCATTTTCTTGTCGGTCCTTGGACCCGGAATCATTGTTATGGTAGCGGATAACGACGCAGGAGGCATATCCACTTATGCCGTGACGGGCTCCAAGTTCGGTTTTTCGCTTCTCTGGATGTTTATTCCCCTCTTCCCGATGGCTTATTATGTCCAAGAGATGACGGTGCGTTTGGGAGCCGTCACAAAACGTGGCCACGCGGAGGCCATCTTTGATGGTTTCGGGCCTTTCTGGGGATGGTTTTCTCTCGTTGACCTGGGCATTGTCAACTGGTTAACCTTGATTACCGAGTACATCGGAATGACTGCTGCCATGAGCCTTCTTGGCGTACCACCCTGGCTCACCTTCATCATCGTGACAGCTATCCTGTTCACAGTCGTTATTTCAGGACAATACTGGACCTTCGAGAAAATGGCGCTCTTCTTTTGCATTTTCAATTTTGTCTATATCCCTGCTGCCCTCTGGGCCATGGAAACCCCAAGCGCGCCGAGTTGGAGCATGGCACTCCGGGGTTTCTATCATCCAGATTTGCCATTTGGGCTCAACGGAGACCTGATTTTCATCCTGATGGCCAATATTGGCACGACCATTGCGCCTTGGATGATCTTCTTTCAACAAAGCGCTGTTGTGGACAAGGGCTTAGATTATCATGATATCAAATTTGGCCAAATGGACACCCTGGTGGGTTCCTTTCTAACCTGTGTGGTGGCTGTTTTCATCATCATTGCCACGGCTGCCGTCTTTTACTATCATCGTCCACCCATCACGATTGAGGATGCCAAACAAACAGCCGAAGCCATTGTTCCTCTGTTATCCTCTGGACATGGTGCGCTGGCACGCAAGCTTTTCGCTATCGGGCTCTTTGATGCCGGGTTCCTCGGAGCATTGTGCATCTCCTTATCTTCTTCATGGGCTGTGGGCGAGGTCTTTGGATGGGCTCACTCCTTGAATTTGAAGGTGAGGGAGGCACCCTGGTTCTACCTGATCTACTTGATCATGCTGATCACATCGGGCCTAGTGGTTTTGATCCCGGGTGCCCCTTTGGTCACGATTACGATGTTCGTACAAGTGGTGGCGGTCACTCTTTTGCCTGCGGCACTTGTCTTTTTGCTCCTTCTTTTGAATGACGAGTCGTGTATGGGCGAGCATACGAACACCGCCTGGGAAAACTATGCAAATTGGACCATTGTTATTATCGTGGCATTGATGTCAACCCTTTTGGGTATCAGTACCCTTTTCCCAAGTCTTTTTAAATAACCCATCGGGAGGTCGAGATGATGACGCCTGCTGTGAATACTTCAAAAACACCCAGTCCGGGAAGTGGTCCCGGGAGCTACCAATTCCTTTATTTTTCAGAACTGGTCAAGCGTCCGATTTGTGCGGGAAAGATAAAGGACCGGATTGGAAAACTAACCGATCTCGTGTTTTCTCTCACCGAACCTTATCCTGAAGCCGTAGGAATCTATATCGAGCACGGATGGGGCAAGCCTACCGAGTTTATACCCTGGGCAAAAGTCATGCGGATCGAAGACGATGCCATCTTTGTGCAACCCCCTGGAAACGAGAACACCTATCCATCCTTCGTCGATCAACCGGGTTGGATACTTGTGGACAAACACTTGATGGGTCGCACGATCCTCGACATGGACGGTCGGCGCATTGAGGTGGTCAACGACGTCCATCTGCTGGAGTCCAAGGGTCAATTGTTCATCGTCCACGTTGATATTTCCTTCAATGGGTTCTTACGCAGGTGGGGATTGGGAGGAATCCGCTGGGTTAAAGATCAGCTTATCTCATGGAAATATGTCCAGCCCCTCTCTGTGGAAGACGCAGTCTCCACGGACAAGGTAACGCTCTCCGTCACCCGCAAACAGGTCTTGCAGATGCCCGGCGAGGACCTGGCGGACGCCCTCGAAGAATTGTCCGGGAAAGAACAGCAGGCTCTCTTCTCAGCCCTTGATTCGGAAAAGGCTGCGGAGGCCCTGGTAGAGGCGGAACCCAGGGCACAACGACAGATCATCTCCAACTTAAGGAAGGAGAAAGCCCATACCATTCTATCTGAAATGACGATCCCACAGCTGGCAGATCTCTTCTCTGTTTTGCCGCATGAGCAGATGACAAACTTAATGGAATTGCTCAAACCAGAACAGGCCGAGCGCGTACGTGCCATTCTCTCGGACCGTGAAGCCAAAGCCAAGGATATCATGTCATCAAATTTTATGACCACGCACAAGAACGCGAAGGTTGGAGAGATCCTCGAAAAAATAAGACGCTCCGGCGTCGAACCGGATGCGATCTCGTATATCTATGTGATCAGTGCGGAAGATCAAACGCTTGTCGGCGTGGTCGATTTACGTGAACTACTGCTTTCTTCGGATCAGATGACCTTGGGAGAAATCATGGTTCCCCCGGCCGTCGTGGCAGAGGAAAATGATGTACGGGAGGATCTGGCTGAAATGTTCGCTAAGTATCATTACCGGATGATTCCTGTGGTCGATGAACGAGACCACATCCTGGGTGTGATCCATTTCAACGATATCATGAAGGACCTCGTCACCCGCGTGAAAGTCTGAGGAGGAGACAATGCCTCGCGTGAAAATGACCCGCACGACAAAAATTGCACTTTACTTCTTGCGGTTCTACCTGGTATTCTTGCTGATCCTAATCATCGTAAAATTTCTCAAAGTCATCTAAGGTTCTAAAATGATCAGGGGCCGCCGATCACCCCTCTCCCCTCATCATCTGAAAGTCTTGAACTCCGTGGTGGCTTAAGATCTTGATTTTTCAATAGGCCTCGGTTAACTTTCATCTGCAATGATTTGAAGGAAAACCATGAAGATAGTAATGATCGGACCGGGAGCCATGGGAAGCCTCTTCGGCGGATTCCTCACCCGTGCGGGAGAGGACCTCTGGCTGGTCGGTTACAAGAAGGAACAAGTCGAAACGATCTGCTCAGCCGGTCTCACCCTTGAAGAGAAAGAGGGGCCGCAAGCCGTCCCAATGAAAGCAACTCCCGACGTAACCTCTGTCGGAAAAGCTGACGTGGTCATCTTTTTTGTCAAAACCTATGATACTGAAAAGGCGGTTTCAGATTCTCTGGTCCTTGAGAAGGAAGATACAATATTTCTTACCTTACAGAATGGCCTTGGGAATGAGGAAGTCATCTGTAAGAAGATCGATCGGAAGAAGGTCATGCTGGGAGTCACAGGGCATGGGGCAACGTTGCTAAGGCCAGGCCATGTTCGACATGCCGGATGGGGAAAAACGTTCATCGGGGAACTGGATCATCGAATCACGGAGCGCGCTCTTCGAATTGCCCAGATGTTTTGCAACGCAGGCATCGATACGGAAGTCTCCCCGAATATCCATGACCAGGTCTGGAGCAAACTCTTGGTCAACGTAGGGATCAATGCCTTGACCGCTTTGACCGGATTTAAGAATGGCCAACTCCTGGATTATCCTGAAACCGCCAGGCTGATGGAGAAACTGGTGCTTGAAGCGGCAGAGGTCGCCAGGAGAAAAGGGGCCCACATCGAAGAAGATCCGATTGAAAAAGTTCGGAAGGCAGCAGCGGCGACGAGAGAAAACCGGTCTTCGATGGGTCAGGATTTTGACCACAGACGGAAAACTGAAATCGACACCATCAACGGTGCCGTGGTCAGAGAAGCTCAGCCGTTGGGGATCCCTGTTCCTTTTAATCAAACGGTAACCGATCTGGTGAAAGCTATAGAGAAAAGCTTTTGAATTAATCCCCCCTCACCCCACCTCTCCCGCAAGGGGAGAGGGAGTCTTATTCTCTCCCCTCCCTTGACGGGAGGGGATGTAGGGGAGGGTGGAGGGGAAATGATAAAGATGATTGAAGGAGGAGAACATGGACCGCAAGAAAATCACTCCGGTGGATATCCAGACAATGAAGAAGGAAGGAAAGAAGATCAGCATGCTGACGGCCTACGACTATCCCATGGCCTTGCTCGAAGACCGGGCCGGGATTGAGATCATTCTGGTGGGAGACTCCCTCGGGATGACCGTACTCGGCTATGAGAATACCCTTCCGGTTACCATGGATGAAATGATTCACCATACCAAGGCCGTGACCCGCGGGGCAAAAACTGCTCTGATCATCGGCGATATGCCCTTTATGTCCTATAACACTTCTGAAAGGGATGCCATTCTCAATGCTGGCCGGTTCATGAAAGAGGCAGGAACCGATGCTGTGAAATTGGAAGGAGGCGTCAGCGTCAAGGATATTGTGAGGGCGATCGTGAAGGCAGGTATCCCGGTGATGGGACATATCGGGCTGACGCCTCAGACCATTTCAATGCTTGGAGGATTTAAGGTTCAAGGCAAGGATGCACAGGCTGCACAGAAGATCATTGATGACGCCTTATCACTTGAAGACGCCGGGGCCTTTTCTGTCCTCCTCGAAGCTGTCCCCGCCCCCATTTCAAAAAGGGTAACAGAGCGCCTGAAAGTTCCGACCATTGGAATCGGTGCGGGTGTTCATTGTGACGGGCAGGTATTGGTGGTCCATGATATGCTGGGCCTTTTCGATCGCTTCACACCCAAATTTGCAAAAAAATATGTCAACCTGAGCGAGCTGATCCTTAAAGCCTTTGAATCATACAGAGAGGAAGTATTGAGGGGGGCCTTTCCAACGGACCAGCATAGTTTCCACATCGATGAGAAAGAGCTGAGTAAAGTCAAATAAAAGAGATGATCAACCCCTCAGTTACGGTAGGAATTCTTATGGGCACCTCTAATAATTACCAGTTTGTCACTCCCGCGGAGGCGGGAGTCCAGTATTGTTAAAGGACTTCTGGATTCCTGCTTTCGCAGGAATGACATTTTTGGAGGTAGCCTTATGTTGTAGCGCCCTCATTTATTGAGGGCGGAGTCCGTCGGCAATAATGCCGACGCTACGAGAAAAAAAGCATGACTTCATAACCAATAATTCTTCGTAGCTCAGGCATTACAAGATCCGAGTTTTTTGAACTTGAAATCGGACCGGGTTTGATATAATCTGTCTTTTCAGAAGGAGGTGGTCGTATGCCGATTTCAGCTTATGTCTTTATCGAGTGCACGGCGGGGGCTGCCAGGGACGTGGCGAAGGGAGCCTCGAAAATACAGGGAGTGAAGCGGGCCAATGCGACGACGGGTCCCTATGACGTCATCGTTCTGGTGGAGGCCCCGGACATCAATATTCTTGGCGATTTCATCGTCACCAAACTTCAGGGACTGAACGGTGTTCTAAGAACCCAGACCAATGTGATTGTAGATTAGCAGGGTGCTGAAAAAATGATGTCTCTCAGGCTGCTCAAAAATACCCAGCTGCAAGGCCCCTGAAATCCTGAGAGTGGCGTCGCGACGAACAAGGAGCGACATCTTGCCACGCCGACGAGTTGGTGAGTCGGCCAGAGGCGTACTCGGATGTACGCCGCAATGAGCCTGCCCCGTGCTTGATACGGGGAAGGATGAAGGAAACGCAGCAGATGGGCGTTTTTGAGCAGCCTGGTAGTCAAAGATAGAAAGGAGGGAGAATCATGGGAAGCGTTGTCAAGAAGCGCCGGAAAAAGATGCGAAAACACAAACACAAGAAGCAGTTAGACCGGGATCGTCATAAGAAAAAGAAATAATTATCTTTGATGCGAAGATATACACTCCATCTTGTTCTTTTCATTTTGACAGTGGCCTCCACGTGTTTCGTCGGAGGCCCTGTTTATTCTTTTGCAGTGATCCTTATCCTCTTCGGACACGAAATGGGCCATTATTTGATGTCCAGAAAGTACGGGATAAGAGCGACATTGCCCTTTTTCTTGCCCTTCCCCCTTCCGCCTTTCGGGACTTTGGGTGCGGTGATTCGCATGGAAAGCACGGTCTCTTCTCGAAGGGCCCTTTTCGACACCGGTGTGGCCGGCCCTTTTACCAGTCTTATTCTCAGTGTCCCGGCAATCGTAATCGGTTTAGGACTTTCCAATGTGGTCCCAGCCTCACACATTAAGGAAGGAGCGCTCCGCCTTGCAGACCCGTTCCTCTTCTCTTTTATCCAGCGTTTGGTTTTAGGACAGATCCCTGAAAATTATGAGATTGTTCTTCACCCAATCGGATTTGCGGGATGGGTGGGCCTTTTTGTCACCTCACTCAATCTTCTTCCCATCGGACAGTTAGATGGAGGCCACATCGCTTATGCTCTCTTCGGGAAAAGGAGCCGGGTTATCTTCCTCATTGCTATTACCGTGATGGCCTTTATCACCGTATTTTACAATCCGGGATGGTTCCTCCTTCTCATCCTCATCATCCTTTTCGGATTCCGGCATCCACCTCCAATGGATGATCAAACGCCCCTTGATTGGAAAAGGAAGTTACTCGGAGGCTTTGTATTTCTCGCTTTTTTCGTCTCCTTCACTCCTGCTCCATTTCCGGAATATGTCGAAGATATTAAGCAGCTCTTCCACTGGTTCTAACTCGCATTCTTCTCGTGCCATGCCTTTTGCGATTTATCGTGTGTGGTGGCACCACTTCAGAATTTCTTTCAAGGAAAGCGTATTGAGCACATCTTTCTTCTCAAGCCATCCGCGCTTTGCCACGGCCACTCCGAGGCTCATCATCCACATTTGATCCGGGTGGTGGGAATCCGTGCCGATGGCGACCTGAATACCCATCTCCTTTGCTTTCCGACAATGGATGTCGTCCAAATCGAGACGTTCGAAGTAGGCATTGATTTCCAATACCTTTCCGAATTTCTTTGCAGCGTCTATCAATTGATCCATTTCGACCTCATAGGGATCCCTGGTCCCTAACAGCCTGCCGGTGGGATGAGCAAAGATGCGGAGATACGGATTTTCAAACGCCTGGATGATTCTTTTCGTCATCTTAGCCCGGTCTTGTTTAAAGCCGCTGTGGATCGACGCAACGACGATATCAAATTCCTCTAACACTTTTTCGGGGAAGTCTAATCTTCCCTCGGCAAGAATATCGACTTCTGTACCTTTAAGAATTTTGAAACCTTTCAGCTTTTCATTCACCCGGTCAATCTCCTCCATCTGTTTCATTAATCGCGACTCGTCAAGGCCATGGGCAATCCTGAGAGATTTTGAATGATCCGTGATGGCGATATATTGGTAGCCCCTCTTCTGGGCAGCTCGAGCAACCTCTTCGATGGGGGATGTCCCGTCGCTCCATTTGGAGTGAACATGAAGATCTCCCTTGATATCGGACTCCTGAACCAGTTTCGGGAGACGACCTTTTTGCGCGGCTTCGATTTCTCCACGATCTTCCCGCAGCTCCGGCTCCATCCAATCCATTCCTAAAGCATGATAAATATCCTTTTCGTCCTTTCCGCCAATCTTCTTCTTGCCTTTAAATACCCCGTATTCGTTAACCTTGATTCCTTTGGCCTTAGCGATCCCTCTCAGATGAATGTTGTGCGCTTTTGATCCGGTGAAATATTGAAGCGCTGCACCATAAGAATCTTCTTCCACCACGCGAAGGTCAAGCTGCGTTCCCCCTTCCACGATGACAGAGGCCTTGGTCTCCCCAGAGGCTAAGACCTCTTTGACCTCCGGCAGATGGGTAAACACTTGAACGATCTTCTCCTTGTCGGGGTCGGTCGCCATGATGTCGATGTCTCCGATAGTCTCTTTCATCCTACGAAGGGAACCTGCCCATTCTATCTTTCTCGATCCTGTCCTCTGCCTCAACGATTCCACAATCCGTTTGGCCGCAGGAAAAGCCACCCCTAAACTCATTCTGCCTTTACTCTGTTTAAGGAGCAGGATCCCTCGTTTGAGGTTTTCGATCTTCTTCTCACCTATCCCGAAAAGGCCCATTAAGGACCCATCCTCCAACGCCTTCTCCAATTGTGAGAGGCTGCTGATTCCCTTCTCCTTATGAAGCATCAAAAGCGTCTTGGGTCCCATCCCCGGGATATTCATGATGGCGATCAATTCATCCGGGACCCCCTTTCTGGCCTCCTCAAATTTGGAGATCTTTCCCGTCTTCAGATATTCCTCAATCTTCTGAGCCATCCCTTCGCCAATCCCTGGGATGTTCTTGAGTCCTCCCTGCTCCACGATCTCTTCGATGTCTTCCGTGAGATCTCCGATGATCCTTGAAGCCCTTCGGTAGGCACTGATCTTAAAGGGGTTCTCCCCTTTAAATTCAAGAATGTCCGCCATCTTTTCGAAGAGATCGGAGATGTCTTTATTCTTCATATCTTGTCTCCATCGAAGCCGCACCCCTCATTTTTTTCCTCTCCCCAACGGGGAGAGGGGAGGGCGAGGGGCCTCCGCGATGCAGGTAGTGTCTAAGGCAGTGCTGAAAATTTTCTACAATATCTTTTTTGCTGTTCACGATAAAGATATGATTCTGGACGTGGAAGAGTTCCTCGATCAGCCTTTCCACGGGGTAGAGGGTCTTCGATTCCCTCCCATATCTTCTTTCCAATTCTTCCTCAAACATCACAACCAACTTATCCTTCATCCTTAACTGTGTATCGTTAAAAAGGAACGCCACTTCCGGTAGGACATCCTCTATTCTGGAAAAGAAAGTTGAAATCTCGTTCCGCTCGATCCCTTTGGGAGGAGAGGATTTCACTTCCACATAGACAAGTCTCTGGTTCCAGCAAGCCATGACATCGTAGTCGCCGCCGGAGGGAGTGTTCTTTACGCTGACTCCATAGATGGCGGGGGAGGCGAACTCCCTTTGGAGCACCTCGGCAATGAACCATTCCAACGTGGGTCCGAAACTGTAAAGAGGCGAGACGCGCGTTCGATATCTCCCCCTCCCATTTTTTATAACTGCCCCCATTTCGCAAAGCAGGTTGCAATACGCTTGAACGACCTTCGCAGAGCAGTAGCGGGTCAGATCCTGGATGCGAAACCCATCCTGGTATTTGATCATATCTCTCAGAACGAGACGAAAAGAATATCTCTTCATCATCTCGTAGAAACGGGTTTTGTCAAGCGGAGAAAAATCGGCAGGGAAGAACAGGCGGTCGGTGGGATTCTTCCGGAATACCTTGATCCCCCTCATCTTGAGCATCTCCTCCACTGGAGAAGGCTTTTCCGTAAAAGCGGCTTTGATGGATTCGATCTCTTTCGTGAGAGACCGTACTTTCTTCTTTAGCGATTGGATCTCCCGGAGAGCTTCCTGTAACTTCACTTAGAAACCTCGATAGAGTTTGCAGTCCTTAGCCCATTGAACGGCTTCCATGTATTCCTTGTGACTGACGCGGCGGTTGATCTCAGGGTATTCATGGGCTTGGTACTCCGGCCGGTATTGGTCCATGATATTGACATAAGAATGAACGGAGATCTCCTCGGCGATGAACCTGAGAACGGCCTCCGAAGAAGCCATGCCGTTAGGCATGACCAAGTGTCTGATCAAGAGTCCTCTCTGGGCAATCCCTTTAGAATTGGTGGTTAGGTCTCCGACCTGGCGGTGCATCTCTTTGAGAACCTTCTTGATCACCTCGGGATAGTCCGCGGCATTCGAGAATTGCTCTGAATGCGTGTTGTCCATATATTTTGCATCGGGCATGTAGATATCGACCACCCCTTCCAGGAGTCGAATCACCTCTATGGATTCGTATCCCGAACAGTTATATACGATGGGAAGCCGAAGTCCTCTCTCTATCGCTTCTGGGAGAGAGGCTACAATTTGAGGGGCATAATGTGTCGGGGTGACGAAGTTGATGTTGTGGCAACCCATCCCCTGGAGTCTCACCATGGCTTGTGCCATGTCTGAGGAGGTAATGCGTTTACCATTTCCCAGATGGCTGATGTCGTAATTCTGACAAAAAATGCACCGAAGATTGCAATGAGTGAGAAAGATGGTCCCTGAACCCTGATATCCAACCAGGGGAGGCTCCTCGCCAAAATGGGGAAAAGCACTTGATATCATGGGCTCTGACGCGGCCTGACAGACTCCTAACTCGCCATTCGAACGATCAACCCCGCACTCCCTCGGACAAAGCCGACACGCCTTAAGGAATTCCTTCAGGAGCTGGATTCTGTGGTTGAGCTCTCCTTTTTCGTGCAAACCGACATAGGAAGGAATGAAAGTCACGTTAATATTACTCCATAATAAAATTCTTTCTACTTAGTTATAAGGTATCACAAAATATTGGGGAATTCTATCCCCGTGCCCGGAGGAACAGGGACTTACCCCCGGGTAAATTGTCCCACTGGTTGCAGGGTGTTCGTCCTCGAAATTCGTCCTCGAATGGATTGATACCCTGGACTTGCCTGTTAGGCTCTGCTAAAGACGGAGGTGATTCGAGCAGAAAGGGAATTCCCGCCTACGTGCATGGCCAGGAGGGAATATCCCATTAAGATTAAATGGTTTGGTAGACGGTTAGGAATCTGTGGTAGTAGTCCTGGGGAATTCTCTCTTTTCTCTCAAGGAGGGTTTTCACATATGTCGGGCCATAATTATAAGCCGTCAGGGCAACTTCGGTATCCTTGAAATCAAGGATGAGCTGGGAAAGGTAATAAATTCCAATCCTTATATTGAGGTACGGGTTAAAGAGGGTTCGGTCTCCGCTCCATTCAATACCCAGTTCATGGGCGAGAGGTTGGGCCACGTAGGGCATAATCTGCATCAGTCCTTTGGCACCCTTTTCAGACACAGACCAGTTATAGAACTCACTCTCAACGGCGATAAGAGCCAGGATGAATTTGGGGTCTTGATTGCGACGATTGGCCTCGTCATAGATTACTTCAGCAAGCTCTTCCTTCGTCACATTGGCAAGACCTGTCGGGTATCTCTCCAGCACCCCCAAAATTTCTTGAATCGCATATTCCCTCTTCTGATGTTCGAGTGAGAGAAATCCCAACCCGTGAGGTAGGTACTTTATTCCAGGAGGGAAGGGGAGGTTAAAGGAGAGAATAAAGACGACGGCGAAAAGAACGAGCTTGAGACAAATAGAATGAAGGGAAAGATTTTTCTTATTATAAACAACGGCTTCGGGTATCGTTTCAATCTTTACCCAACCTGGCCGCTTCAGGCGGCCGGCTCCTCTGTTGGAAGATTTGTGGGGAGGGTGTTCTATCCTCAATATTGATTTTCTCGTATCCATACCAACCTCCTTGTGACATTATTTCACAATGTTAGCACATGGAAGCACCCTTTGTCAAGCTTTAAATCTTCTTTTTCCGAACCACGCCACAATCTGTTGTAGGTGTGGTAGAAAGTGAGGCTACGTGTAGTATATCTAGCCTATACCCCACGCGGCTATCATTCTGTTCTTCCCGGGAAGGTTGGACCCCTTTATGGGTGAAAAGGCATGAGAGTTGGGAGGGTTCCGTATTCTTGCATGATAGGAATTACTTCACCCGTTTTAGACCGGAATGGCCCTTCGAAGGTGTCCCCTCCCTCTTTCCCTCCCTCTTCAGCAGGTTCTCGTTGAAGAGGGTATTTTTCAGGCTGACGGCATTGATGATGCAGTAGATGATTACTGACTTTTCCCAGTCCTTTGTTCCATCAAAATGCTCAATCTTCGAACGATACTTCTCCCTCAGGCTGGACATGGAGGCTTCATCAAAGGATAGAATCTGTTCCGCCACTCTCTCAAGAGCTTTTTCCATAATGACTCCTTAACACCCTTGATTTCCCCCTCCCCCAGCCCTTCTCCCAAGGGGAGAGAGGGGAGGGATGGGGTTTAAGGTGCAAACTTCGTTACCTGATGTGGAGCCTCAAAGGTTTCGTGTAGAGCCCTCATGGCATCTTCGGCCTGATCCGCTTGGATGAGGCAGGAACAACTTGAGATCGAAGTACTAATCGCCAATACGTTGATGCCTGCCGTTCCCAGGGCATTGAACATTAAACCGGAGATCATCGGCCTTTCTCTGAAGTGAGGGCCGAAGACGCTGATCACAGCCACATTGGGATGATAAGAAATCCCCTTCGCCTCAATCAGAGGCTTGACTCCTTCCAGCACCCCCAAGGCCGCTTCCAGATCCTTTTGGTCGATGCAAAAAATCATGTTCCCGTTACCTTCCAGGTCGAGGTTGTGGACGACAAATTCAATATTGATATTCCGTCTCCCCAGCGCGTGGAGGACTGTCCCAGCCACATCAGGCCGATTCGGCAACGAGAGAATACTCACTGTCGCCAGCCCCAAACTCGCCATGATACCCCCCACCTTGACCTTTGTCTCGCTCCCCATTCTTTCTACTCCCAGATCCTCCGATCATCGATCTTTTTGGCTCGGTCCTGAATACCCCCTTTTGCAGTAAGCACCACTTCACCTTTCACTTTGAGAACTTCCTCCATCTCCTTCTCTACTCTTCTTTTCAAGCTGGCCTGGTCAGCCAACTCCTCTTTTAATTCGACGTAAACCGTCATCCGGTCACGGTGTTCCTCCCTGGTGACGACGATTTGGTAATTCGCCACCCATGGGAATCTCGCCATCACTTCGTCGACCTGCCAGGGATGGATGAAGATCCCCCAAACTTTGGTCACCTGATCTGTCCGCCCCAGTATCTTTCCCAAGCGAGGCGAAGTTCGACCGCAGGGGCATGGATCTTCAAACAGATAGGAAAGGTCTCCCGTTGCGAAACGAATCATCGGAAAGATCTTGCTGAAGGTGGTCGCCACAATCTCTCCCGTGGCGCCGATCTCTAATTGTCTTCCAGTCTCCGTGTCTACGATCTCCACGATCACATCCTCAGGAATATGCATCCCTTTCTTTTCCGGGCATTCGTATCCAAGGCAACCCACATCCACCGTGCCATAAGCCTGCCGGACGAAGATTTCAAGTTTCCCTTCCAGCTTCTGGCGGAGCGACTCCGGGAACATTTCTGCACCGACAAAGGCGACCTTCAGGGAAAAATCCTTCTTTAGGTCAAGAGACATTCCTTCGGCGGCCTCCAAAAGGGACATCAGGAAACTCGGTGTTCCCAGAAATCCTGTCACATGGATTTGCCGTAGCAGTTGAATCTGCATCGAGAGATTTCCAGGGCCAACGGGGATAACAGATGCCCCTAGCATCTTGAGTGATTCATCGAGCATGAGGGCCAAGGGAGTGAGATGATAGTTAAAGGTATTTAGAACCACATCCCCTCTTCTTAACCCGCAGGCAAAAAGCGCTTGAGCCCATCGAATATCGCTGTAATCCCACTCCCCGGGCTCAAACACCGGTCCGGGTGAGATATAAATTCTTCTCACTCCCTTTTTAGGGATGATCCCAAATCCTCCAAACGGAGGAGTCTGTTTTTGGAAAGTGACCAAATCTGTTTTCTTGGTAATAGGCAATTTCTCCAGATCCTTGAGGTCCTTTACCTTCTCAGGCTTGATTCCCAGGGCATCAAACCTTGACCGAATTATCTTAGAATAACGATATCCATAACGAAGAATCTCAGAGAGCCTTTCCTTCAAATAGGCCTCTCGTTTTTTCTTCGACATCGTCTCCTTTTCCCTCTGAAAATAACCATGCGCCCGATCGATCATAGTCAACCTCTTTTTCGAAAAATGAAAATCTCCCCTTGCCCCCCCCTTTAGTAAAGGGGGGTTGGGGGGATTTGAAAGTTATTTTCTAAACAATTTGACCCATCATTCCAACGTTCCATTCTTCCAATATTCCAAGTGGGCGAAGCCCCGGAGGGCGTCCCACTATAGGACGGAGACAGGATCCACATCAATGTCCAGATGGACTCCGATTCCCTTCATCTGACCTTCCACTCTGTACGCCAATTCCTTGGCAAAATGATGAAGCATCTGATGGCTCTTCCCCTTTGCCATCATCTGCCACCGAAATTTTCCTCTCATCTTGGCGAAAGGGGCGCTGCTTGGGCCTAAGATTTCAATCCCTTTTCCATCCCCTTTTTTCAGCAGGGATTGCCCAATCCTCCCCATTTCCTCTGCCATTCCTTTCGTCCTCTTTTCGCTGTTTCCAACCAATCTGAAATTGATGAACCGTGAGAAGGGAGGGTATTCCAGGTCCTTCCGGAATTGAATCTCCTCCTGATAGAATCCCCTATAGTCATGATCTTTTGCCCTGAGAATACTATAATGATCTGGGCTAAAGGTCTGGATCACCACTTCCCCCAAAAATTCCCCCCTTCCTGCCCTTCCCGCCACCTGCGTGAGAAGTTGAAAGGTCCTCTCACTCGATCGAAAGTCAGGAAAGTGAAGAGATGTATCCGCGGAGACCACCCCGACAAAGGTCACATTGGGAAAGTCGTGGCCTTTAACGATCATCTGTGTTCCTACCAAGATGTCAATGCTCCCGGATTCGAGTCTTTTCAGAATCTGCAGATGAGACCTTCGTCTTGAAGTGGTATCTCGATCCATTCTCCCCACCCGCGTCTGCGGAAAGAGTGATTTGATCTCCTGCTCCAGTCGCTCGGTCCCGATCCCCATTCCTTGAAGTCGATGGCCTTGACACTTCGGACAGTCCCCCGGTGCCTGGATTCGATAATCACAATAATGGCACAGAAGGGAGCGATCCCGGAGGTGATATGTGAGTGTCACGCTGCAGTTCGGACATTTGAAGGTCTGGCCGCAATCCGGACAAAGGATAAAATTGGCAAACCCTCTTCGATTGAGGAAGAGGAGACTCTGTTTTTTGTCTTCGATATTTTTTTGGAGTGCAACCCTTAATTTTTCTGAGAGCAGGGTTTTTTCCTTCCTGACATCGACCACTTCTACTGTTGGAAGGGGTTTTCCTTCGATCCTCTCGGGAAGACTGAGAAGACGAAACTTTCCTTTCTCGGTGTTATAAAATGATTCCAACGAAGGGGTGGCCGATCCCAGAAGGAGGGTCGCCTCGACCTGTTTTGCCCGGACCACCGCGGCGTCCCTGGCATGATATTTCAGCTTCTCCTCCTGTTTATAAGATGGATCATGCTCCTCATCCACGATAATGATCCCAACGTTCTTAAAGGGGGCGAAGATCGCAGACCGAGCCCCCATGGCAATCTTCACCTCTCCCTTCCAGATTCTTCTCCATTGGTCGTAACGCTCTCCCCTTCCAAGCCCGCTGTGAAGGAGCGCGAGGTTCTCTCCGAATCGATCCTTGAACCGGGAAAGGAGCTGTGGGGTCAAAGATATTTCCGGAACAAGGACAATCGCTTCCCGGCCATGGGTTAATACCGCTTCGATGGCTCGAAGATAAATCTCCGTCTTCCCGCTTCCTGTGACACCGTGAATCAGGAACGGAGAAAATCGCTTTGAACGGATTCCTTTCAGGATCTCGTCGAGAACGGCTTCCTGATCACGAGTGAGCTCCGGTTTCGGGTAAGGCTTCAGTTCCGATCGGAGTGAGAGATCACGGCATACCTCTCTTGTGGAGAGCGAGAGGAGACCTTTGGCTTGAAGGGATTGGATGGATTGGGAAGGAGACTTAAATCTTTTGCTTAATTCGGAATAGGAAATGTCTCCTTTCTCCTTGAGCCAGTTCAGAATCTCGGCTTGCTTTCTTGAAATCGGTTGGGAGGACCCACTTCCTCGATAGTGAACCACTTTCTCAAATTTCGGCTTGACCTCTTTTCCTTCTATCCCGGCGTCAATGTTGAGAAGGCCTTTTCTCTTCCAGGAAAAGATTTGAGACTTTGATACTTCGCCGAGAAATATTTTCAAAATTTTCTTTAAAGAGACTTTCCCGCACCTTGCAATTTCCTTAAAGACTTTCTCCTGAAGCGGTTCCAAACCTCCTCGGGCGAGAGATTCCATCCCGTCTTGAGTGAGGCCCAGAATCAGTTCGCTCTTCAGCTGAAGCCCTGGCGGAAGGCCGGTTTTGATCACTTCTCCTAACGGATAAAGGTAGTAATCGGAGATCCAGCGAAAAAACCGGAGCATCTGGGGGTCGATCAGAGGAGCCTCATCGAGGAGGTCCTCGACCTCCCGCAACTTCTCTTCTACTCCTTTCGGAGGTTTCTCCACAAGATCGATTGAAAACCCGGTGACTCTTCTTCCTTTGAAAGGAACGAGGACCCTCATCCCGATTCTGAGAGAATCCCCCATCCTTTCCGGGATGCGATAGTGGAATGTGTTAGAAACAGGAAGCCCCACCGCCACTTCAACAATTTCTTTCATCGTTCCCAAATTATCCTTTTTTGCTCGGGTTTGTCAAATCTTCATCCCGGGTCATTGCGATCCCGCCAGGAGCGGGAGAAGCAATCTCGAATTAGTTGTAGCGCCGTCATTTATTGGCGGCGAAAGGCGTTAACAAGTTTGACCTTTACACCCCTTTTTAGAATAACTATAATAGGCTCAAACCCTCCCATGAAAGAAGCCTTAAAACAAATTTCTTCGCTTGTTGAACGTTTCGAAAGAAACATCGAAGCCTACCGGAGTCCTGCCTACAACGAAACCGAACTACGAATAGAATTTGTAGACCCATTTTTTGAGGCATTGGGCTGGGATGTGACCAATAAGGCTGGTTACGCCGAACAATATAAGGATGTCATCCATGAGGATGCGATTAAGATTTCTGGAGCCACTAAAGCACCGGATTACTGCTTTCGCATCGGAGGTGTTAGAAAGTTTTTCCTTGAAACTAAAAAACCTTCCATTGATATTAAAAGCCAGACAAGTCCTGCCTATCAATTAAGGCGCTATGCCTGGAGTGCCAAGCTTCCCGTTTCAATCCTAACTGATTTTGAAGAGACAGCCATCTATGATTGCCGCCTAAGACCGAAGTTAACTGATAAGCCCAGTATTGGGAGAGTCAGGCTTTATACATATACCCAGTACATCGACTCCTTTGAAGAGATCTATAACCTCCTCTCAAAAGAATCTGTCTTAAAAGGGTCTTTCGATAAGTTTGCAGAATCCGAAAGGCAGAAACGAGGGACGGCGGAGGTAGATTCTGAGTTCTTAAAGGAGATAGAGTCATGGCGTGAGGCTTTGGCGAAAAACATTGCCATGAAAAATCCAAAGCTCACAATTCCGGAACTTAACTTTGCTGTTCAGCTCACCATTGACCGTATCATCTTTCTCAGGATGTGTGAGGATCGGGGAATTGAAAAATATGGTCAGATCCAAAATCTTCTCAATGGGACTAACACCTACCGTCGCCTCCGGGAAATTTTCTACCATGCTGATGATAAATATAACTCCGGCCTTTTCGATTTCGGTACAGACCGACTCACCCCTGAACTTAAATTAGACGACAGACCGCTGAAGGACATCTTTAAAAACCTTTATTATCCAGAATCTCCCTATGAATTCTCGGTTCTTGGCGCGGATATTCTCGGTCATGTCTATGAACAGTTTCTCGGAAAGGTGATCCGGCTCACGGAAGGCCACAGGGCTAAGGTGGAAGAGAAACCCGAGGTGAGAAAAGCTGGTGGTGTCTATTACACCCCAACCTATATTGTGGACTACATTGTAAAGAATACAGTTGGGAAATTATGCGAACGCAAGACTCCAAGACAGATCAGTTCGCTTAGAATCCTTGACCCAGCCTGCGGTTCTGGTTCCTTTCTTCTCGGAGCTTACCAATATCTCCTGGATTATCATCGGGATTGGTATGAAAAAGACGGTCCCAAAAAGCACACCAAGGAGACTTATCAGGGCCGTGGCGGCCAGTGGTATCTGACCATTCAAGAGAAGAAGAGGATTCTGCTAAACAATATCTACGGTGTGGATATTGACCCGCAGGCCGTCGAAGTGACGAAACTGAGCCTGCTTCTAAAGGTTATGGAGGGCGAAAATCAGGATACCCTGGAAAAGCAAATGAAGTTATTCAAAGAGCGAGCCTTGCCTGACCTGGGAAGCAATATTAAATGCGGAAATTCTTTGATCGGCCCCGATTTTCACCAGGGCAAACAGATGAACCTCCTTGACAACGAGGAGGTTTATCGCATCAACGCCTTCAACTGGGAAAAAGAATTTACCGAAATGATGAAGGGGGGCGGTTTTGATACGGTGATCGGAAATCCACCGTACATCCGTATCCAGACAATGAAGGAATGGGCCCCCTCAGAGGTTGAAATCTATAAGAAATACTACGCCTCTGCCAGTAAGGGGAACTACGATATATATGTAGTGTTTGTTGAGCGAGGGTTGAGCTTGCTGAACAAATCTGGCCGGCTTGGATTTATCTTGCCCCACAAATTCTTCAATGCCCAATATGGAGAGGCTTTACGTGTACTGCTGTCAAAAGGGAAACACCTTGCTGAAGTTGTGCATTTTGGTGATCAGCAAGTTTTCGCAGGAGCAACTAATTATACGTGCCTACTTTTCCTGAATAGAGCAGGGAGCAATGAATGCCATTTTGTCAAGGTAGACGATCTAACAGCATGGCGTTTTAATGGCGAAGCTACAACAGGGAAAATTCCAGCAACAAAGATTGGGTCTTCGGAATGGAACTTCACCGTTGGAAAAGGTGCCGAGTTATTCGAAAGATTGAACAAGATGCCTGTTAGGTTAGGTGGTATTACAGAAAAAATCGCGCAGGGCATTCGCACCAGTGCCAACGAGGTATATGTTTTAGACTTGGTCTCAGAAAGTGGAAACCTAGTAACGGCTCATTCCAAGCAACTTGATCGGGATGTCAAGCTGGAACGCAGGGCGGTGTCTTTATTTTTGCAGGGCCGAGAGATCAAGCCTTTCCAAATTCTGCCATCAGGTAAAGTGGTTATTATTCCATATCAGATTGAGAATGGACGCGCAAAGCTGATAGCCGAGAAGGAGATGAGAGAAGGGCTTCCGAAAACATTTGCGTATCTTTTAGATAACAAGACCTACCTGGAAAACCGAGAACGCGGAAGGATGCGCGGCTCGGATTGGTATGCTTACATTTACCCTAAGAATATTGACCTTATGCGCACTGCCAAGATTCTCGTCCCCGATATTGCAGATCATGCATCCTTCGCCCTGGACGAAACGGGCGAATATGCCTTTACAAGCGGCTACGCCATTACCCTGAAAAGCAGTGTAACCGAATCACCTAAATACATTTTGGGTTTATTGAATAGCAAGACAATAGACTTCTATCTGAAGAGCATCAGCACCACGATGCGGGGTGGCTTCTTCCGTTACTTCACTCAGTTCATCGAACAGTTGCCTATCCGCCGCATCAAATTCAGTGACCCAACCGACAAAGCTCGCCATGACAAGATGGCAGACTTGGTTGAACAGATGCTGAGTCTCCGTAAGCAGTTGGCAGCAGTAAAAACTCCTGACGATAAGACGCGATTACAACGCCAGATCGACGCCACCGACCACCAAATCGACCTGCTGGTATATGAGCTTTATGGCCTAGGAGAGAAAGAAATCCTGATCGTCCAAGCAGAGGCAAAGGCATAGAATAGAAGGAAAGTCCATAAACTTATAAATGTTTTTCTCCCTACCCTCAGAGAATATTTTGATCGGTTTTCCAGTGCTCGTAGCAAGGAATAACTTGAGAATAAAGAGCGCCCTTGCTAACGTTGGATGCGGAAACACCCCAACCGAGAACAGATAGAATAAATCGTTCCACAGACCATCGCAGATGCTTTTCCGCAGTGAGTAAAGCTCGCTGTTGCAAAGGATTAAAAAAGGTTTCTCCATGAACAAGTTTATTTCTTATATCATAAAGCGATACCTCTTTAGTATTATTGATAATAGGCCAGAGGTCTCCAAGAAAAACTGGATGAGAATTACAGAGCCCGTTGAAAGCACTTCGAAATGATACTCTGTTTAATTCAAGAAGCTTTTCACACATTAGACCAAACTCTGCCTTCTTGCCAGCGAACAACGGTTGTTTTTTTATCCATTCCCTTAGGTCTTCAAGAAATGTCTTTTTAAATTGCTTTGGGTCTATAATATATGGCCTCAAACCAAAATGTTCCAGCAGAGTTTCAAGAGCGGTAAACAAAGTTAAAAACGAGTTTTCAACAGTGCGACCCTCTCGATAAATTGTATATTGTATTGCTTGACGAATGTTCTCCTTTAGCTCAATGCCAACAAACTTCTGGTAAGTCTTTTCTATGAAATCTTGCCATTTCTGGGGAGGGATAAGCGTATCATCATGACCCTCATCCTTTTTGGGTGTGGGTATTGTCAAATCCCTTCGATAATATTCAGTCACACATTTTGAATCCACGGTTTCCCACCCAAGACAAATACAACGGTGCCTTTCTGCAAGGGAAACTAATAACAGAAAGTCATCAAGAAAAGTTAAGGTTTTTCTTGCTATCTCTCTAATATTATCTATTTCTCCCACCTCGTATCTCGCAATGAGTTCAGTAAAGGTTACGGTGTCACCTTCGTCATTTACTGAGTAACGAAAAGAGTCATCGAAAATTAGCCGAAGACCATTTGTCAAAGCAAAGTTAAATTGGCGCACAGTTTCTACTCTTACATCACCAGTCCGAGATTTGGAAATCCATTTGGCAGGCCTCAAGAGTATGCTAGGTGTAAGCCAAAAACTTCCTGTCTGCTTGTGGGTGAAATTAGAGGCATCAGGAGACAAAAAGTGGATAACTTGTAAGTCTGCCGGTTCCGCAGTCAATAGGTGTTCAGTAATTTCAGGCCCCCAAGCCGTAGATGAGAATCCTGTAGAATACACTTTCTGTGCCTGAATGCTTGTGTCAAGAACACCAGAAAGGCTTTCAATGTCGCCTTGTAGAGAAAACTCGAACACATTTCGCAGATGAGGCACCTGGTTTTCAGTGGGAAAAAAATGCAATGCAATAGGATCAGTTAATTTTTTGGGAAGATATACCTTACATCGAACTTTCCCTTCTCGAATTTTATCATTCTCTAGGGTTACAAAGAGCTGATAATCTTCTTTCCTATTTTCTATCATCCGGAACTCTTTTATTTTCTTCACCCATATTATACAAGAAATTCTTGTGGTGACCAAGTCAATAAGAAGGTGCGAATTGCCTCACATTAAATGTTACCCGTTTGGTTAAGCAAAAGGTATCGTTGACTCATAATTCATGTTACCCGACAATTTCCCCTTTTAAGGGGGATTGTCATGAGTCCACGAGCCAGAATGGAATATCTTGAGACCATCTACTTAAGATACAAGAAAGCCTCGGTGAAAGAAAAAACCATGATCCTCAACGAATTCTGCTTAAACTGTGGTTACCACCGAAAACATGCCATCCGACTCCTAAATCATTTCAAGCGCTTTACCAAGCCTAAACCTAAGAAAAGA